>ENA-UOJG01001140-UOJG01001140.1-human-gut-metagenome-genome-assembly--contig:-C47-NODE-1140-length-30427-cov-7.681911_pt1 | contig 30427 bp, 18 predicted proteins | sample MGYA00242340_ERZ723887 | MGnify/ENA metagenome assembly ERZ723887 | reverse complement strand
CATCATATTTGGTGTGGTATCTTTAACTATGGGAAACTCCGTTTTCCCATTTGGAAACTGCCTGCGGTGAGACGTTTAACTGCTCCGCCAGCTCCTCCTGAGTAAAATTGCGTTCTTTTCTAAGACGCTTAATGATTTGCCCCATTGATTCTGACATGATTAACCCTCATCTCCATATTTGAATATCGGTACCGTAAGATGATTATAGCATATAACCTTATAAAAATGAAGATATTCAAAGGATACAGCGGCACAACTGACGGTTGAATCCTGAAGTTATAAGAACGTTATCCCCAAAATAATTCGAAAACTGCATTTCCCCTATTGCCAACCGAGCAAAAATCCTGTATAATATATTCATATCAAAACAAAATCCTTTGAAAGGAAGTTTTATATGGAAAATATCAAAAATCTTTTAAAAGAACTCACTCTTGAAGAAAAAGCCGGGCTGTGCTCTGGCAAGGACGCCTGGCTCACCAAGGCGGTCGAGCGCTTGGGAATCCCATCCGCACGGATGAGCGACGGTCCTCACGGTCTTCGCACCGAAATCGGCGGCAAGACCCTTGAAGCCGTCTGCTTCCCCACCGCCAGCATGACCGCCGCCAGCTTTGACCGCTCGCTGATGCACGAAATCGGCACGGAGCTGGGCAGAGAATCCCAGGAAAAAGGGGTTAATATTCTCTTAGGACCTGGTATAAACATGAAGCGCAGCCCCCTGTGCGGAAGAAACTTCGAGTACTTCTCGGAAGACCCCTGCCTTGCCGGCGAGCTGGGCGCGGAGTTTGTTTCCGGTGTGCAGTCGCAGGGCGTCGGAACAAGCTTAAAGCACTTCTTCGCCAACTCTCAGGAGCATAGACGTATGGATTCGTCCTCCGAGATGGACGAGCGCACCGCGCGCGAAATCTATCTTGCCGCGTTCGAGACAGTCGTCAAGAAGGCTCAGCCCTGGACGATAATGGCATCCTACAACAAAATCAGCGGTACCTACTCCACCGCCAACAAAAAATATATTGACGAGATTCTGCGCAAGGAATGGGGCTTTGCGGGCGTTGTAGTCAGCGACTGGGGAGCAACCCATGACAGAGTGGCAGCAATAGAAGCCGGAACCGATATCACCATGCCGGCGGAGAATACCGACAATCAGATCGTTGAAGCCGTCCGCGAGGGCAGGCTAAGCGAGGAAGCACTGGATAGGTGCTGTGAAAGAATCATAGAACTTGTTTTCAAGGCGGCTCAGGGCGCAAGAAAGGAAGAGACTGACTTCGAGCGCGGACACGCCCTTGCTTTGAAGGCAGCTGAAAATTCAATGGTTCTGCTTAAAAACAACGGTCTGCTCCCGCTTAAAAAGGATATGAAGGTTGCGTTTATCGGCGGATTCGCCAAGGCTCCAAGGTATCAGGGCGGCGGCTCCAGCCATGTTAATTCCGTAAAAGTCACCAACGCCTATGACGCCGCATTGGCGCTCGGCGCTGATGTCACCTTCTCGGCAGGATATCCCGAAGAGGGATTCGAGGGAGATGCCGCACTCCACGCCGCCGCAGTTGAAGCCGCAAAGTGCGCCGACTGCGCAGTAATCTTCGCGGGACTTCCCAACAGGATGGAATCCGAGGGCGCTGACAGGCGGCATATGGGTATGCCAGAGGCTCATAATAAGCTTATCGAGGATGTCTGTGCGGTCAACCCCAACACCGTAGTAGTGCTTCACAACGGTTCGCCGGTCGAGATGCCTTGGGTGGATAAGCCCGCCGCAATACTCGAAGCATATTTAGGCGGTGAAGCCATCGGCGAGGCTGAGGCAAAAGCGCTCTACGGAGATGTCAACCCCTCCGGACGGCTTGCTGAGACCTTCCCCAAAAAGCTTTCGGACAATCCATCTTACCTCTACTACTTCGGCGAGGGCGACAGGGTGGAATACCGCGAGGGCGTATTTGTTGGCTACCGTTACTACACTGCCAAGGAAATAGCTCCCCTCTTCCCATTTGGCTATGGTCTGAGCTACACCAAATTTGAATACAACGACCTCACCTTGGACAAGTCCGAAATCGGCGACAGCGAATCGCTGAAAGTAAGCGTAAAGGTGAAAAATGTTGGTAATGTTGCCGGCAAGACTGCGGTTCAGCTTTACGTCTGCCCGCCGCGCAAGGAAGTCATCCGCCCCGTACGTGAGCTTAAGGGATTTGATAAGATAGAGCTTGCCCCGGGCGAGGAGAAGACGGTCGAGTTCACGCTTGACCCGCGCGCATTCGCACACTGGGCAAATCTTCTGCACGATTGGCGAATCGAATCCGGCGAATACAGAATCCAGATTTGCGAGAATGCCGATGATGTCATTCTCGAAGCACCGGTCAGCGTCCACTCCGAAAAGCCCCTGCGCCCCAATAGCTTCACGCTGGGCTCGACAATGAATGAATTTGCCATGAACACCGAGGGCAGAGCGTTTATCGACAGAAACATCGGGCATATGATAAAGGGTATGCTTAAAGTCGGCTTCATCCCCGGTGAGGCGGCAGGATTCTTAACATCTTTAGACCCCGAAAAGCTCGATATCAAGGCGATTGAGGAGATATCCAAGAAGATGGGCGCGGATATCGCCGGCGGGGACGGTCTGGGCGGATTGTTCTGCCAGCCGATGTCGATGATGAACGCATTTATTCCGGAGGAACACCGCAAGGAGCTTAAGGCTTTGATTGAAAAGCTGAACAAAGAGTAAAGCGCATATTTTATTAATAAACTCCCGCAGAAAACTTATATCTCTGTGGGAGTTTAGTTTGTAGATAGAACTAAGTTTCAATAGCACAGACTTAAAAGCTTTCCGCCCGCCCTTTCTCGAAAGGGCGGCATGGTCGAGGGGCGGCGCCCTCGTCGCGCTCCGCAGAGCGCGAAATCCCATGCGTCAGCGAAACGCAGGATGGGGAGTAAAAACAGTCCGGTGTACTGTTTTTACGTGGGGAGACCCTCGTCGGGGGTCTCCCTATGGACGCGCGGAGTGCGTCCATGGCTGCGCAAACTTACCTTCAAACCATACCTAAGTAATATTGCAAATATATAATCATATATAGCAATTTGCTTTTTCGACAATTTGAAATCCCGCAGAGTTCAGCGCTCTGCGGGATTTTTGGCTGTCTGTTTATTAAAAGATTAAAGAATAACTTCGTATTTGTAATCCTTCATGATAATATCTGTTCCGCGCTTTTTATAAGTGCTTTCGCTTACGATTTTCCCTCCGCATTTCTGCGCAACACGGTTGGAAGCGATATTTTCCTGACTTACAAAAATCGTCACCTTTTCGGCGCCCTGCCTGCGGGCATAATCTATCAGTCCTCGGGCAATTTCAGTCGCATAGCCTTGACACCATAAGCTCTTATGGACGCAATAGGCGATATCGTATGTTTTTCCGTCTTCACTTATTATAAAGCTGCAAGTTCCGACTCGCTCCATGGAATCCTTCAATACCGGGATCAGATAACAGCACTCGTCATCCTCGCCAAGCTCTTCCAGCTGTTTTAAATACTCATAATCGATTTCTTCCTTGGTTTCATCCGGCAGATACTGGTTCATTTCAGGGTTGTTCCATATACCATACGCCCACAACGCGTCATCCTTAGTAAAACCTCTTAACAGAAGCCTTGGTGTTTCTATAACGTCAATTTTCATGATAATTCTCCATAAATGCTGATATTTTAGCAATTCAGCTAAATATTTTTATTTTCCGATAAACCTACTCATCAGCTCGTGACCGATAGGCATATAAATGCCTGTTTCCTTAGCCGTCCTCTCGCAAAGACAGTCAACTCCCGACTGCTCCTTGGTGCTGTCGTAGATAAGATATGGTATCGGATCGTTAGTGTGGGTTCTTAAAGCAAGCGGGGTTGCATGGTCAGGCATGATGAGGATTTTATAGTCCCCCATCGCTTCAAGCTCGGCAAGCACGGGAGCTAAAATCTTTTCGTCAATCAGCTCTATCGCCTTTACCTTATTCTCGATTTCGTGGCGGTGTCCGCATTCGTCGGGTGCTTCAACGTGGATGTATACAAAGTCCTGCCCAGACTTAAATTCGTCTATTGCCGCCTGCGCCTTGCCCTCAAAGTTGGTATCAAGATAGCCTGTAGCGCCCTCGACGTTCACTACATTCATCCCCGAGAATTTGCCGATGCCCTTAAGCAGGTCAACAGCGGAAATCATCGAAGCGTCAAGACCGAATCTGTCCTTAAACTGTGCTAAAGGCTTTCTTACGCCTTCGCCCCACAGCCAGAGCGAGTTTGCCGGGCGAAGTCCCCGCTCCATCCTTGCCTTGTTTATGGGATGATCCTTTAAAAGCTCATAGCTGCGCTTCATCATATCGTAAAGCTTTGCGGCGTTCGGGCTTTGGGGGATGTACTCCTTTATCGGTCTGAGCGTTATATCATGCGGGGGTGTCAGCGTTCCGACATCCAGAGTGCCGTTCGCCCAGATAAGGCAGTGGCGATAGCTTACGCCGGAATACAGAGTAAACTCTTCGTTGTCCAAATGCTGCTTTAAGAAGTCTATGAGATCTGCCGCCTCGGCTGTCGATATATCGTCCGAGCAGTAGTCAACCATGGTTTTATCCTCGTAATTTTCTTCATCCGAGAGGGTGACAAGGTTTGCGCGGAAGGAAACATCAGTCGGCTTCATGTCGATTCCGATCGAACCCGCCTCTAATGGGGATCTGCCCGAGTAGTAGCGCGCGGGGTCATATCCTAAAACTGAGAGATTTGCAACGTCGCTTCCCGGCTTCAAGCCATCGGCAACCGTTTTTACTAAGCCAACCTCACCCTTTTTGGCGAGCATATCCATATTGGGCTTGTGTGCCTTCTCCATCGGGGTGAGATTTCCAAGCTCCTCCACAGGATAATCCGCCATACCGTCGCAGAGCAAAACAATATACTTCATATATATTCATCCTTTCGTAGTTTAAATCGCTTTTGTATCAGTATATCACTTTGCAAACGAAATTGCAACACGATTTTCTGCCCGGCAATGTACAATTTATACCACTCCCGCTACATATTTTTCAGCAAATCGGCAAATACTATCCTCATATTTCCATTAAGACGTGAAAGGAAGCATATGTATATGTCGAATCTTGTGACCGTCTCAAGCTTAAGAGGACGAATAAAGCGGGCGGGGCGGGAGATGTCCGCCATCTGGCTGGAGCTTTGCCGCTATGGCTGCAAAACCGATGCACAAACCTTCTTTGCCGACAATTACCACACCGTTTTTATGTCGATAGAATATCTTTTGGAATACTCCCGCTCCGCGCGCGTTGATAAGGATTCCGCCCTTGCCGAGCGCATCATCGGGCTTGGCGGGGACAGGCTTCCCACCACCGGCGATATCACGGAGGCGGCAAGGCTTTGCGGCGGTATATGCCCGGAGGATATCGAAAGCCTGCGCTTCGGGCTGACGGCTAAGCTTATCGGGCTGTGCCACAATAGCGTCAAGAACGGCTTCGAGGGGATAGAGCAGTATATCACCCTGCTTGCGGATATGTCATCCTTGGACGAGGAAAGGATAAACGAAGCTTTGAACCCAGTCTGCTCAGCTTTGGCTTCAGATTGGGGATACGCCCACAGCGACAGCGCTTCAAAGGCATATTACCGCGAAAGGATATACCGCCTTGCAAAAAAGCAGGGAAAAGAGCCTGCCGAGCTCGCGGCGGAGCTGACCAAAAAATCCCAAATCGGTGACGAAGAGCTTGTCTGCCTTTTGGGGCTTCGCAGGGCTTCCGACAGCGCGGCGGGACTTGGCAGAACGCTTGGATATATCGCGGCGGCTGGTCTGCCAGCTGCTGCTTTAGACATATTGCTGTCGGTTGCCATAGGCGCACCCTTGGCGGCTTTTGTTTTGTTCCTGCCCCTGCTTGAAGCCTGCAAGTCGGTCGCCGACGGCATTATCATGCGGTGCGCAAAGAGGCATCCCGTACTTCGGCTCGATCCCGACGGCGAGTATGTTTTGAGCACCCGCTGTGCGATAGTCCTTTCAGCCGCCCTGAATGGTGTTCAAAGCGCTGATTCTCTCTATGAAAGGCTCTATCGCCTATACGCCGCAAACCCGCAGGACAATATCCCGATAACCGCCGTCTGCGACCTTGCGCCCGAGCAGATGCCTGTCACCTCGGACGACAGGGCGGTGATATCCTGCCTGGATGAGGTTATTGCCAAGCTCAATGCCATCTGCCCCGATAAATTCAGCTGTCTGGTGCGGCGGCGCACCTACTCCGAAACTCAGGACGAATATATGGGCTATGAGCGAAAGCGCGGAGCGATAATCGAGCTTGCCCGCTTTATGCAGAGCGCTGACGATGCATCCACCAAGGGCTTCTATGCGATTTTGGGAAGCGCCGGGCGGCTTCGCGGCATAGACTACATCTGCGCGGTGGATTTCGACACCGAGCCTTACATCGATTCGGTTTCCGAGCTGATAGCTGTAATGCTACACCCAGCAAACTCGCCAAAGATCTCGGATGGAAGGGTTGCTTCCGGCTGTGCCATAGCCTCCCCACGGATGATAACCCGGCTCGATTCATCGCTATCCTCCGGGTTTGCACGTGGAATGGGCGGCATAGGCTCGGTTTCCAGCTACGACCGCGAAAGCCTTGACTTCTGGCAGTCAGCCTTCGGGCGCGGAAGCTTCTGCGGCAAGGGGCTTATATACCTCCCTGCTATGCTTGAATGCTGTGCTTGGCTTCCCAAGGAAAAAATCCTCTCCCACGATATTTTGGAGGGCGAGCTGCTGAACACCGTATACGTCCCGGATGTTATCTTCACCGAGGGCTTCCCGAAAAGTGCTGTCAGCTACTACAAGCGCGCGGACAGATGGATCCGCGGGGACGTTCAGAATCTGCGATTCATATTTTCCGGCAGGTTCGGGGCAATCTCCAAGCTTAAGCTTGCGGAGAATCTGCGCCGCGCGGTCACTCCCATCAGCGTGATAACAGCGCTTTTGTGCGGGTTTATAGCTATACCGGAGACTGCCGCGCCGATAGCGGCAATCGCGTTAGGCGGATATCTCTTCCCATACGTCTGGGGGCTTGTCAAGACGGTTTTGCACGAAGGCATCAGCCCGCGCAGGTTCTTCTCGGGGCTTTTGGGACAGGGCAGCTTCTGCCTGATACGGCTGTTTTACGAGACGGTCATGCTGCCCACCGCCGCGGTGAAATCGCTAAGAGCGGTTGTTACGGCGATATTCAGGATGTCCACCGGAAAAAGACTTTTGGAGTGGACAACCTCTGCTGCCGCCGACCGCTCCGCTTCCGACCCTGCGGTCTACTTCATGATTCCGGAGATTTTGGCAATAGCACTCCTGTTCTCGCCATCATATCTTATAAGGCTGATGGCTGTGCCGATGTGCGCAATGCCGATTGTCCTGCTTGTCGGCTCGCAGAGGACGGACACCGAGGCAAGACCCCGGCTATCCTGGCGGGATTCCAAGGAGCTTTCGCGGGATATTGCCAATATGTGGAGCTTCTATGACGATTATGTAACCGAATCAGAAAACTGGCTCCCGCCGGACAACGTACAGTTTTCGCCGGTCTACCGCATCTGCCACAGGACATCCCCCACAAATATCGGAATGTATCTTGTATCAGTGCTGGCGGCGTGCGACCGGCGGCTGATATCCCCCAAGACCATGTGCGCAAGGATATCACACACGCTTGACAGCTTAGAGTGCATGGAAAAATACCACGGCAACCTTTACAACTGGTACGAGACAAAGACCCTGGAGCTTTGCCCCAACCCCTATGTTTCCAGCGTTGACAGCGGCAACCTTGTCTGCTCGATGGTTGCGCTAAAGGAAGGACTTAAAGAGTATGCAGACGTCTTCAAACCGATAGAATCGCTTATAGAGCGGATTGATAAGCTGATTTCAGGCACCGACCTTGGCATATTCTATGATGATGTGAAGGGGCTTATGGCAATAGGAATCAACCCCGCCAACGGCTCGCTCGACCGCTCCCGCTATGATTTTCTTATGAGCGAGGCAAGGCTGACATCGTTCTACGCGATAGCATCCCGCCAGGTGCCGAAAAGCCACTGGACAAGGCTTTCACGCACGGCTATAAGCTCCGGCTTTTACAGCGGGTGCGCCTCATATTCCGGCACGATGTTTGAATTTTTCATGCCCGAGCTGTTCATAAAAAGCCCGGAAAGCTCGCTTATGTATGAAAGCCTGAAATATGCGCTCTGGTGTCAGAAAAGCTATGCACAATCCTTAAATCGCCCATACGGCATATCCGAAAGCGGATATTATGCCTTTGACAGTATGCTGACTTACCGATACATGGCTCACGGAGTGCCCAAAACAGGGCTTAAGCGCGGGCTGTGGGCGGACTATGTGGTGTCCCCCTATTCAACCTATCTTTCGCTGGGCTACTCCCCTGCCTCGGCTATGGAAAACCTTGCAAAGCTCCGCGAATACGGTATGTACTCACGCTATGGCTTCTACGAGGCGCTGGACTTTTCCTCCCGCTCGCGGTCAGGCTCAGAGCCGGAGGCTGTCAAGAGCTATATGGCGCACCACGTCGGAATGAGCATTATAGCCGCCGTAAACGTCTTGCAGGACGGCATCTTCCAGAAGCGCTTCATGCGGGATAAAAACGTCCTCGGCGCGAGCGAGCTTCTCTGCGAACGGGTAAACCTCAGCAGGCAGGTCTACGAGGATATCCTTATGCGGCCGCGAATCAAGGCGGCAGAGCCGGAGCAGTCATCGATCGAAGCTTTTTCTGATATCTCCTGCTTTAATCCCCGAACCAAGCTTCTTTCGGGCGGTGAATACACCCTTGTTCTGACCGACGGCGGCATATCGATTGCCAAGTACCGCGGCAAGAACGTATACAGTGCAACGCGCGACCATCTTCTGCGCCCCCACGGTGTATTTTTCGGGATATCCGACGGCGAGGAAAGCGTTTCATTTACACTTCTGCCCGACTTCACAGACGGCGGTGAGTGCGAATTTGAGGACAGCGGAGTATCATATTACAAAAACACAGCCAAATTAAGGGCGGGAATGAGGGTGGCACTTCACAAAAGCTTCCCCTGCGAAATGCGGAGCTTTGCCATATCAAACACCGGCGATAAGCCACTTAAAGCCATGCTTTTTGGGTACATCGAGCCGTCGCTTTCCGGCGATTCTGCCGAGGAAGCCCACCCCGCCTTCAACAAAATGTTTATCGACCCCGACTACGACCCGGAGCTTAGGCTTATAACCGTAAGCCGCACCGATTCTGAGCCGAACGATTCACTGTTTATGGCAATCGGGTTTGTCGAGGATGTCCCTGCGGCGGTGTCATTTAACCGCGAAGAGGTGCTCACCCGCCCCGATGGCTTGCGAGGGCTGTTCGCGAGGGCTAAAAGCATCCCGCAGAGCTATATTTCCACACCAGACCCCTGTATTTTTGTGCGCACCGAACTTGAAATTCCGCTGAAGGCTCAAGCAGAACTGCATATGTTCATTATCTGCGCGGATTCCAAGGAAGCCGCAGTAAATATGTCGAAGGAGCTTAGGAGCAGATTTTCGCGGCAGGAGTACATTCAGGGCTCATCAGGTGCGGGTTCCCGCCTTGCCGACAGGCTTCTTTCCGGGATTCTTTTTGCTACCGACTGCGGTTCGGAGCAAAAGGAGGCTGTCCGCAAAAACAGCCTGCCCCTGACCGCCCTTTGGGAGCTTTCCGTTTCAATAGACATCCCGCTCATCCTTTTGAAGCTGAACGACCGCAACGACCGCGAGAAGCTATCCGCCTACCTTGAAGCCTACCGCCGGCTGACGCTTTCGGGCATAGGCGTGCAGCTTGCCGTTATCTATGACGACGGCGGGCGCTACGAGCGAGAGCACTACACCGCCCTTGTCGCGGCGTGCCGCGAATTCGGAGTAGACGGACTGATATACTCTCCCGGTGGAATAATCCCCATCGATAGGACAACAGTGCGGCAGGAACTTATAGATTTGCTGACGGCATATGCACGGCACATCTCATCCGACGAAATAATACGTGAATATGCTGAGGCGAACATCTCCTCGCCGATAATCCCTGAAAAGACCGGCAGAATCACAGTCGCTCCGGAAAGGGAGGTCGCTTTAGGCGGATTTATCAACGACGGCGAGAGCTATGTTATCAACGCCGGTCACCGGCTTCCCTGGTGCCACGTTTTAAGCTCGCGGCAGTTCGGGACGCTGGTTTCGGATATGTCGCTGGGGTTCAGCTACGCCTTTAACTCCCGCGAGCTGCGGCTAACCCCCTGGGACAACGACACCGCCCGCGACAACATCGGCGAGCGGCTTATCCTTAAAATCCAAGGCAGGTATATCGACCTTATCCAAGGCTCAACTGCGGTATTCTCGCCATACAGGGCGGAGTATCTGTTCAAGGGAAAGGGCTACAGCGGAAGTGCGGAAATAGCTGTCTCGGGCAAGGGGCTGTGCAAGCGGCTCAGGGTGAAAATCAGGACAGATTCCCCCGCTGAGCTTATGTATTACACCGAGCCGTGCTTGGGCTTCTCACGCAGGAATTCAAGCCTGCTTGTCCCGGAGATTCAGGGAGACATCCTGCTGATATCAAACTGTGCAAACGAGGTAAAGGGGTGGATGGCGCTGTCCTGCTCACGTGAGTGCCGATTCTCAACTTTGCGCAATGATATCTTAAGCGGAAATTGGGATAAGTCCTGCGAAATCTCCGGGGGATGTGCGGCGGCGTGCATTGTGAATTTTGAAAAATCAGAGAGTGCAGAGCTTGACTTCTATCTCTCCTATGCCATGGACAGGGATGCGGCAACAAATATGCCCAAGTGGTTTGCAGAGCAGGTAAGCACCAAGGAATGTGTCATCTCATATGAAAATTACCCCGAATACCTTAAGCCGCTTGCCAAGGAATGGCTGAGATATCAGGCGCTGCACGCGCGCATCTATGCCAGAACCGGCTTCTACCAATGCTCCGGCGCATACGGCTTCCGCGATCAGCTTCAAGATGCGGTGGGTATCATCCCCGAAAACCCATCCGTCTGCAAAACGCAGATTCTGCGGTGCTGTATGGCACAGTTCGAGGAGGGGGACGTTCTGCACTGGTGGCACGCGCTCCCTCTTAAAAAGAAGCGCGGAATACGCACGAATATTTCCGACGACAACCTTTGGCTGCCCTATGCCGTCTGCGAATACGTTGATAAGACCGGAGATGAAAGCCTTTTAAACCTCAACGTGCGGTACTGCCAAGGCATTGAAATAAAGCCGGGTGAAAACGAGTTCTACGGCGAGGTATACCCAACCGCCCTGAGGGAGAGCGTATACAATCACTGCAAGCGGGCAATCGATTTCCGGCGCGGCAAAGTGGGCGCTCACGGGCTTATGCTAATCGGCACCGGCGACTGGAACGACGGCTTTAACAGCATCGGCGAAAAGGGCAAGGGCGAATCAGTCTGGCTGAGCGAGTTCTTTATTCTGGTTTTGAAGAGATTTGCACGGCTTTGTGGGAACATCGAGCCGGAATATGCTAAGGAACTCACAGAGGAAGCCCATGCGCTTGAATCAGCTATTGAGACAAATGGCAGAGACCCGCTTTGGTACAAGCGCGCCTACTTCGACGACGGTACCGTGCTTGGTTCAGAATAATCTCAGGTCTGCAAACTCGACTCTATTGCGCAGTCCTTCGCACAGTTTGCAGAGCTTTCGGACGAGGAGTTCACAAAGCAGGCGCTTTTAGAGGCATACGAGCGCTTGGCGGACGTCAGACGCGGGGTCATAAAGCTCTTCGCGCCGCCGATTGGCAGAGGGTTTAATCCCAAAGCGGGATATATCCAGCACTACCCGGAGGGTCTGCGTGAAAACGGCGGTCAGTACACCCACGGCGCGGTATGGCTGGGGATGGCGCTTAACCGCGCAGGGCTTCACGAGGAAGCAAAGGGGGTGCTGGACGCACTGAATCCCATCCTGCGCTCGGAAAATGAAGGGTACAAGCACTACGGCGTGGAGCCCTACTATATGAGCGGGGACGTTTATTCCAACCCCGGATGCTATTCGCGCGGGGGATGGTCGATATATACCGGATCTGCCGGATGGATGTATCGGGCAATAAGTGAGGTTTACGGGGAAGTTGCGGCTGACGCCGCAAGTGATAAGTGATTCGCTTCGCTGGTGATGCCGGCGTTTCATCGTAAGATGAAACGCCTGTGATGCACGCCTTACGGCGCGATGATGTATCGCCTTTCGGCGATGGATTTTAAGAAGCGGCTCCGCCGCCGTTTCGCGGGCTGCAGCCCGTCAGCTACCGCTGACGATTCGCTCAGCTCCTTCATTTGCTTTTAGTACTGCTATATGGACTTATCATTCCATGTGTTTCAGACCGGCGCGCCCCATCGGGTTTGGTGTTCTATTGCAACTTTGGCGGGAAACGCACCGAGTGCGGAGCGGATGCCCGGACGCTATTTGCGTCCTGACGACAAAGTCGTCACCGCGCCGTGCGCGGAGGCATCCGCCTAATCGCAGTACGTTGGGGCGCGCCTCCTTCGGCTGCGGACAAGCTTCCTAAGAATAATTCCGCAAAAAGGAGCACAGGTCACCTTGACCCGTACTCCTTATTTTCTATCTACACGATTTTACATAATCCCCTGAGCAAAAAATCTACTTCTCCCCTGCCATATTTACAGCATCAAGAATATTAACCCCATCCACAGTAGCCCCGCGCAAATCGCAGGCTTCAAACCTTGCATTCCTCAGCTCGACATTTTTAAATTCAGCATCGTTCAGCATAACACAGCCGAAGCTTGCACCGTCCATGGTAAGACCGCCGAAGTGGGAATTTTTAAGGTTAATATCCCCGAAGCTCGCATTCTCCATATTGATATCAGTGAATTTCACGTTCTGAAGATTGATGTTGTTGAAGGTAGAATCCGGAAGACCAACATCATCAAAGACCGCACCCGGAAGCCATGCGCCTTTCAGGGTGTAGGGGGTGTTCTCCGCCGGCTGAGCGGGGGTTTCGGGCGTGTCACCTACAAATGTGACAACCTCGTCAATAGGCTTTCTTGCCCTCGACGGGATTTTTGCGGTAGGCTCGCCTATGGGCAGAAGTGCAACCGGCTTGTATTCATTCGGGATATTAAGTACCTCGCGGCACTTATCATCGTCATATGCGCCGATGATGCAGCCGCCCAGACCGATATCCACCGCCGCCAAAAGCATATTTTCCATGGCGAGGGCGGTGTCCTGAATCACGAACTTATCTGTCCTGTCACTCTTTCCGAAGCGGGCTTCTATGGCGCGGCTGTCGGTGCAGACAACGAAAATCACAGGAGCAGTGGCGACCCAATCAGCGGCAAATTCGCAGAAGCGCTTGCGGGCGTCCGGGTCGGTAACGCAGTAAAAATGCCAGGATTGCAGGTTGCAGGCGCTCGGAGCGTTAACCGCCGCCCTTAAAATGTAGCGGATCTCCTCCGCAGTCGGTATCCTGTCGGTAAAAGAGCGGGTGCTCCGTCTTTCAAATATCGCGGTTCTAATGTCCATTTTGCTCACCTTTCTTTTATGTTTTTTCGGGATACCGCCGCCATGCGGTGCTATCCCTTTAAATAGGCTTCCAAGCGGTAAATCGGCATACCCATCTCCGAAAATCTCTGCTCGTACTCGGTGACTATGTTATCCTCCATGCCGTCGGCGTGAAGGTCGAGCGAGATGTTTTTAAGAGTGAATCCGGACTCCGAGAATTCCTCCAGCGAAAATTCAAAGAACTTGCGGTTGTCGGTCTTCTGATGGATCTCCGCGCCGGGGGTTAAAAGCTTTTTGTATATGTTCAAAAAATTGCGGTGGGTCAGTCGGTGCGCGGCGTAGCTCTTTTTTGGGAACGGGCAGGAGAAATTAAGGTAAAGCCGGGTTATGATCCCCTCCGGAATAAACTTTTCAAGATACTGAGCATCGCACCGCAGAAGGTAGAGGTTGCCAAGGTTCATGGCTATCGCCTTCTCGGCCGCGTCCACAATGACATTGGAGGTGCGCTCGACTGCCAAGACGTTTATATCGGGATTTCGCTTTGCAAGCTCGCAGGCAAACTGCCCTTTTCCCGCGCCTATCTCCATAACAACCAGGTTGTCGTTGCCGAAAAGCGACCTTATGTCAAGATATTCCTTTTCCATTACCGAGGTCTGAAAGTTTCTATCCTCGCAATTGAGTATTATCAGTTTGCCGGTTTGGCGGCAGGCTTCAAGCCGTTCGTCCAAATTGGCTTTTCTTCTCATTCTCATGCCGGTTCGTCTCCATTTTTATGATTTTTGATTTCGCTTTACAGCTCGACTTCCGTTCCGCCTACGGGACGGATGCTGAGCACATGGCAACTATCCTCACCGAAGACCTGTTCTATGCCCTTTCTGAAGCCTTCAAGTGCGCTTCCGGGGACAAATGCCTGAACCGTTCCTGCAAAGCCGCCGCCATGTACCCTGAATGCATGAGGGCCGGCGTTTTCAAGAAGCTTCTGGCAGAGATAGAGTGCCAAAGATACGCTCTGCTGACCGGGCTGTGAAGCCGCGAAGACGTTTTGCAGGTACTTATAAGAGCTCTCGCCCGAGGCGGTAACGGTCTTAAGGAAGGATTCAAAATCGCCGGATTTCAGCGCTCTGCAAAGGGCTTCCACCCTCTCATTCTCATCGAAGAAGTGCAGGGCGCGCAGAACGGCTCTGTCGCCGCATTTATCGCGGACAGCGGAGATATTTTCAAGAACATCCTGCCGTGTAAGCTCCCTTAAATAGCTCTTGCCAAGAACGGCGGCAACCGCCTTCATCTCCTGCGGGACGGCGGCGTATTCCGGGGTAAGCTCGGCATGGCTTCCCTTGGCGTCGATAATGCAGAGGTGACAGTCGTTTGCGGCAAGGTCGAAGCTCATAGATTCGATTACAGGCTTGTCGGTGTCGGCAAAATCAATCGAGATAAAACCTCCGACCGAGGATGCCATCTGATCCATCAATCCCGAAGGCTTGCCGAAGTAGACATTTTCGGCGTACTGCGCGATCTGCGCTATTTCAACCGCGCTCACCCTGCCATCGCAGTAGAGACCATTTAAAATCTCGCCGATAAGCACCTCGAACGCCGCAGATGATGATAATCCCGAGCCCTTCAAAACGTCCGACGAGGTATACGCCTTAAAGCCGCCGACGTTATATCCCCTTGCCTTAAGCCCGGCACATACGCCCCTTATAAGAGCCGCGGAGTGGTCAATCTCATCATCATAAACGGTCATGTCGGAAGAATCAACAACATCTATCTTGTCAAAGCCCTCCGACTTTACGGTTATAATGCCATCGTCGGTGGGGACTACCGCCGCGATGATATCGAGATTTACTGCTGCGGCTGCTACCTTGCCATGGTTATGGTCGGTGTGGTTGCCGCAGACCTCAGTTCTGCCGGGAGCGGAGAAGAAACGGACAGGCTCCTCACCGAAGAGAGAGGCAAACTCCGAGCGGATGAAGGAGTATCGTTTTGAATGTCTTGCGGTGTTTTCAGGGTATAGCGCTTCAAATTTTGTCTTCATAGTCGTTACCGTCCTTTAATTGTTGAATATATTGGTATTTTATACTTATTCTACGTTAAAAATGTGTCCAGACTAAGCATGGTTGTGACCATGCTTAGTCATTAAATCGCTGCAAAATCCCATCGTATAGCGGTTTTGCGGCGATTTTACTTGGGCTGCCCAAGCAGCCCTTCTACACTTTTACGTAGAATTAGTATTAAATATATGTCATGAAACAGCAAGCAGGCTTGCATCAGCCCACAGATGTATTCTGCCGTTTTCGTCCGCCGAAAAGTGTATCAAACTTGGCACTGTGGAAATACACAGAAAGAACCAGCCCCATAGCGACAGTCACAGTGAGCATTGCCGACCCTCCCGCAGAGAGGAACGGCAGAGGGATTCCTATAACCGGGGTCACGCCAGTCACCATGCCGATATTCAGAATGCAGTGAGTGATGATATACGCAAAGACCCCTGTACATATGTATTTTCCAAGGGGATCAGCACACCGAAGTCCGTTGGCAAGGATTCGCAGGCATATCACCGCCAAAAGAAGCACTATGAACAGACAGCCTATATATCCCAAGGTCTGCCCGGCGTAGGATAGTATAAAATCGTTATGGCAGGCGGGGACATAACTGTATTCACCGCCGAAAAGCCCCTTGCCGCGCAGCTGACCCGAGCCCAAAGCTATTAGCGAGTGGTTTGTCTGATACAAAAGGTCAGCGTTGGAATACTTGCCGGGGTCTATTATTGAAAGTATCCTGTTTTTATGAACCGGCTGCAGGTAGTAGTTCCACATTATTATAAAGGCGAACGGCGCGATGATTCCCGCTCCCAGGATGTATTTTATCGAGATTCCCGCCGCAAAGATTATCGCTAAGAATATGAACATGAACACGACCGCAGTGCCGTCATCCCCCTGAAGCATTACCAGAACTATGGGCAGTCCGCCATGGACGCACAGGGCAAGGATATTCAGCGGGTTGTTGAAAAACTCCTTCGAGCGGAAGCAGTGATACGACAGTGACAGGATATAGGCGAGCTTTAAGAACTCGGCGGGCTGGATAGTCATAAATCCAAGGTCTATCCAAGCCTTATCGTCCGCCCCCTCCAAGCCGGAGGTTCCAAGCGATGTAAAGGTTAAAAGCGTCAGCCCGATGGTCGCGGGCAGATATATGAACCACAGCTTTGAAAACCACCTGTAATCTATGGCGGCAATGACCAGCGACGCTCCTAAGCCCAGCATCGCGGCGACTGCCTGTGTTTTTATTATGCCCATGTCCATTGCAGCGTTGGTTATCGACTGGGTGGCACTGTTTTGGACAAGGGAGTACAAAAGGCATATTCCGAGCGCGCACGCCGCGCATACCAAAAGGATAAGTATTTTGTCCAGCCGGCGGAAGTAGTTCAAAATATGGCGGAGTATTACTTTCAAAGGGGCATCACCTCCGTGAAGCGGATATATGATGCGGCAGAAGCCGCTTGACAGATGTTTTATTTCTGGTTTTTGGGTTGTTTATAATTATAGCATATTTTTTCCGGTATTTCAACGGTAAAATATTATTATTGTTTAGAAGAATATTATGCTGAATCTTGCTGTTGCTTTTCGTCGAACAATCTGCTATAATGGTAAAAATTAATATCATAAATCAAACTGCCAACGTACTACCCAAGGGGGCGACAAAATTGTCAAATATAAATCTGAAGCTTGAGGGCATTGAATCGGAGGAAGACCTATTCTCCTGCGAGGCGGCGCTTAACAGTCTTCCCGGCGTAAGCGCGGAAATCGACTACGACAGCTTTACGGCGTCTGTCACTTACGACGAGGACAGAACCACCGTCGAAGATATCTATGCCGCAATAGCTTCCGCAGCATCGGCAGCCGAGCCGAGCGAAGAAGATGGGGAGGATAAGTGGGACAAGCTCCCTCCAAAAAAGCCGCACTTCCGCCCACGGAAGCAGTTCAAGCGGCTTCGCATTGCGGCTGCGTTTCTATGCGCGATTGCACTGTATGTCCTGCGCGCGCTCGAGCTATTTAAGGTGGAGATCCCCATGCTTTCGGGCAGTCCGGCGGCACTTTCTCTTGTAGAGATGCTGATTTTCGCGGCTGCGGCATACGCAGGAAGTTCATTGTATATAAAAGGCATTGCCTCCCTTTTAAGGCTTCGCCCCGATACCAAAACCGTCGCGGCGGCAGGAACGGCACTCGCTGCGGGCTACTCCGTCTATTCGGCAGCAAGGGTGTTTTTGGGAGACAGCTCCTATCGCTCCGGAATATATTTCGCCGCCTGTGCGCTCGTAATTGCAATGGCTCTTTTGGGGATATACTTAGAGGAGAAATCCACTGCCAAAGCGGATAAGCCGATAAAAAAGCTGATGGAACTCTTCCCGGAATCCGCCACCATCATAATCGATGATGCAGAAAGGCAGACCGATATTTCGGATATTACACCGGGCGACCTTGTACTTGTGAAGCCGGGCGAAAGCTTCCCCTGCGACGGCGTTATAGAAGCCGGCAGGGCGAGCGTTGTTGAAGCCATGTTCACCGGTGAGAATATGCCGGTGGATAAGTCAGTCTCAGACAGGGTATTCGCCGGAACGCTTAATACCATGGGCTTCGCGACGGTGCGGGTGCAAAGGGTCGGTGAGGATACCTCGCTTGCCCGTATTATCCGCTCAGTATCGCAGATATCCGATTCTAAAAAAACGGTTGTGGGCATGACTAAGCGCGCCGAGGTTATATTCTGCTCGGTCATTCTGGCGGCAGGAGCGATAGCCTTTGCACTCTGGGCGGCGTTTGGGACGGTCTCGGAGGCTGTAAGGGTGCTTATAGCGGTGCTGACGGTCTGCTGTCCCTGCTCGATGGGTCTGGCAGAGCCTGCAGCGGCAATGTTTGCCTGTGCCAAGGCCGCGCGTGAGGGTGTGGTGTTTAAAAACATCGAGGCGCTGGAGCTTGCAGGAAGCTTAAACACAGTAGTCATGGACAAAACAGGAACGGTAACGGTCGGAAAGCCGTTTGTCACCGATGTTCTGCCGATAGGCATATCCGCCGAGGAGCTGATGATTTTAGCGGCATCCTTGGAGGAGCATTCCGCCCACCCCATAGCCTCGGCAGTGCTGGATTACGCTAAAAAGAACGAGATATACCCCATCCCCTGTGAGGATTTCCGCTCCGAAGCAGGAAGAGGAATGAGCGCGAGTGTCGAGGGCGAAACGGTAAAGCTCGCGTCTGTATCCGAGATATTTGCAGGCGAGTATGAGGGCTATGCGGCACTGAGCCAGCCGCTTTCGGACGAGGGCAAGGCGGTCGTAGCGCTGTCCCGCGCGGGCGTTCCGATAGGAGTTATCGCCTTTGCGGATAAGCTGAAGCCGACAAGCCGCTCCGCCATAGAAAAGCTGAATGCCATGGGTATGCGAACCATAATGCTGACCGGCGACACCCCAGAAGCGGCTAAAAAAGTCGCCGCAGAGCTTAGCTTTTACGACTGCGCCGCAGGGGTATCACCCGATAAGAAGGCGGACATTATCGGCAAGCTGAAATACGGCTCACGAAAGGTAGCCATGGTCGGCGACAGCACCAATGACGCCGCCGCTCTTGCCGCCGCAGACGTGGGAGTGGCAATAGGCACCGGCTCGGCAGTAGCACTGGAATGTGCGCAGATAATCCTCGTGCGAAACGACCTGCGCGATCTTGCCGACGCTATAAAGATTTCACGTCGGGCGGTCAAGGCGATAAAGGGCAACATTTTCTGGGCGCTCATTTTCTGTGCGGTTATGCTGCCATTCGCGGCGGGTCTGCTCAGAGCGTTCGGAGGACCGCTTTTAGACCCGATTTTTGCGGGAATCTGTATGGCGGTGTCCGGCGGAGCCATATTTGCGTTCAGCTGTAGTCTTTTCAGGAAATAAGCATAAATAAACGGATGGAAAAGCAAATCGCTTCTCCGTCCGTTTTGTGATGTTATATGCTATTCAGTGACTGCCGCATAGACCCTTTCGGCAATCTCCTCCGGCGTGCCAACCGCGCTGACAATTTTTATATTATGCTCAGGCAGGAGGCGGAATATCTCCATGTATTTCTCCCTTATTCGCCGGATGGTCTCAATCTGCTCGAAAATCTCCCTCGAGGCGCGCCCCGCCGCGATTCTTCTGTCACATTCCTCCGGCGGAACATCCAAGAATATGCAAACATCCGGCTTGATGATATCAGGGCAGTTAAGGTTAGAATCCATCACCCATTTAAGGTCGGTGTCCATGCCCTGATATGCAAAGGAGGAGTAATAATACCTGTCGCAGATGACGGTGCAGCCGTCCTTCAAAAGAGCACCTATGCCAGATACCGGATTCGAGCAGTGAGCGATTCTGTCCGCAAGGAAAAGGCCCGCAAGCTCCGATGGGGTGCGGCAAGTCAGCCCACCCAAAGCGTCCCGCACCAAGCCGCCGGTGGCGAATTGGGTAGGCTCCGCCGTTAAAGCGAGCTTTGCACCCTCATGCTCCAGCCTTTTGGCAAGCATTGATATCTGAGTGCCCTTGCCAGAACCGTCCAGCCCTTCAAATACTATAAACATAACTTTTTCTCCTTAAAGTGGGTGCACAAAACCATCATACAACGGTTTTGCGGCGATTTTTATGTGGGCTGCTCAAGCAGCCCCTATTCACTTTAGACGAAAATCAGAGCGTGTTCGCATAAAACTGATTTGCGGATTTGAGAGCAGATTTTGTACCATTCAAGGCAAAAATCTGCCCGAAAGAAGTGAATCACGTTTTTGTGTGAACACGCTCCAGCATTAGACCGCAAACAGCATCCGTCCATAGGTTGGATAAGGCCAGTACTTCTCCCCTACCAGCGGCTCTATCTCATCCGCCACTGCGCGCAGACGGTCCATCGCCGGGATTATAGCATCCCTGTAATACTCTGCAAGGCGCTGATCGTCCCCCTTGGGGGCTTGGGAAATAAGCTCCTCCAGCGAGAGCATCTTTTTGTACATATTTGTGGACAGATTAGTAAGGTTCCTTATCATATCCACCTCGAAGCCGCACTCAACGTCGGCAATGCTCCTTGTGCAGGAAACCGCTTCCGCCATCTTGCGGACATAGGTCGAAACTGCAGGCAGAATATCCTTCTTGGCCATTTCAATCATGGTCAGCGATTCGATTTTTATTATCTTGCAGTAGTTTTCAAGATTGATGACATACCGCGATTCCAGCTCGGTACGGGAATATACGCCCTGCCGCTCGAACAGCTTTACATTGCGCTCATCGCACAAATGAGGCAGAGCATCAGGCGTGGTGGGCAGGTTGTGCAGTCCCCTGCGGGCGGCTTCCTCTACCCATTCGCGGCTGTAGCCGTCGCCATTGAAAACTATATTCTTATTTTCAATGATGGTGCGGCGAATCAAATGCTGAAGAGCTTCGCCGAAGTCAGGCGCGTCCTTAAGCTCTTCATAGAAGCCGTCCAGCTCGTCTGCCACTATGGAGTTGAGCATAGTCGTGGGCACGGCGATGGACTGGCTTGAACCGGGACTACGGAACTCAAACTTATTGCCGGTGAAGGCAAACGGCGAGGTACGGTTGCGGTCGGTGGTATCCCTTAAGAAATGCGGAAGGACGTTTACGCCGGTTTCCATATCGGTGCGCTCACGCGCGAAATACTCCCTATCCTCGGCGATGGCTTCAAGAATTCCGGTTAGCTCATCACCCAGGAACATCGAAATAATTGCCGGAGGAGCTTCATTTGCGCCCAGACGGTGGTCGTTTCCGGCGGACGCTACCGATATCCTCAATAAATCCTGATACTCATTAACACCCTTTATGACCGCGCAGAGGAAGAGCAGGAACTGCATATTTGCGCTGGGGGTGCTTCCCGGCTCGAACAGGTTCATGCCCTCAGCAGTGGAGAGCGACCAGTTATCGTGCTTGCCGGAGCCGTTTATGCCCTCAAACGGCTTTTCGTGGAGCAGGCATTTGAAGCCGTGCCTATGAGCGACCTTTCTTAAAAGCTCCATGGTGAGCTGGTTATGGTCGGAAGCGATATTGGCAGTCGCGAATATCGGGGCAAGCTCATGCTGGGAGGGGGCAACCTCGTTATGCTCGGTTTTTGCCATTACTCCGACGCGCCAAAGCTCGGTATCTATATCCCGCATAAAGTCCTGAACGCGGGTTTTCAGCATTCCGTAATAATGATCCTCAAGCTCCTGACCCTTAGGGGGCTTTGCACCGTAAAGCGTTCTGCCGGTGAAAATCAAATCCTTGCGGCGGGCGTACATATCCCTATCAATCAAAAAATACTCCTGCTCGGGACCGCAGGTTGCTATAACACGCTTGGTGTTGTTGCCGAAAAGCTTAAGGATTCGGCAGGCAGAGCGGCTTATAGCCTCCATCGAGCGAAGAAGCGGGGTTTTGGTATCGAGCGCCTCGCCGCTGTAGGAGCAGAAGGCGGTGGGTATGTAAAGAGTGTCGTTCTTTATGAAAGCATATGAGGTCGGATCCCAGGCGGTATAGCCGCGGGCTTCAAAGGTCGCCCTAAGACCGCCGGATGGGAAGCTGGAAGCGTCCGACTCGCCCTTTATAAGCTCCTTGCCTTTAAATTCAAGGATGGGAAGTCCGCCCTTGGAGCCGGAAAGGAAGCTGTCATGCTTCTCGGCGGTAACGCCGGTCAGCGGCTGGAACCAGTGGGTGAAGTGGGTAGCACCGCGGCTGAGCGCCCAATCGCGCATGGCAGCTGCAACCTGATTTGCGATTTTAACGTCAAGCGGGTTGCCAGCATCAATGGTAGCGTGGAGCTCCTCATAAACCTCGGGGTCAAGCATCTCCTTCATCACATGGTCGTTAAAGACCTCACTGCCGAAAACTTCTGAAATGTTATTGGACATGGATTAAGTATCCTCCTGAAAATATTGAGGCAAGCCCGGCGCGGGGCGAGCCTTTAATATACACAATACATAGATAGTATAAGATATTTCGGCGTATTTGTCAATTATTATTCGTTATTTTTTGGATTGACACGCCATCTCAGCTTACAATGACACATTCTGTCATTGTAAGCTGTTAATTTCGTACTCTTGACGCATATTCCCTCAACATTACAGTGAACATATGGCAGTCGCCCAAAGCAACTGTAAATGCCCGAGTTTTGTTTAGCAGATTTTGTAGTTTGAGCATGGCTATACACAAATCAAAGACACTTTTGAACCTGCTGAATGACACATTCTGTCATTGTAATGCCTTTCCCGTTCTCAGTACAGTTGAAAATAGCAAGCAAAAAGAGATGCGCGCAGAAAACTTGCACATATATCAAAATAAACATCAACGACGAAATAAACGCGGTGCGCGGCGGCAAACAAAGCCTCAGCGATTACAGGTCTGTAGCATCCTTCATCGCCCAAGCATACAATATAAAAGCAGACAAAACGTCTGCAATACGCATTATTACGGAGATTACAATGAACATCAACGATATAGTTTTAAACAGCCGCCCGGTTGACATCCGGCAGCCGTCGGCGTCGGACGCTCCCGCGCTTTGCTGCGAGCAGCCAGAAACAGAGTTCCCCAAGGAAACTCCCGTTGCGATGCTCTACGTTCCGTTTCAACAGTGGCGAAAAGTCTATGAGCCAATGGTGGGGTTGGACAGAGGAACGGTTTTTGAAGAGCTCGACAAGCCCTTTATCGGGGAGAGAATGTAATGACAAACCGCGAAAAGCTCTTAAAGAGCGTTCAGCAATACTCCTTCGCGGTGCTTGAAGCCTCGCTTTTTCTGGATACCCACCCCGACTGTGCGGACGCTTTAGCATACTACAACAAATACAAAAAGCTCTGGCAGGAGGCGAAAGCGGAATACGAATCCAAATACGGTCCGCTTACCGTCGCTTCCGATGTGAACAACAGCCGCTGGCAATGGTCCCAGGGACCTTGGCCATGGGAGCTTGCAGCTAACGAGGGGGCGTAATTATGTGGCAATATGAAAAGAAATTACAGTATCCTGTAAAAATAAAGACCCCTAATCCCGCTGCCGCAAAGGTCATAATATCTCAGTTCGGAGGTCCTGACGGCGAGCTGGGCGCGGCTATGAGATATCTTTCTCAGAGATACGTTGCCCCATGCCCCGAGGTAAAGGCAATCCTAAATGACGTTGGCACCGAGGAACTGGGTCACATGGAGATGGTCTGTGCGGTGATATACCAGCTGACCAAGAACCTCACCCCCAAGGAGATAAAGGCCTCCGGCTTCGACACCTACTTTGTGGATCACACAACCGGACTTTACCCGATAGCGGCATCTGGAACGCCGTTCTCGGCCGAGGTTTTCCAGTCCACCGGCGACCCTATTGCGGATCTTACAGAGGATCTGGCGGCGGAACAGAAGGCACGCTTGTCCTACGACAACATCCTGCGGCTGGTTGACGACCCGGACGTGCGCGATGTTATAAAGTTCCTGCGCGCCAGGGAGATTGTGCATTTTCAGAGGTTCGGGGAAGCCCTGCGCTTAGTTACCGATCAGCTAAACGCCAAGAACTTCTATGCTTTCAATCCGAGCTTTGACAAATAAAAACAACTGCGGCTCACACGCGTGAATCGCGACGACTTATATAACACCGCTTTCGTCCAATAAAAATATAATAAAAGCGGGCGCATAATCCGTACACGGCGGTTATGCGCCCGCTTTTGGGGTTTTTGTAGAAATAAGCACAATACTAATTCTACGTAAAAGTGCAGAAGGGTTGCTGAGGCAGCCCACGCAAAATCACCGCAAAGCAGCTATATAATGGGTTTTGCACCTGTTTTTTTGTACATTTCCAGACGAGAATAAGTATAAATTCATTTTTTAAGAATACTTGAAACAGTAACGTGTGGGATAGACTCGATATATCCTAATTCTGCTGCTTTGTCGGCAAGAAGCCTGAGCGTCAATCTTGAATAGCCTGCGGGCGGGTCACTGCAGGCAAGAGCTATGATATGTGCTTCCACCTTACCTGTCACCTTAGCGGGAACAGACGCCGTTTCGCAAGCTGTACTTTATATAGCCGAAGTTCGGCCGTGACGGAAGCATTGTTTTTTATTATGTGATTCTATCTGCTGATTGCCGAAAGAATGGTAGGGTCCTTTATCTTATCGTCCTCCGCAAACAGAATAACCTTGGATATGATTTCCGCGGTTTTCGGGTCGTCGTCCACAAAGGGCAGGAACACCCTTCCCCTGTGCTGAGAATGAACCGGAAGCACCGGAATCATGGCTCCGCCGAGCTGATGAACAACCCCGCTTCCAAGGTGAACTGAGTATTCGGCAAGCTTTCCTGAGATTATTGCATGGCGGTTTTCAATTCTGACATTGCCGACGCGGAACATAGGCAAAGCAAAGGAAAGAATAGCTGCGCGCATTTCCATTGTGGAGTGGCTGGTTTCGGGGTCTACTCCGCCAGCGTGTGCTACGCTGACAGCTAAGTCAACATCACGCATGACCTCTGAGAAGATGATATCCGGAATGTCCGCAATCTTTAGCTCTGCGCCAGTTTTTCTGTCCGAGAAGCACACCCATTCAAGAGTGAGTGCTTCTATATCCGCAGGAGTGAACCAATCGGCAAGCGCATAAATCTGCGCCACGATGTTTTCATTGTAATAAACCTTTTGCAGATCGTCTTCTATGTCTGCAACCCATCTGCGGCTTTTCAGTGCTGCAACCGTCTTTGCAGGCTGGATTTGATTTCCAGCATAGCGAAGGGAGTGATATGTATTAGCCTCCTCGGTAGTCTTGATATACAGCTCTCGGAATACCTGACGGAAGGGCTGGACAATCTTATTGTCAAAGAGATATTTCTGATAAGCCCGCCAGCACCCTCTCTGATAAAGGTTAAACGGATGGGCAATCCATACCTTTTCCGAATTGTCTAAAGGATGAACCATGCCTGCATCGTCGGAAAGGCCGGAATCGGCAAGGAAGCCCGTTTCGCCCTTGCTGATAAGCACAAGCTTTTTAAGCATCGGGTAAACAACCGGATGAGATGAAAGCGCGGTAAGCTCGCCGAAGGTGAACTCTGTTGAGTCCTCCATAGCCCTTTCAAGCATTATGCGGGTGCGGCGGTACTGCTCGGTAAGCGTTTTTACCATACCGCTAAGTGCCAGCACAGTTTCGTTCTTTTTGAGCTTTGCCGGCACGCTTTTAAGCTGTTTACCCTCCTTTGTGCAAACAAGCGAGGCTTTGCCGTTGTCGTCAAAGGTAATCTTAAAGGATACCCCTTCCACCATCTGTTCCTCAAGAAGCGCCCGGCTGTCGCTCATCACCTTGGTTTCCATTTGCAGAGTCAGGCGCATGGTGTCGGAATATCCGGCGTTTATGGCGAGATTCTTGAGCGCCATTTCAACTGCCTTGCCCTCGCTTGCTATTCTCTGCGAGCCGAACTGCTTGCTTTCCTTTTGGAAGCGCTGAATATACAGATACCGTCTGCAAAGGTCGTCCTCATCGGCAAGAGGTATCAGCGCATATGCCATCAAAAAGTCCTTGTTGCGCTTGTCCGATACCGTCCTTTCGGTCTCGTCGACGCTCAGCTTGCCCAAAGCCGCGTCAGCATACTTTCTTGCGCGGGAGTGCTTTGCACCGTCGGAGATGTACTTTGCGGCGTTGTAAATCATATCGAATTCCTTTTGATCGATGGAATTATATGCCGAGCGGAACCAATCGACGTCGAACGCGCCTAAGTTGAGCTCATCCTCGGTGAGGGGCGTGAACCTTGCTATCATCGCCTTGCGCTTGTCGTCAAACCTTTCGTTCATGTGGGCGATGAAATAGTAGCACACCGATTCAAAGGAATCTATTTCAAGATATCTGCCGACAATCGGAATCCACTCCGGCGAGAACAGGGCAGCCTCTATAAGCCGCTTTGCCGAAATATTCCTGCCCGAAAGTGCCGCACGAAGAGTCTCCACGGAGTCATTATGCCCGGGAACGCAGACCGAAAGAAGATGGGAAAGAGTGGTTTTTCTATCGCTTGCTCTGAACCAATAGCTGTATTGTGTTCTGTCAAGAGTGTCATTTCCCAGGGCTGAAAGAATCCGTGCAAAATAGTCTGTGCCGCAAATCCATTCTATCCTGCTGATATGGTCGGAATATGCCGCCGGACTGTCCCCTCGCGAAAGCTCGGAAGCAAGAACCACCGGGATTACAGCTTCATAAACCCCTGCTATAAACCTTACAAGCTTGACGTTTTCTTCAGAGGGTTCATCATTTATGTCCAGAGCTCTCCGAACAAGATGCCATGGGGCATTTTTGATATCATCATCAGTCTTGATTTCATAACAGCACTTTGCAATCATAGATATGGTGTAAAGAGCGCTGTTCATTTCTTCCGGATTAAATAAGAATTCATATAGCTGTGCATTGGTAATTATGCCCTGATATGCGGCATATAGATAGTCTCTTGCGTCGACAAACAGACTTCTTGGGATATATATATCATTCCGGCAGCGCAGAACGCGTATTTCCGAAACCTCAGAATCGCATTTCTCCTCGTTGATAATTTTTTCAAAGGAGGATATGCATTTCTCGGCCATTGCCACTGCCAGCGGGAAGGTGTTCTTAAGTCCTTCGTCATTTTTGCACTCAAGCAGTTTGAAAATCGGTCTGAACTGATCATGCGAAAGAAGATGAGCCATTTCCTGCCATTTTGGACGTCTTCTCTCAGTAGGCGCGTGAATCATGACCATATCATCGGGGACACAGCGGATAAACCATATGGCAATGGCAGATGAAAGACGGATCATCTCGTCCTCGGGCAGGAAACTGCACAGATGCTCAAGAACAAGTGTGATTACGACGGAATGCGGCAGCTCCTTTCCATATTCAAAGCCCGCTCCGAACACAGTTCTGATCGTTTCGGTGCAGGTCTCGGAAAACTGCGTTTTCTGTTTATAGGCACGGTCCAGCACCGCCGCTCCTACAAGACGTTTATTAGTTATTCCGTTGTCCTTTATCCACTTCTGCCAAAGCTCCTGCAGCGGCGTTTTCCAGCCCTCGCCTTCAAATTCGCTCGGATACCTTACGCCGCCCAAAAGCACAGTTTCGCCGAGATGATTGAGAAAGGCTTCGGTTTTATGCTCATCTATAAATTTTGAAAGGGATAGCAGGTCACGCGCCGCAGTTATTGCCGTTTTGCAGGCTATGTCCTCCGATATGACCGACTTAATCCATCCTCTAAGACCGGATCCTCCCTTTTTGCCGCGCACCAGCTCGGGAAGCTTGGAATCGGGGAAGTACTCGGAAAACGTGTTAAGGCACAGCTCGATATATTCAGAATTAAACTCTGTCGGCAGATACTTGTCGTCCTTTGTAAACAAAACCTTTTCCATGACTTGCGCGTTCCCGGTCTTCGGGACAAGCGAATCATGCAGGATTTTCTCCTTGGAGGAAACATCCTCTGCGCCCGCTCTTTTTGAAAGCTTTTCGGCAAAGGAATCGCCTATTGCCTTCCTTGAATTATCCTTTTTCAGCTGCAAAAGCATATCCAGTCCGCCAAGGCGAACCTCCTCCTTACTGTTGTCGAGCAGGCGAGATATGCAGGTTTTCAGCTCATCATCGCTCTGCCTAAGAAGAATATTTATAACATTCTCACGAATGTCCGGCGTCTTGAATCTTAAAAAGTCCTCTATCTTTCTATAATCATCTGCAGTGAGTTCTAAATTCGATATTATCCTGTAGGCTTCCTTTCGGGTGTCGGTTTCTCTGTCGGCAAGACCTTCGAGCAGGGTGTTTCTTTGAACCGGAGTTCTGGGAGTTGCGGTCAATACGGCCAGATAGTCGCTGCGTCTGAACGTGATGTCCTTAATGAACCGGCAACATTCGTCGAGCTTTATATCGTCGCCCAAAAGCAATGCCATGGTGCAAAGAATCTCCGCTAAATCGGTTTTTGAGATGCTTGCTTCATACCACGGGAATACGCATGGCGAAAATACCTTTTTCTTCCCCGAAAAGCTATAGTAGAGCGACTTTATCAGCCGGTAGTGCTCCTCCAGCTCGGAGCGGGAATCGAACCAGACCTTTAAGTCATATCGCTGATCTGTACGTACCCTATATAACCTGTTTGGCATATAGCTGGGCAGCCATACCGCAAGGATATCCTCCTCGCTGTGATATCTGCTTATCACCCTTTTTGCAATCTTGTTGGCGATATACGGATAGTCCAGATTTGCCGCGAAATATCCCGCAACAAGAATCTGATGATGTGTACCGCTGATAACAAACTGTGCTATCTTGCCGATTGCCTTATCGATATCGTCAAATCCATAGCTCCAGAGCGCAATATGTATTTTCATAGCATCCTCGGATGCAAGGTATTCATCCCTCAATGACTCGCTTTCAAGGCAGTCTATAATAAGCCGGACGCTCTTTGCGCTGACACGCTCCAAATCCCGTGTATCTTCGCTTGCTATGCCCAGCCATGTTCCCACAGCTCGCTTGACCGAGGAAAAGCGGATAAGGTTGTTGTCGTCTATGACTCTTAATATCGTGAAGAAGGCTTCCTTAGTTCCAAGGTCGGCATTTTCGCATATTGTCTGACGCAGTCCCTCCTGAAGCCTCGCAGCCAAAAGCAGCTTGCCCACAAGCTCATGAAAATCGCTTCTTTGGCTGAGAAAAACGCCCTTTATAAGCTCCCAGGTAATCATAGAGGAGCTGTTGTCCTCGGTGAGTATCCTGCGGACAGCCTTTTCGGCTTCTGCGTTTTTGGTATCAAGGGCATAGGCTACCTGCCAGCAGGTATAGCCGTCCCCTTGCCATGAATTTTCATCGAGATACGCCTGCATATCCTCCGGCAGCCCCCTGTTAAGGATTTTTTCGAGCGGCTCATCCACAATATAAGGTTTGCTGTATTGACATATTAATCTCACAAGCATACTAACATAAGGTCCATAGCTGTTTGCCCGGAAGGACCTTCGCGCATATGACCCGGAATAGGGATAATCCCGCAGGCGGTCGGCAAAATACAGAACCAATTCCCTGTCCCGCTCGGGAATTGCGCAGCCGAAAAGCCAGGAAAGGTTTTTAGATATGTATTCCGACGGCAGAATACCCGGCTTTACCATTGCTTCTGCGAGGTCGTTATATATCCGCTCTCCGTCGGTAAGCGTGTAGCTTACAAAAAAATCATACTGCGCTTTGTCAAGCGCCGACTTTAGCTCTTCCGAATGACGTTTGATTTTATCATTATAATCCGCCACAAGCTGCTTTTTTCTTGCGTCTTCATCAAATCTATTCGCCATAGCCAAAACTCCTTTACCAAAGTAATCCCGTAAGCATTGTCAGCCTGACGAACGTAAAAGTATCGCCGTCTGAAACATCTATCCCGCCGTCAAGCTCGGTAAGCTCGGAAGTGCCTTTAAATATCCGCACAAGACCATCGCTAAAAGCTTCGATTGCCGTTTCAACCGCCTTAGCTTCGTCGACCGCTCTGTCGTTATAATGAACCCCGAAGGCAAATTTGCCGATTTCCTTCATTTCGTCCCACTGCTCATCGGTCAGGGGCGAGGGGTGAGCGGAGCTGTCCGCGCGGAGTCTGTAGGCCTTGATACAGGTGCGCACCGATTCTTCGATAAGCTCCCGCAGGGTGTGCGGAGCTTTGCCGAGCGAGAACGGGTGCGCCTTTACGCTTTTGACGAGATTTCTTATATGCTTGATCTCAACATATATCCTTATACCATTTTCCGAGCCCTCCATCGGCCTGCACCTCCGTATTTTTGCTTTTATAATGCACAGGCGTCCTCATGCCGCCCGGCAGTGCTAATATAAATATGATATCATATTATTTTCCATATGTCAATCTGATGATAACAACGGTTCCCATGCCGGTCTCATGTAGAAACTAAATATGGCGGTAAAGATTTTGAAAAATCAAACCACCCGTTGAATGGGTGGTCAGCCTGTCGAAAAAGCCAGCTTAAAGCTGGCT
>ENA-UOJG01001137-UOJG01001137.1-human-gut-metagenome-genome-assembly--contig:-C47-NODE-1137-length-30529-cov-7.944576_pt1 | contig 30529 bp, 25 predicted proteins | sample MGYA00242340_ERZ723887 | MGnify/ENA metagenome assembly ERZ723887 | reverse complement strand
TCCTTGCGCTGCCTTACCGTTCCGTCTCCGGCTTTTCGCTTTCTTGCCACGGTTTCAACTCCTTTCCGAAGATGTCCTCCATGAAGCCGCCCACGATACCGCAGGCCTGCTTCTGCATATCCGATGTGACATGGGTGTAGGTGTCCAGCGTGAAGGAGGCGTTGGTGTGGCCCAGGATACCGGACAGGGTTTTGGCGTCCACACCGCTGGTGAGGGCGTGGGTTGCGAAGGTGTGACGCAGATCATGAAAGCGGATGCTGGGGAGTCCTGCCCGCTGGAGCAGCGTCTTCATGTGGCGATAGGCCGCGTTGGGATCGACGGGATCTTCCGGCTTCACCGGGTCAGGGAATATCCATTGGCTGATGGCATCCGCTTTTCGCCGCCGTAGGATGTCAGTCACGTTGTGCGGCAGGATGATGGTGCGCATGCCCTGATTGGTCTTTGTCTCACCGACGGTGTATTCGCCCTTCCGCTGGCTGTGGAGGGTTCGACATATGTCAAGGGTATGCTGCACGAGGTGGACTTCAAAGACTTCCTGACCCTCTGCGGGACGGACACCATCACCGATCTGTGGGGCATGGAGCATTCCGTCCGGGATGTGGACGTCATCCTCACCAAGAGCATGTTCAAGGGATTAGAGTACGCTAAAAGCTCTGTAATTACCTTTGAGCCCTGTGCCCTGCAGGAAAACACCTTGAATTTTGAACTGCAAAAGCCAATTACAGAAGAACTCTACGAGTTATTCAAGCCTTTCGGCTATATCAATTATGATCTTGGCAACGCCCGACTTGGCGAAGTGTATGTCCTGGATAAGGATGGAACCCTACTTCTGAAACTTCAAGGCAAAATTGGAAGCAAAACATTGAAAGTAAGTATTCTCAATAAAAAGGCTGGTCATTGCAAGAGCATCAAAGCCGTTGAGGATAAAGTGAAGTGTCAGATCACTAAATACCAAATGTGTATGGGTTGCCTTGGCTGCGAAAGTGCTTGTTCCAATGGCGCAATCAATATACAGACCGATCATACCGGACTTCTCTCATATAAGATTGCCGATCATAAGTGCGTTCGTTGCGGCCTCTGCATCGGGCACTACGATGGTGGATGCTATATGCGGAAAGTCATGACGATAAAACGAAGTTAAAAGTTAAAGGAAGACCTGCATGGACAAAAAAGATTACAGACTCAAGGGTCATGAATCATTTACTCTTCGAGAAGGATGGCTCACAAAAGGCTTGAACGCTGTGCATGAAAACCCCAGAGTATTTTCCGAAAACAGCGGCGCAGACGCACTTGGAGTTGGTACGAACATGGCAAAGTCCATCCGTTACTGGATGCGTACTGCTGAACTCACTAAGGAACACCCGCGTGATGGCGTTACTCTGACGGAATATGGAAATCTTATTTTCCAGAATGATCCCTATTTTGAAGACATTTTTTCTCTCTGGGTGATTCATGCAAACATCGCCAGGAATTTCAAACTCGCGACTTCCTGGAATATCTTCTTCAACAATATTGATGTGACTTCTTTTAAGAGAGAAGAACTCATCAATATGATGACGGAAAACATTATCAATATTATTCTCTTATCCATTGTGTCTCAAACTTTGAATGGCACAGCGACTTCCTCAAAAGGGACAAAAGGGCCGCACCTGCTCGTATGAACAGGTGCGGCCCTCTAATTTGACGGAAATTTAATTCAGTCTGAAGTAACAGGTATTTTTCCCTTTTCCTTCTTTTTTCAGTTCACCAACTGCGACTAACTTCCGCAAGGCACCCTCAATGGAACTGTCGCTGAGCGTCGGACAAAGCTCGCGGATGTCCTGCTTATTGAATCGCCCGATTCTATTCTTGCTTGCTCTGCGCACCATTTCCAGTGCAGGCAGTTTGGTTTCCACAAGCGCCACGCGATCCTCGAAGTCTTTGTAGGCGGCAAGGATCGTTCCGAGCAGGTACTTGATGAAAGGAATTACATCCTCCGTGCCTTCGTGCCAGCCGGTTTGCGCCTGTGCAAGTGCGTCGTAGTACAGATCCTTGTTTTTGGCGATTTTGGCTTCCAAGGAGATATACTTGCCGACATAAAAACCGTTTCGGTACAAAAGCAGCGTCGTGAGTAGCCGACTCATTCTTCCGTTTCCGTCATTGAATGGGTGGATGCACAGGAAGTCATGGATGAAAACCGGGATTGCAATCAACGGCTCCAGTTCCATATTTCCAATCACACGGTTGTATTCCTCGCAGATTCTGTCCAGCGCTTCCGGCGTTTCATAAGGGGCAAGCGGCGTGAACAGCGTTTCCACATGACCGTCCGGATAGGTGGCAGTGATATAATTCTGCACGCTTTTTGTGCGGCCCGCAAGCGGGTTATTCATGTGGCTGTACAGGATTTTGTGAAGCTGCAGGATATAGTTCTGCGTAATTGGTATCGCGTCAAAGCTCTCGTGAATGATACTCAGCACGTCGCGGTATCCGGCGATTTCCTGCTCGTCACGGTTTCTCGGCGTGGTTTTCTCCTCGACGAGCTGCCGGATTCGGGCACTCGTGGTGACGATGCCCTCGATGGCATTCGATGCCTCGGTGCTCTGTATCTTGGCAATTTCCACGAGTTTTTCGAGTTCCTCCGGGCGCTGCTTCAAATACAGTTCCTGCTTGCCGGCTTCCTTGTATATGGCCGCAATCAGGCCAAGAACATCCGAGTCCCACTTCTGCTCCTTGATTGCGGAGTAATTGAAGGTTCTCATTCCCTCACCTCTCTTCGTTTTCCCTTAAATGATAATATAAAATAAGGGAATAGTCAATGGGCTGTGCCTTAAATCCCTTACTATTATGCCTGTATTAAGGGATTTATACTCAGGGAGCAAGAAAAGTACCTCTGCCTATCTTCCCGCCTATTCTTTGTCTATAGCGGCTCAACCTTTGAGCTGCCACTCCCGCAGAAACCTCTTGCATAACACCCTGCTCAGAGTTACAATGCAGACCACACAGCAACGAGAAACGCTTCCCGCCCGGCACCGGTGAATGTTCACCGAAAACCGGACGGGAAGCGTTTTTGACCACATAGATTACCACAGACGGCGCTGGAACACCCGGAAACAGTGGAGATAAGAGCGTCAAAGAGTAAGTGAAACAAATTAAAAAGTGCCGAAAACCGCTATAAACGAGCGGAAAAAGTATTCCCGATAAGTTTGGGAGCTAGATGCCGCAGGTTCGAATCCTGTCGCCCGGACCATTTTTTCGAAAAAAGCCGCCAAAACGTGTTGTATTTGGGGGCAGAATGAACTGCAACCGCTTTACGATCTGAGGCGGTAAGAAAAAAGCGGAAGAAAACATCATGCCAGACGCTTAGACGCGGAGCAGGATCTGATGAGGAATCGGATTTGCTCTGCGTCTTTTTTGTCAAAATTCTCTGAAATACAGGGCAGAGCCGCGCCGTTCTGGCTATGAGGCCATCAAAATCCCGATATAAGCACCGGCCGTGCTTTTCCCGGATCAAAGGAGGAATCACAGATGAACTATATTCGGATCACAAAGGAAAATATTGACAGGGAACACATCTGCTGCGCCATGTCCGGCAAGCAGAGCATTGCGAAAAAGGAATGGCTCAGGCAGCGCTTTGAGGAGGGGCTTGTTTTTTACCGCAGTGAGGAACGGGGCAAATGCTTTATCGAATACATCCCGGCAGAAAACGCATGGGTGCCAATTATGGCTGACGGCTGGCTCTATATCAACTGTCTGTGGATATCCGGCTCCATGAAGGGCCACGGATACTCCAATGATCTGCTCGAGGAGTGCATCCGCGATGCCAGGGCGCATGGGAAAAACGGGATCTGTATTCTGTGCGCCGAGGGCCGGAAACGGGAATTCCTCGCTGACCCGAAATTCCTTGCCCACAAGGGATTCCGGGTTGCAGACATCTCCGACTGCGGGATCGATCTGATGGTTTTGCCGCTTGTGCCCAATGCGGAACCGCCGAGGTTCCGGGAATGCGCAAAGCATCCGGCAATTGCAGAAGCCGGTTTCGTCCTGTATTACACTGATCAGTGCCCTTACACCTATTACTGGGTTCCAAGGGTGCAGGAGGCGGCAAAAGAACACGATATCCCGTTCAAGGTCATCCACATCACGGACAAAGAATCCGCGCAGAACGTTCCCGCGCCGGTCACGACCTATGCGCTGTTCCGAGACGGCAAGTTTTTGACGCAGAGCATTCAGACAGATAAAAAATTTCTGGCGCTGGCAGGAGTCCGGGGCTGAGTCGTCGTACATCGGAAAGTCGTCGATTCATGTGCGGATACGCGGAGCTTATCCCCGCTCCCGGCGATCCGCCTCGATCCTTCTCTTCCAGTCCGCCGTCAGCGGCTCGCAGGCGCGGACGCTGCACACGGCATCGCCGATGACCTCATAGTTCAGCGCCGTGCCTGCCCGGTCGCACCGATAGTTTACCGCCCGGTCGGGCCGGATACCGAAGCGCGCCGCCTCCCGTGCCGCGTCGATGTTCGCGCCGAGGAACAGAAACTCCCAGCCGTACCGTTCCTTCTGCCGCTCGATCATCCGACGCACCGCCGCATAATCATAGCGCCGGCTGGCGTTCTCCAGTCCGTCCGTTGTGATGACGAACAGCGTCCGCTCCGGCACGTCCTCGCGGCGGGCGTATTTGTGGACGTTTCCGATGTGGTGGATGGCCCCGCCGACGGCGTCGAGCAGCGCCGTGCAGCCGCGGGGGAAATACTCCCGCTCCGTCATGGGCGGCACGCGGTCGAGCGGCAGCCGGTCGTGGATGACCTCGCTCTCATTGGAAAAGAGCACCGTGGAGACGAGCGCTGGGCCCGGCTCGCGCTTCTGCTTTTCGATCATGGCGTTGAAGCCGCCGATGGTGTCTGCCTCCAGCCCCGCCATGGACCCGCTGCGGTCCAGAATAAAAACCAGTTCTGTCATGGGAAAACCCTCCTTCGTTTGATCACGCTGTTATCATAGCGCATTCGAAGGAGGGTTTGGTCGCCTGTGGGGCGACATTTTATCGCTGCTATTTTCTCTGAATTTTCCCCAACCGCTCCAAACGGGAATCGATCGCTCCGGAGGTGCGGCCGAAATGCGCACAGAGCTCTTTTTTTGTCATTCCGCTGTCAAACAGGCTGCACAGCTCCTGATCCGCTTTCTCTGTCCACGGCTTTCCATTGTTCGCCGGGAGAGGCTTCTTCTGCCCACGAGGCAATGCTTCCAGCACGCAATGCAGAGCGCGCACGATATCGCCCTTATTGCACACATGGTCGCTCGGCAGGACCTCACCGGTCAGGGGATCGAGCCCGTCTGCCAAAGCCGTCAGCAGCTCTTTTGCACGTTGAATGTCCATCGTCTTCCTCCCTTATACGGCATCGCTGCCAGATCACGCCCCCAACAGGCTCTGGTCAAAGGCGAACAGCGCTTCGTTGATCGCAAAAATATAGTAGTTTCTCTGTCTGATAAAATACTCAACAATGACGTCGAATTTGCTGCTGGCACTGAGGGCATAGCCCGCGCGGGCAAGCAGGTCCTTCGTCTCCTCCAGATCCAGCTCAAGCGCAATGTCAAAGGCGAGCGCCGTCGGCTTCGAGGGCTTGTAGTTCGGGTTATTCCGGATCTTCGAGAACAGCTTGCGGTCCACGTTGGCCTTTTTATAGACCTCAGAGTCCTTTTTCCTGCTGCGGTCGATGAGCCGCAGCAGCGTCTCCGAAAAGCCCGCATCGAGATGCTCCAGCAGATCGTCCAGCGCCGGGGCAGCCATGGGCGCGCACATCGGCGCGGCCATTTCGCGATGCAGCGCTCCCCTGCGCAGGCGCTCCGCGCCAGGGTCCGTATGCGCTTCAACATAGTGGTCATCGATGTATTCCGCGATGTCCGCGAACAGTTTGCCGCTGATCTGATAGGCCCTGCGGTCAAAAATGACGAGATAGACCGTCATGTCATGCTCCAGCAGGAAGGCCCCGATGGTATCCACTGCCACGCGGAGGGCCTGATCCTTCGGATAGCCGAAGATGCCGGACAAAATGAGCGGGAACGCTACGGTCTCGCAGCCTTGCTCCTTTGCCAGCCGAAGACTATTCCGGTAGCAGGAGACGAGCTGTTCCCTCTCGCCATGCTTGCCGCCGCGCCAGACCGGGCCGACGGTGTGGATGACGTACCTGCAGGGCAGCCGATAGGCCCCCGTGAGCTTGGCCTCCCCGGTCCGGCAGCCGCCGAGCCTGCGGCACTCCGCCAGCAGCTCCGGTCCCGCCGCGCGATGGATGCAGCCGTCCACGCCGCCTCCGCCGAGCAAGCTCTCGTTTGCCGCGTTGACGATGGCATCCACGGGCATTTTTGTGATGTCGTTGCGGATGAAATGCAGGGGCATGGTATCACCTCTATCACGGTCTTCGAATTATTTGTATCTTACCATATTCCGTTCGAAAAGGCAAGGAACCACCCGTGCCTTCCCTGCTTTTCCGAACCATATGCTCTTGCACATTGCTCGCAAGACTGTTACAATAAAAGAAAGTACAAGGAGGAGATATCATGGTTCGAGAGATCTGCAGGGACGAGGCCTTTCTGTCACAGAGGGCCGAGCCTGCAACGAAGGACGACCTCGGCACGGCGCAGGACCTGCTGGACACCCTGCTCGCACACAAGGAGGGCTGCGTCGGTATGGCGGCAAATATGATCGGCGTGAATAAGCGCATCATTGCCTTTGACAACGACGGGGCCTATCTGGTCATGCTCAATCCCGTCATCGTCCGGCAGTCCGAGCTCTATGAGGCGGAGGAGGGCTGCCTGTCGTTGAACGGCACGCGGAAGACGAAGCGCTTCCGCTCCATCAAGGTGCAGTGGCAGAACGAAATGCTGCAGACACGGCTGAAGACCTTCACCGGCTGGACGGCGGAGATCATCCAGCACGAGATCGACCACTGCGAGGGGATCCTGATATGATTTTCTGGTTTTCCGGCACCGGCAACAGCAAATATGCTGCGCAGCGCATGGCGGAAGCGCTGAACGAGCCCATGCTCTGCATGAACGACCGCATCAAGGCCCACGACACCGCCGCCGTGGAGACCGGCGAGCGCCTTGTTATCGTCACGCCGACCTATGCCTGGCGCATTCCCCGCCTCGTCCGCGACTGGCTGCTGCAGACGGAGCTTCGGGGTGCGAGGCAGGCGTGGTTCGTCATGACCTGCGGCGGCGAGATCGGCAGCGCCGATCACTATAACCGTGAGCTCTGCCGCGTGAAGGGGCTTTCCTGCATGGGCACGGCACAGATCGTCATGCCTGAAAACTATATCGCCATGTTCGGCGTCCCGCAGGCAGATGAAGCGCGCAGGATCGTCGCGAAGGCCGAGCCGGACATTGACCGCGCCATTGCCGCCCTCCGGGAGGGTCTTCCCTTCCCACCGACCCGGAACAACCTCTATGACCGCCTGATGAGCGGCCCGGTGAACCCGATCTTCTACGCCTGCTTCGTCAAGGATCGTGCCTTCACTGCAGGCCCGGCCTGCACAGGCTGCGGCCTCTGTGCAAAGCGCTGCCCTACCAACAATATTTCCCTGCAGAACGGCAGGCCCCTCTGGGGCGGCAGCTGCACCCACTGCATGGCCTGCATCTGCCGCTGCCCCGCGGAGGCCATCGAGTACGGCAGGAAGAGCCGCGGCAAGCCGCGCTATCATTTTGAGGCGCTGTAAAAAGCAAATAAATTTCCCGCTCCGGAGCGGTGCATGTGCACTGCCCCGGAGCGGGATTTTTTGTCGGTCCTGCATTGCGGTTTTTTCGTCGAAATCCGGCACTGCCGCGGAAGAAATTCTGCATTTCGTGTCATGTCTTGTTGAAATTCCGAGGAAAATTTCGCAGAGTATGCCACTCTACGAGAATGCTGCCAAGTTTTTTAACGCAAATATTATAAAACGATGAACTCAATAAATCAATACAAAGCCGCTCTTTTTGGCAATTTTCACCAAAAAGCGAACTGATTTTAGAATTATAACAGGTCATTCCTTGTGCAGCGCCATACTCCGCTGCCGGAGACGGAGCCGGGTCGGGCACAGGGAATCGACTTTCGGATCCGTTAAAATAGAAGTACCCGCAAGGGAAAACGAATCTTTGATCGGAGGAAGCAACATGATCAACTGCGAATGGATCCGCAAGCAGAAGAAGGAACGGCCGTCCCTCGGGAGCAGTCCCGGCCCGAAATGCAAGCCGAACGTGCGGCTCCGGGTAAGATGCGCCAATACGGAGCAACCCTGCTTTTCTGCGCTGTGCGATGCCTGGCTCCTGCGGAAGCGAGACGAAATTCGGGAATCAAGCTACATCAAATACCGGGCGATCCTGGAGCGGCATATCAAGCCGCGGCTGGGCAGCCGCAGATTGGGCGGCATCTGCACCGCGTCGGTCGATGCCTTCACGCGGGAACTGCTTGAAACGGACGGGCTGTCTGTCAAGACCGTGCATGACATCCTGTCGGTCCTGCACAGTGTTCTGAAGGATACGGAGGCAAGGCGGCCGGCTGGCGCTCTTGCGGTCCAGATCCGTTATCCGAAGGGCAAGCGCCGGGAGATGCGCGTGCTGACCATTGAGGAGCAGAAAAGGCTCGTTGCATATCTGCTGCACCCCACGGACAGCTGCAAATTCGGCCTGCTCCTGGCGCTGTATACCGGCCTGCGCATCGGCGAGCTCTGCGCGCTGCGCTGGAGCTGCATCGACCTTCGTGAGCAGACCATCCGCATTGCGGCTACGATGCAGCGGCTCGGCGGGACCGGAGAAGGCACGCGGATCGTGATTGGCGCGCCCAAGAGCGATTCCTCGCTCCGGACGATCCCGCTTCCGGCGCAGATCGCGGCGCTGTGCAGGCATATGCAGCCTACAGACCCCGAGGCCTATGTCCTGACCGGAGGCCCGGCCTATATGGAGCCGCGGACGCTGCAATACCGGCTCAAGCGCTATACTGCCGCCTGCGGCCTCGAGGGCGTTCATGCCCACACGCTTCGGCATACCTTCGCCACGCGGGCCATCGAGTCCGGCTTCGAGCTGAAATCTCTGTCCGAGGTCCTCGGGCACGCTACAACGGCGATCACCATGGAGCGCTATGTGCATTCCACCTTAGAGATGAAACGCACGAATATGAATAAGCTCGCCATGCCGGGTCTGTGCAATGCATTGGAATAAAGTGACATGCATTCGGCTAGCTTTGCAGAAGTTTGCCGAAAATCCTGCAATTTTCTTTCACTGAGTGGCATACTCTGCGAAACTGCGGAAGCGCCGCGGCAGGGTCTTTCGCAAGGAACGGATCGCACGATCCGTTATTCGGAATGCGCACAGGGGCTGAAAACGAGAGAAAGAGAACGATGGAGATGACGCAGCATGGCGGCAACACTTTCCCGGCCGGTCGCGGAAGCAGCCGATGAACCGCGCACGATATACATCGCGCTTCCGCAGGTACAGACGCGCCGGGGCTATCTGGTCTTCAAGCGCTGCTTTGATTTTACCTTTGCACTGCTCGCGCTGATCGTGCTGGCCATCCCCATGGGGATCATCGCCGCGATCATCGCGCTGGATTCCCCAGGCGGGCCAATCTACCGGCAGGAGCGCCTCGGGAAAGACGGCAAGCCTTTTTTGATCTGCAAGTTCCGCTCCATGCGCATGGATGCGGAAAAGGACGGGCCAAAATGGGCCGAGCGCAGCGACGACCGCTGCACACGCTTCGGCGCGCTCCTGCGCAAGACGCGGCTGGACGAGCTGCCGCAGCTCTGGAACATTCTGAAGGGCGAGATGAGCTTTGTCGGCCCGCGCCCGGAGCGGAAATACTTTTACGAGCAGTTTGAAAAGTACATCGTCGGCTTTTCCAACCGGCTGGTCGTCACGCCGGGCCTGACCGGCTACGCGCAGGTCAACGGCGGCTACGAGCTCGCACCCGAGGAAAAGATCGTATATGACATGGAATACATTGCCCGCCGGTCGATCCGGCTCGATCTGCAATGTATCGTAAAAACGGCGCTTCTCATTTTTACCCACGATGGTGCACGCTGAGAAAACACGATGAGGATCGGAGGAACATACATGAACGATACACAGTCCCCGCAGGCAGGCAGCGGGAAGGTCGAGGTCACGCTTCTGGATATTCTGAAGCTGCTGCTCTCCAAGAGCTACTGGCTGCTGCTTGCCGGCGTTCTCGCAGGCGCCTGCGTCTTTCTGGTCACGACCTTTCTGATCACGCCGAGCTATGAATCCCGCGTCAGCTTCTATGTGTATAACAGCTCGAACAACAGTGTGCAGTCCGGCACGATCAATAACGGCGACCTGCAGGCCGCCGAGAGTCTGGCCACGACCTATTCCAAGATCCTGGCCAGCAATTCGATCCTCGACGCCGTGCTGCAGGAGCTTGGCCCGGATGTGTCACTGTCGCGCAAGAGCCTCAGCGGCATGGTTTCGGTATCTGTTATCACAGATACCCAGCTGCTCGAGGTCGTCATAACCTCGACGGACCCGGCCTTTGCCTGCCGGGTCGCAGGGGCCTTCGCCAAGGTCGCGCCGACCGAGATCGTCCGCATCACGAAGGCCGGCGGCGTCGAGATCGTTGACCAGCCGGAGATACCGACGGACAAGGCCTCCCCGCGCACCGTCTTCGACACCGCGATCGGCGTGATCATCGGTGTGATGGTGGCCGCCGTCATCGTGATCCTGCGGACGCTCGCCGACACGACGATTTATCTGCCGGAGGATATTGAGAACATGGTCGGCATCACGGTGCTCGGGCAGATCCCGGACATCAATTCCGCCGATGACGACTACGCTTACTGGACCGTAACGGAAGAAGGTGCCGCTAAAAATGAAAAAGAGTAATAATAAAGCAGCAGCTGAGGCTATCACAGTCAATCGCCGCAGGCTTCTGAATAACGACGCCCCCTTCGCCATGAAGGAGGCCTATGTCAAGCTGCGCACCAGCCTGATGTTCTGCATGACGGCGGACAAGGCGCGGCCCTGCAAGACCTTCGCCGTCACGAGCGCAAAGCCCTCCGAGGGCAAGAGCCTGACCGCCGCGAATATCGCCATCAGCTATGCCATGCTCGGCAAGCGCGTCCTGCTGATCGATGCCGACATGCGCAAGCCAACGCAGCGCCGCCTCTGGAAGGTCGAGCTTTCTACAGGCCTGTGCGACTACCTCGCCAAGATCTGGCAGCTCGAGCTGGCGAAGGTCACGGAGCTGCCCCTTTGGATCGTCTGCACCGGTACGATCCCGCCGAACCCGTCCGAGCTGCTGTCCTCCGACCGCATGAAGAGCTTTGTAGAGAGCTGCGCGGACTACTACGACTACGTCATCATCGACACGCCCCCGATCAACACAGTCGCCGACGCACAGATCATCTCGACCTTTGTCGACGGCGTCGTGCTCGTGGCGCGCTCCGGCAATACGACTGCGGACGAGCTGAATGCCGCGACTGCCGCTGTACGCCGCGCGGGCGGGAATCTCTGCGGCGTCGTGCTGAACGGTCTGAACATGAAATCCGTGAAATACGCCAGCAAGTACAAATACGGTGATAAGTACGGCTACCGCTATTCCTACAGCGAGTCCTATGGCACAAAGTGACCCCGTGATCGACCTGACGCTCGACTACCACGCGCATATCCTGCCCCGCTGCGACCACGGCAGCGACGGCGTGGAGACGTCCCTGCGGCAGCTCGCCATGGCCGCCGAGGCAGGGATCCGGACCGTCTGCGCCACGCCGCACTTCTACCCGCACCGCGAGAACGCCGCCGCCTTTCTGGAGCGCAGAGCGCGCTGCGCCGCGGCGCTGCCGCGCAGGCCGGAGCTCCCGCGCATCCTGCTGGGGGCCGAGGTCCTGATCTGCGACGGCATGGAGCGGCTTGACGACCTTCCCCGCCTGTGTCTGGAGGGGACGAACGAGCTGCTGCTGGAAATGCCGTTTTACGCGTGGCCGTCCTCCCTGTGGGATACGCTGTTCGCCCTGTGTGAGCGGCAGGACGTCCGCATCGTTCTGGCCCATGCGGACCGATACCCGAAGGAAAATATCGAAAGGCTGATCCGGGAGGGCATCCCGCTTCAGCTCAATGCCGTCTGCCTGACGAAGCCGATCAAACGCAGACGATATCTGGAATGGATTCAAAACGGCTATGTCAAATACCTCGGGAGCGATATCCATATGCTTGGAGACGGCTACCGGGATTGGAAGAAATGCAAAACGCTTTTGGAAAAGAAGCTACGCTGAGAGAAGGAACGCCCATTGCATGCCACAGAAACATCGCTGCCGCTCGTTTCAATCATCATGCCTGCCTTTAACGGAGAACCCTATATCGGCGCTGCCATTCGCTCCGTTCTCGCGCAGAGCTATGCGCGCTGGGAGCTGCTGATCCTTGACGACGGCTCTGCCGACCGAACGGCGGAGATCGCAGAGGCCTTTGAAAAATCCGATCCCCGGATTCGCCTATTCCGCAATCCAAAGAACCTGGGCGCGGCGCAGACGCGCAACCGCGGCTTTGCTCTGGCGCAGGGCGAATGGATCGCGCTGCTGGACTGCGACGATATATGGCATACAGACAAGCTGGAAAAGCAGCTTGCTCTTGCATCGCGCGGTGATATTCTCTACTGCTCCTATGCACTGATAGACGAGAGCGGCAAACACCTGTCCGATTTTCTCGTTCCGGAGTCGACGGACTACGAGGCCATGCTGCGGGAAAGTGTTTTAAGCTGCTCCACGGTGCTGCTGCGCCGTTCGATCCTCGCCGGGCAGCGCTTTCCGACGGAATACTATCATGAAGACTATGTATTCTGGCTCGGGCTTCTGAAGGCCGGATACCGGGCGATCGCCTGCACGGAGGTGCTGGCGGATTACCGTCTGGTAAAGGGCTCCCGCTCCAGCGACAAGCGAAATGCGGCAAAAAACCGCTGGCTGATCTACCGCAGGGTGGAAAAGCTGTCTATTTGGAAATCCGCAGCCGTTTTTGCAGTCTATGCCTGCCATGCGCTGCGGAAGCACAGGAGGGCACGATGAAGGTACTTCTGCTCTCCCACAACCCGGTCACGACCTATAACAACATGGGCAAGACGTTTCTGTCCCTTTTTTCCGCATTCCGCCCGGAGGAGCTTTGTCAACTCTACCTCTACCCCGCCGTACCGGATACGGCCTGCTGCGGCAGCTATTATCGCTTCACGGATCGTGAAGCGCTGCACTCCATCTGGAACCGGCATGCCGTCGGCGGGGAGATCAGCCCTGATCCGGCGTGTCACGATAAATTCACCAGTGAAAAAGAGGAGCGAACCTATCGTTCGCCCCGCAGCCGCTCCGAGCCCATGCGTCTGGCCCGCGACCTCATCTGGCGGCTCAGCCGCTGGGATCATCCCGGCCTGAAGGCATGGCTCGACCGCGAAAGGCCCGACGTTCTTTTCGTCGCGCCCGGCAAGCAGGAGCTGCTGTACGACATCGCGCTGACCCTTGCGCGCGAGCGGCATATCCCGATCGTGAGCTATATCTGCGACGATTTCTATTTCCTGCAGGGGCAAAATGCCTTTTGGGCAAAGCTCCGGCTGAAGCGCCTGCGCCGCAAAATCGCGGCCCTGCTGCAGGAGACCGCCCTGACCGTGACGATCTGTCCCGAGCTTGCGGCGCGATACCACGAGAGCTTCGGCGCAGAGGTGACGGACGTGATGACCTGCCCGCCGTTTGCCGTTCATCCCTATACGGAGCCGGGCCGCGACGCTTTGCACCGCTGCCTGACCTACATGGGGAACCTCGGCTGCGGCCGCGGCCAGCCCCTGTTGGAGCTTGGGCAGACGCTGGACGCGCTGAACCGGCAGGAAGGGACCGATTTTACGCTGGAGATCTATACTGATCACAAATACCCGGAGCTGCTGGAGCGTCTGGCGGCCTGCCCGGCGATCCGCATGCACGGCTTTGTCACCGGGAAAGCATATCAGGCAGCCTTTGACGGCGCCGATGCCTTTGTCCATGTGGAGGCCTTTGACAAAGAGAACCGGGACCGCGTCCGATATTCCGTCTCCACCAAGATCATCGAGAGCCTTGCCAGCGGCAGGCCCCTGCTGGCCTACGGGCCGGAGGATGTCGCCTCCATGGCCTATCTGCGCCGGAACGACTGCGCTGCGCTGGCCTGCTCCCGTCAGGCGCTTCCCGCCGCCATAGAGGCCGTTCTGATGCAGGAGCCATATCGCTGGCAGCTCGTTGAGCGCGCCGCGGCAGTTGCCAGACGCGAGGCCGATAACAGCGCGCACCTGCATGCGCTGCTGGAGCGCGTGGCTGCGGAGGGAGCAAAATGAAAGTCTTGTTCGTTAATCTTGTATATGGTGTAGGTAGCACAGGAAAAATCATTGCTGACATTATGGACCTTTTAAGGAACCATGGTCATAAGGTAAAGGTTCTCTATGGCTCGGGTCCTAATATCAACAATGACGACGCAATTAAAATATCAACTAAGCCAGAATACTATTTTCATAATGCACTGTCACGGTTCACCGATCACACAGGATTATACTCAGCAGCTGCAACCAGGCGCCTGATTCGCGAAGTTCAAGCTTTTGCACCTGATTTGATTCATCTTCACACACTACATGGTTATTATGTGAATTATGAGAAGCTGTTTCATTATTTAAAAAGGGCAGACATTCCCATCGTATGGACTCAACATGATTGTTGGTCTTTCACTGGTCATTGCACGCACTATTCTCAGATTGGTTGTACGCAATGGAAAACACTTTGCAAGGATTGCCGCCTTTTGCATCAGTACCCTCAGTGTTATCTACATGGTGATGTACGCCATAATTATCTCAGGAAAAAAGAAGCTTTTACCGGCGTAAAGAACCTAATCATTACAACGCCGTCGCAGTGGCTTGCGAATCAAGTTTCCCAATCTTTTCTGCAGAATTATCCAACATTAGTTGTTCCGAATGGAATTGATCGTAATGTATTCCACAAACGTCCAAGTCAACTCAAATCCAAGTACCATCTGCTGAATAAAAATATCGTACTTGGTGTTGCCAACGTTTGGAATACTCATAAAGGGCTGCAAGATTTACTGAGTCTCTCTAATCGCTTGGGGGCAGCTTATCAGGTCGTTCTAATCGGACTATCCGAAAAGCAGCTTTCCAAAATGCCGTCTAATATACTTGGTCTTCAGCGTACAACCGATCAGACTGAACTTGCACAATGGTATACAATTGCTGATGTCTTTGTGAATCCTACCTATGAAGACACCTTTCCAACTGTTAATTTAGAGGCGCAGGCATGCGGTACACCGGTAATTGTCTATCAAACTGGCGGATGTCCAGAAACACTCGTTACAAACGACAGCGTTCTTATTCCGCAAGGTGACTTAACGGCCATGGAGCGTGCGGTTCGCCGCATTGTAATGGATAATGTCCGAGTCGATTCTAATATAACAGAATGTCTCGATAAGGATCGCGCATATGCAAAGTATATTCAATTGTATCAGCAGATATCTGAGAGCATCCAGGCGGAACATACAGCACATTAAAGAAAGCGGAACGGATAGTGAACTTATGACCGATTTACAGCAAGTCGAATTCAAACTGCTCCAGGCAGTAGATATCGTATGCAAGCAGTTGAATATCAAGTACTATCTCATTTGCGGAAGTGCTTTGGGCGCAGTTAAGTATTCCGGTTTCATTCCTTGGGATGATGATCTGGATATTGGCTTGCTCCGTCCCGACTATGAGATTTTTGTTGAAAAGGCGCAGGAGCTGCTCCCGAACAGCTATTTCCTGCAGAATTATCGCACCGACCCGGCATTCCCACAGATATTCAGCAAGGTTCGCGATTCGAATACTACTTATATTGAGAAAAGTGCTGCGAAGCTATCTATCAATCATGGCGTTTATATTGATGTATTTCCTTTGGATGGATATCCAAAAACACCGTTTGAGATACGCCGATTGGAGCTGCTGAAGAAGAAGTATAAACTGATGGCAGCGTGCGCATTCCAGCTGCCATGCAGTTGGTGTACCAAGTTATTCTTTGGATTGGAGCGCCTGCTAGGGATTCACAAGCATACACAGCACATTATGAGAAAATATGAGGAACTCATCACCTCGTATTCTGAAGGGGATTCCGAAGTCATTTGTAACCACGGCAACTGGCAAGGGAAACTCGAATATGCGCCGCGCGCGCAATATGGAGATGGCACTTTTGCAGCATTTGAAGGTATGCAAGTCAGAATACCTGCGCAATTTGACGCATATCTCACGCAGAAATATGGCAACTGGCGAGCCGATCTTCCTGAAGAAGAAAAAGTCGGCCACCATTACGCTGAAATGATCGACCTGAACCACCCCTTTACGGACTACATTAAAATCGATTAAAACTTGCCACATAATCCGTAATTAATTGTAGGCCATTTTGTTTGTATATAGTCTCTTTCGGGAGATATATAAATTACAGAAAAGGAGAGTTAAAAATGATGTGTTCCGTTACAAAGCGCATTACAGCGTTATTCTTATGTGTGATGCTGCTGCTTAGTACTTTACCGACTGCAGCATTCGCCATAAAGGGAACCGACACGAACCCGCAAAGTACAGATGCAATTACGTCTACCGTTTCAAACAATCTGTCAAAAGGCAGCAACATTGATGGCACAAGCTATCGTGTTACTTCTGTTAAAAACTACTCCATCGCGCCGGATATTTCCGAGTCCGTGATTATCACGAACAACGACGCGGGCAACTCCCAGACCGTTGCCAACGTCATGCAGGTCAACCCGAATGAGGGACGGGCGAAGATTGTGGCCGGTTACGGCAACCGCAACCCGAAGGAGCTTGGCTGGACGCTGAAGACCACGACCGAGCAGGCGCACGTCTATGAAAGGGAGACGGGCCTGAACGTCGTCGGCGGCGTCAACGCCTCGTGGTTCAACATCAACACCGGCGAGCCCTCCGGCTATCTCGTGATGAACGGTGTCGTGCATCACGATAACTCCAGCCGCGCCTTCCTCGCCGCGTTTGACGACGGCTCCGTCAACGTCTTCCGCGAGGGCACGACCCTTGCGCAGGCCGAGGCCAGCCAGAGTGAAAAGCAGGGCAAGGCCGTTCAGATCGTCGAGGCGGTCGACGCGCTCGTCGCCATGGTCTGGGATGGCAAGGTCGTTGTTTCCCAGTCCGGCAACGGCGGCTATTACCCGCGCACCAGCGTCGGCGTCAAGGCCGACGGCACGGTCGTCCTGTTCCAGGCAGACGGCACCATGGCCCCCCGCTCCGTCGGCTACACCGCCGAGGAAGAGGCCCGCATGATGGTCGCGCTCGGCTGCGTGGCGGCCATCCAGCTCGACGAGGGCGGCTCCTCCACCTACCTCTCCCAACGCGAGGGCGAAAGCGACCTGACCATGCGCAACACACCCGCAGGCGGCAGCGAGCGCGTGGTCTCCGGCACGATCCTTGTCGTCTCCACCGTGGCTGCCTCCGGCGAGTTCGACCACGCCGCCGTCACGCCTGACGGCGAATACTACACACCCAATTCCACGGTCGAGCTGACGGCCAGCGCCATGGACTTCTCCGGCGCTCCGGCAAAGGCGCTCCCCGCGGACGCCGTCTTCACGGTCAGCGATGCGGCCATGGGCACTGTGAGCGAGACCACTGTCAATGGCAGCGGCGCTTCCGCCGTGTTCACTTCGTCCGGCAAGACCGGCGACGTGACGATCGACCTAATCAGCGGCGGCAAGACGGTCGGTTCGACCATCCTGCATGTGCAGGAGCCGGACGCCCTTTCGTTCGCGTCGAGTGAAGTCAACCTCAACTATAACGACGTCAGCGACCTTGGCTTCCGGGCGACCTATCAATCCGAGCAGGTCCATCTCAAGGACGGCGACATCAACTGGGCCATCTCCGACCCGGATGCAGGTTCGTTTGCGAACAACCGGTTCGCCGTCACGAGCAACGTGAAATACTCCGGCAGCCCGACCGTCACCGCCACGCGCGGCGACCTGAGCGCCACAGTTACCGTGAATATCGGCATGGAGCCGACCATGATCCTCGACGGCGGCGATGAGGACCCGTGGGATTATTCCACCATCGGCACGACAGTTCATAACTTTAATGGAATGGCTGCTAATGCTGTTGCAACATACTCTTATGATAAGGGCGGCATTGTAAAGGGTTCGGTCGTATCCGATACCGCCGAGGAATATGCCGACATCGTCCGCTTCGGTCATAAGGCCATCAAGCTGGAATATGACTGGACCGGTCTCACCGGTACCGATGGTGCCTGTCTCGGCCTTGGCGACAATCTCGCCATTGACGGCACGCCGACAGCGCTTGGCGTCTGGGTCTATATTCCCGAGGGAGTCCCTGTCCCGTGGCTGCGTGCCCAGATCGCCACCAGTACAAATAATGGCCAAAGCTGGACGAACGCCTATGTCAATTTCAGCAATGGCAGCGCGGGGAGCGGCGAGGGGCTGAAGACCGGCTGGCAGTATCTTGAGGCTGATCTGACTCAGTACGCCGGTGCCCTGATCCGCGCCAACAGCGGCATGCTGTTCCGTGCGATGGTCACTACCGGCGGCATCGGCTGGTACACCACCGACGGCGTCAAGCTCGACAAGGGCGACCTGAAGGGCTACATTCTTCTCGATAATTTCTGCGTCGTCTACGGCGCAAACAATCAGGACGTCACGGCTCCGGTCGTGACCTCCATCCAGCTCGTCAACGACGACGGCACCAAAACGGAGCTCGAGGACGGCATGACCCTCCACTCCGACAAGCTCCGCTTTTTCGTCACCTACCACGACAGCGAGGAGACCGATCCCTACGCCACCGGCGTGGAATCCGCCTATTTCTACTTTGACGGCACCTATCGCGGCAAGTACGATTGTGACATTCTCGGCAGCACCTCCGGCCTGATGCACTTCGGCAACGGCCTGCACTCCATCACGTTCTACCTGAAGGACGGCTACGGCAACGTCACCCGCGAGACCCGCTACTTCACCGTCGAAGCCGAAAAGCCGGACGTGCCGAACATTGCGCTGAACACGCTGGGTGTTCCCACCGTCGGCAAAACGTGGCAGCTGGCGCTGGAGAGCGATGATCCCGCTTCCATCACCTCTCTGACGGCAACCATCTCCGTCACGCGCAGCTATCCCGTTACAAACGCCACCTTCCCCGAGGGCGTGACGGGCAGCTGGAGCTACGATCCCTCCAAGGGCGTCATCTCCGTGGAAATCACCACCATTGACCACGCGAAGTATACGGCCGGTGCGCTGGCCACGGTCGACATTCCCATCCCCACCTCCGTCACAGAGGGCAGCAGCATCAACGTGCAGGTCACGAAGGGCTCCTACGGCTGCAAGCAGACGGAGGGCCTCGATATCAGCGACCTGAACCAGTATGCGACCGGCTTCACCACGCCCGTCGCGAATTATCCGATCGAGGCCATGTACCGCATCACGGCGGAGACCGCCGTAGCAGGCAGCAAGGCCACCGCGACCGTGACCGTCGTGCGCGACGGTGCTGCGGCAGCCGGCGTCAGCGTCTATGCCAATGACGTCCTGCAGGGTCAGACCGACGAGAACGGCCGGATCGACATCTCCGGCCTGACGGCAAGCGAGGGCAGTGTGAACCTGCGCGCCGAGGACGCCGAGGGCAACTGCTCCTATCAGATCACCCTGTTCAGCTACAACGCCGTGGGCGACGAGACCGGCGCACCCTACAATATCATCTACGCCCTCTCCCCTGCCGCAGACGGCAAGACCATCACCTGGATGAGCGACCCGCGCCACAGCGCCGCTGCCGCCGTCGCGGAGCTTTCCACCAATGCTGACCTGAGCGAAGCCACGCAGATCGAGGGCACGAGCCGCCTGATCTCCTACTCCGGCAGCAAGCAGATCAACCGCGTGAATGGCGTGACGCTGAGCGGCCTCACCGCAGGCGCGACGTATTACTACCGCGTCGGCGACGGCACGGTCTGGTCCGCCATCCGCAGCTTTACCGTCCCGGCAGCCGGGAAGCAGACCCGCTTCTTCCTGCTGGCGGACATTCAGGAGGAGGCCGCCCTTGAGGGCATGGTCCGCATCGCCGATCATCTGGCCGGGCAGTATCCCTTCGGCGTTCAGCTCGGCGACGCTGTGGACAATGTCCGCTACTACAACCAGTGGGACGACGCCCTGAAGCTCTTCACGCTCGACGGCATCCGCGACACCGACGTGATCCACGTCATCGGCAACCACGAGGCAGACGACAGCGGCAACGGCGCTATCGCCGTGAAGTCCGTGTTCGGCGTGCCTGCTGACTGGTATTCCGTGGAGCGCGGCGACGTCTACATCGCCGTCCTGAACCACACCTCCGACAAGGACACCCTGCAGCAGTTCGCTCAGTGGCTCATCGAGGACGCTGCGAAGACGAGCTGCACCTGGAAGGTGCTGGTGACCCATGTGCCCGCTTACTACACCAACCCCACCGGCGGCGGCGAGATCTATCAGCAGTATCTGCCTGCAGCCTGCGACGCAGCCGGGATCGACTTCTACTTCTCCGGCAATGACCACAGCTACGCCCGCACCGCTCCCTTGACGGCCGGTCAGGTGGATGAGAAGGGCACCGTGTACTACATCTGCGGCTCCACCGGCGGTAAGTCCTACTCCATCGTGGATAATAAGGACTTCCACTTCGAAAAGGCCACGCTCGACTTCGAGAGCATCTATGTCGACGTCACCGCCGACCGCTTCCAGGCTACCGTTACAGCGTATAATGTGGCAGAGGACGGAAGTAAGACCGTGCTGGATCAGTACAGTAAAAGGAAGACCCCGCTGTGCGAGAATGATGAACACACATACGATTACGACAGCGACACGGATATCCTTTCCTGTGAGGTCTGCGGCTACGAGACCGGCGCGAAGGAAAGCGCCTACCCCGGCTGGGCGAAGGATACGAAGACGGGAAGAATGCGCTATTTTGCTGGTGGAAACTCCGTGACTGGTGTTTTGGTGCTCACGGAAGGTACATATTCCTTTGATCAAGATGGCCTTACCTATCAGGGCGAATATGTTATCTGCGGTGAAACGTGCCAGTTTGAAAATGGTCAGTTTGTTCGCTGCACAACTGCTGACCTGATCAATGCTGGCCTGTGTGGCCAGACAGCCAATTATGTTCTTTACCGCGATGGTAAGCTCGTTGTCGGCGGTTATGGCGATATGGTGGACAACATCGCGAAGCGTGCTCCCTGGGGTAACTACAGGTATTATATTAAGCACATCCTGATCGGCAATGAAATCACTGCAATTGGCAAATTCAACTTCTTCCAGTGCAGCAGGCTTGAAAGCGTGTCTTTTGCGGAAAATATCAAGCTTGCACGTATCGGTTGGGGTGCTTTCGGCTACAGCAGCCTGCCCTCCATCACCATTCCCGATTCTGTTACGCAGATCGACGGCTATGCGTTCTACTATTGCTCCAAGCTGTCCAGTGTGGAGATCAGTGAAAACAGCAAGCTAGCCAGAATGGGCGAAAGCGTATTCAAGGCCGACGCAAAACTGAAATACCTGTATATTCCTGACGGCACGAATAATATTGGCTGGGGTATCTTCGAGGGAGCTGGCAATAATGTAACTGTGTCCGTTGCTGCAAATTCCTATGCGCAGGCCTATGCTGAGAAATATGGTGTCTCCTATGAAACAAGAACACCCAAGCCCACAGTTGTGGCCTCCGGCAGTTGCGGTGATAACGCAGCGTGGACTTTGAACTCCGAAGGTGTTCTGAGCGTCACAGGAAACGGCCCCATGTCGGACAATAATACAAATCACGCTCCTTGGGAAGCATACAAGTATCAAATCAAGCAAGTCGTAATTGGTAAGGACATCACCTATATTGGCAAGTTCAACTTCTTCCGGTGTAGCAGACTGGAAACCGTGACCTTCGAGGAGGGCACAAAGCTCGAGCGTATCGGTTGGGGTGCCTTTGGTTACAGCAGCCTGCCTGCTATCACCATTCCTGACTCTGTTAACCGGATCGACGGCTATGCATTCTACTATTGCTCCAAGCTGACCGGTGTTGCGATCAGTGAGAACAGCAAGCTGGAAAGCCTTGGCGAATATGCATTTAAAGCCGACACCAAAATGACCTCTCTGTACATTCCTGACGGCGTTACAAAGATCGGCTCCGCGATCTTCAAGGATGTCACCGGCGTAACGCTCTCCGTGGCAGAGAATTCCTATGCACAGGCCTATGCGGAAAAGTACGGCATTGCTTATGAAACACGGAAAGCGAAGTTGACTGTTGTCGCTTCCGGCACTTGCGGAGAGAACGCCGCATGGACGCTAGACTCTGAGGGTGTTCTGAATATCACCGGGGACGGTCCCATGGCGGATAACAACACAAACCAGGCTCCTTGGGAAGCATACAAGTATCAGATCAAGCAGATTGTCATTGGAAAGGGCATCACCTATATCGGTAAATTCAACTTCTTCTGGTGTAATAAGCTTGAAACTGTGACCTTTGAAGAGGGCTCGCAGCTTGAACGCATCGGCTGGGGTGCCTTCGGCTACAGCAGCCTGCCTCAGATTGCCATTCCCGACAGTGTGACCCGTTTGGACGGGTATGCCTTCTACTATTGCTCCAATCTATCCAGCGTACAGATCAGTGAGAGCAGTTGTCTGACCAGCTTGGGTGAATGTGTATTCAAGGCTGATACAAAGCTGACGAGCCTGTACATTCCTGACGGCATGAATAATATTGGATGGGGTATCTTTGAAAATGCCATCGCGAATGTTACGCTGTCAGTGGCAGAAAACTCCTATGCGCAGACCTATGCCGAAAGGTATGGCATCGCCTATGTAACAAGAACTGCTAAGCCGGCAGTCGTTGCCTCCGGCTTCTGTGGTGAAAGCGCTGCATGGGTTCTGACTTCTGACGGTGTACTGAAGATCACTGGCAGTGGCCCTATGGCGGACAATGAGACAAACCATGCCCCTTGGGAAGCATGCAAGTATCTAATCAAGCAAGTCATGATTGGTAAAGACATCACCTATATTGGTAAGTTCAACTTCTTCTGGTGCAATAGACTCGAAACTGTGACCTTTGAAGAGGGCTCGCAGCTCGAGCGCATCGGCTGGGGTGCCTTTGGCTACAGCAGCCTGAAAACAATTGCCATTCCTGACAGTGTTACCAGATTGGATGGGTATGCTTTCTACTACTGCACAAAGCTGAATGAGGTAGCAATCTCTGAAGACAGTATTCTCGAAAGCATTGGAGAATACGCATTCAAAGGGGATACTACTCTCCTCAGCCTGTATATTCCCAACACTGTAACAGAAATTGAAGACCGCATTCTGCAAGATGCGCTTAATATCGTGTTGTCTGTAGCAGCAAACTCCTACGCGCAGGCTTATGCTGAAAAGCTGGGCTATGCTTACACTGTTCGTGGTACAACTGATACAGCACAGCTGGAAACAATGGTGACTGAATTGAGCATTGTTCCGGTTGAGGACAAACTGGAAGAATTCCAAACTCTGTATCAGTCCGAATTAGATGACAGTAATTCGTAATGCTGGTTGACTTTCACGATTCAGAGGTAACATTATCAGTAAACACCCTCCGGAGGGCTGCACAATTGTGCAGCCCTCCCACACGGCATTTTACAAGAACTCCAAAGGAATGAGATTTCATGCAAGCTATTCAGCAACAGGAACGCGGTTCTCTATACCGCAGGGATATCCTATGCCTTTTAACCATCTTTATTTCCAGTATGGATTTTTTAGGCATTGGCGGCGATTTCCTTGCAATATTCCTGCTCGCCTATTTGATCTTGCATATTCGTCATATTGTAATAACGCAGCAAGCCGTACTTCTTGCTTTATTCTCTGTTTTCTATTTCATATTCTACAGCTATCATAGCAGCTTCGTATTTGCCGACGTACCTAAATATCTTGTACTGCCTTGGGCTTGCTACCTGGTCGGCAGCCACTTTATCAGAAGTTCCACCAATAGGAACTTACTGCTGTTAATGATTATAAGCATTGCAGCTGGTTTCTTTCTGCATGGTACCCTTAATGTTGTGTCTTATCAGTTCTTTCATCGCGTTGATGAGCGATATGCTCGACTAGCTTACGACTTTTGGCATAAGAACTATCTGTCCGTCACAGCGCAGGGGCTTCTGTTTCTTTTCCCTGCTGCCATTTCAATCGGCCTGCTCTTTTTCGGTGATCGAAAGTGGACTATTCCATCTCTTCTTGTCCTATCCATCTCACTCTATAACGCTATACAGCAAGCATATCGCGCTTTTTTCTTTGTCTCCGGATTACTTCTCGTCGGAATTCTGATATATATTCTGTCAACTGCTAAAATATCTCTTGAGCGTCGACTCCATATCATTCTTGGCGTTGTTATCCTATTTTTGATCGTTCTCATAGTCTGGGAAGCAGATATTGCTCATTTGAAAAGCATGTTTGTTTCGACACGACTTTATCGGCGCATCACACAGGGTGATCTGCTAAATGCCGGTGGGCGCATCAATATCTGGAAAAGCTTTTTTGATAATTGGTTGCGCTATCCATTTGGTTCAAATAATCAATTTGTTCTGTATGGCGGGCAAACATATGCGCACAATTTCTGGCTGGACATTTACCGTGTTGCTGGAATACTCCCTTTCATTTTCTCGATATCAGCAACAATTGACGAAATAATCATACTGTTTCGCTTTGGCAGATTGCATACAGATCGTAGCATCAGCCCTATCGCTTTCTGCTTTACGTCAGCAGCAATCATAAATTTTATGGTCGAACCGATCTATATTGCAAACCCGTACATCTATTATTTCTTTCTTATGATCCAGGGTGGAATTAACGGTGCAATGCACCAGAGCAAATCGGAGGTCACCCCATGAACCTCATTTTTCTCTCCAATTTCTACAACCATCATCAGGGGCCGCTATGCCGTGCACTGGCTGCCCAAGACGGCGTCTCGTTCCGCTTTCTGGCCTGTGGAACGATCTCACTGGAGCGGCGCGCGATGTGGGGCGAGATCAGGGATCTTCCGGATTTTGTTGTCACGCCGCGCACTCCGGCAGAGTTGGTCGAAGCATCCCATGAAATTCTTGCAGCAGATGCCGTGATCGTCGGCTCTGCGCCGCAGATCCTGCTGCGGGAACGCCTGCGGGAGGGAAAGCTGATCCTGCGCTATCAGGAGCGCCCTCTGAAAAACGGCTTGGAGCCGCTGAAATTTCTGCCGCGGATGGTGAAATGGCAACGTTGGAATCCCTCTGATAAGCCGGTGTATCTTCTATGTGCCAGTGCTTATGCCGCCGATGATTATGCGAAAATGGGATTGTTCCGTGGGAAGGCCTATAAATGGGGATATTTTCCTGCAGTACTTTCCTATGATACGGAAGCGCTGCTCTCACAAAAAGAGCCGGGCAGTATATTCTGGGCGGGCCGCTTGCTGGATTTGAAGCATCCGGATGATGCGATCCGGCTTGCGGCTCGGCTGCGGGATGCAGGCTATTCGTTTTCTCTGCGTATAGCGGGAAGCGGAACATTGGAACCGAAGCTGCGTGGAATGATCGCACAATATGCTTTGGAATCTCAGGTCTGCCTTCTGGGTAGCCTGTCACCGGAGCAGGTGCGCCGGGAAATGGAACGCAGCGCAATATTTCTGTTTACTTCGGATCGGCACGAAGGCTGGGGCGCTGTGTTGAACGAGGCCATGAACAGCGGCTGCGCAGTCGTTGCCAGTGACGCAGCCGGCTCGACGCCCTATTTGGTCGAGAATAGCGTAAATGGCTGTGTCTATCGCGCTGGGAATAGGAATGAACTATACGAAAATGTCGTACGGTTGTTGGAGCAGCCATCTACACGGGAAGCAATGGGCAAACATGCCTATGAGACCATCACAAACACCTGGAATGCGCAAGAAGCCGCCCGTCGGCTGGTCGATTTGATCCGGGCCATTTCAGAGGGGGTTCCGTCCCCCGAACTCTATTTGGAAGGGCCGTGCAGCCGCGCTTAGCCACTGCTGGCATATATCGCAAATATGAAAGTATCTTTTTTCAGCCGACGTGCCGCCAAAAACGCGGGCTGGCTGGTCGCAGGCAGAGTCCTGCACATGGCACTGGCCTTTCTGGTCAATCTGCTCACTGCACGCTATTTGGGGCCGAGTAACTATGGTCTGGTCAACTATGCCGCCCTGTATACCGCCTTTTTCACATCCTTTGCCACTCTGGGGTTGAGTTCACTCCTTTTGAAGGACTTTATGGATGACCCGGAGGGTGCCGGAACTACAGTTGGAACGGCGATCGCAATGCGGTTGCTGTCCAGTACGCTGTCTGCGGTCAGCATTCTGGCCATAGTGGCCGCTGTGGACCGTGGAGAGCGCTTGACCATGACCGTGGTAGCGCTTTACAGCATGTCCCTGATCTTTCAGGCGTTTGATACCATTCAGTACTGGTTTCAAAGTCGGCTGGAGTCCAACTACGCAACGATTGCCACATCGGTTGGGTATATCATCGTCTCTTTCTACAAAGTACTCCTTCTGGTTTTGGGCAAGGACGTTCGCTGGTTTGCCATCTCCAACACAATCGATTATGCCGTAGCAGCCATTGTATTTCTGGGGCTGTACAAGTGGCGCGGCGGTCCCCGTCTGCATATTTCGCCTGCAAAGGGGCGCGCCCTTTTGCGCCAGAGCGGGAGCTTTATTCTCTGCGGCCTCATGGTGTCCGTCTATAACTGTACAGACCGCTTTATGCTCAAGCATCTGCTGGATGAGGCCTCCGTTGGCTACTACGCCACGGCTACCAGTCTGGCTACCGTGTGGACCTTCGTCCTGTCGGCTATCATTGATTCGATCACGCCCGGTATCATGCAGGCCCATCGGACGGATCGAGCGCAGTTCGTCCGGCATAACCGGCAGCTGTATGCCCTTGTTTTCTATCTTTCTGTTGCCGTCTCCGCCGTGATCACGCTGCTTGCACGACCGGCTGTCAGCCTGCTCTATGGGGAAGCGTACCTTCCGGCTGTCATGCCGATGCAGGTCATTACATGGTACACCGCATTCTCTTATCTGGGCGTGGCCCGCGGCGCGTGGGTGGTATGCGAAGGAAAGCAAAAGTACCTGACACCGCTTTATATCGGCTCCGCGTTGGTGAATGTGGCTCTGAATTTTCTGCTGATTCCCTGCTGGGGCGCAACAGGTGCTGCCGTTGCCTCCCTGCTGACGCAAATATCTACAACGTTCGTATTTCCGCTTCTCCTACGTCCGCTGCGTCCCAATGGGCTGCTGATGTGTCAGGCAATCCTGCTGCGTGATGTGTTTCCAAAGCGAAAGAAAACCGATAATTCGCAGAGAAAGGCATGCTGATTATGTCAAGATTTGAAAATAAAGTCCTCCTCATCACAGGCGGGACCGGCTCCTTCGGCCATGCGGTTCTGGACCGCTTTCTGATCACGGATATCCGCGAGATTCGTATCCTCTCCCGCGACGAGAAAAAGCAGGACGACATGCGCCACGCCTATCAGCTGGCCTGCCCCGCCTGCGCGGAGAAGATCAAATTCTACATTGGCGACGTGCGGGACTACCGCTCCATCGCCCCAGCCTTCCGGGGCGTGGACTATGTGTTCCACGCCGCCGCCCTCAAGCAGGTGCCCTCCTGCGAATTTTTTCCCATGGAGGCGGTCAAGACCAATGTCATCGGCTCCAACAACGTCATTGATGCCTGCGTGGAAAACCGGGTCAAGAAGGTGATCTTTCTCTCCACCGACAAGGCCGCCTATCCCATCAACGCCATGGGCATGTCCAAAGCTATGATGGAAAAGAACGTCATCGCCCGGTCGAAGCAGATGCTGGCAGACGATCCCGTGCTTTGCCTGACGCGCTATGGTAATGTCATGGCCTCCCGCGGCTCAGTCATTCCGCTGTTCTGCGACCAGATCGACGAGGGCAAGTCGCTCACCGTCACGAACCCCAACATGACCCGCTTCATGATGACACTCGGCGACGCCGTCGATCTTGTCCTTTACGCCTTCGAGCACGGCGAGCAGGGCGACCTGTTCGTGCAGAAGGCGCCCGCCGCGACCATTGAAACACTGGCGCAGGCTGTTCTGGAGCTGAAGCAGTCCGACCTCGGCGTGCAGACCATCGGCACGCGCCACGGCGAGAAGCTCTTTGAGGTACTCGTGACCTCGGAGGAAATGCTGCGGGCGGAGGACCTGCCAGGTTTCTTCCGCATCCACGCCGACAGCCGCGACCTGAACTACGACAACTATTTCTCCAAGGGGAACGCGGAGTTGTCCCAGATCGAGCCGTATACCTCCCATAACACTCAGCGGCTCGACCTCGACGCTATGAAGCGGCTGCTGCAGAAGCTGAAGCTCTTCGGAGGAAACTGCTGATGAACATTCTTGTCACCGGCGCGCACGGCTTTGTGGGGAAAAATCTCGTCGCAGCGCTCCGAAACATCCGCGACGGCAAAGACCGCACCCACCCGGAGCTGGACATCCGGGAAATCTTCGAATATGACACGGACAGCTCACCGGAGCAGCTTGCTGATTATGCGAAATCTGCGGATTTCGTATTCCATTTAGCAGGGGTAAACCGCCCAAAAACGGCGGAGGAATACCTCCCCGGCAATACCGGCTCTTTGGAAATACTGCTTGCCGCATTGCAAAACGCGGGCAACCGCTGCCCCGTGATGCTGGCCAGCTCCGCCCAGGCCTCTCTCGTCGGGCGCTATGCGGGCAGCGAATACGGCAAGGCAAAGCTTGCCTGCGAAAAGCTGCTGCGGACCTATGCCGCCGAGGCCGGCGCGGAGGCGCTGATTTACCGCTTCCCCAACGTGTTCGGCAAGTGGTGCCGACCGAATTACAATTCCGCCGTGGCGACGTTCTGCCACAACATTGCAAACGATTTGCCAATCACGGTCAACGACCCGGCGACGGGGCTGGAGCTGGTCTACATTGACGATCTTATCGCGGAGCTGTTGGCGGCGCTGTCCGGCCAAGCGAACCGCTGCGATTATGACGGCCTGACCCCGGTTCCCGGCGAGAAATTCTGCCGCGTACCGGTGATGCACCGCGTAACACTGGGCAAGATCGTGCAGCTGCTGCATTCCTTCCACGCCCAGCCGGAAACGCTCCTGCTCCCGGAAATTCCGGCGGGCAGCTTTGAAAAGAAGCTCTATTCCACCTATCTTTCTTACCTGCCGACAGAGAAAATCGCCTTTCCGCTCAAAATGAATGTCGATGCCCGCGGCAGCTTCACGGAGCTGCTGAAAACGCAGAGCTGCGGGCAGTTTTCCGTGAATATCACGAAGCCCGGCGTCACCAAGGGCCAGCACTGGCACCACAGCAAGTGGGAATTTTTCATTGTTGTGGCAGGGCACGGACTGATCCGCGAGCGGCGGCTGGACGCGGACGAGGTTCTGGAGTTTGCGGTCAGCGGCGAAAAAATCGAGGCCGTCCACATGCTGCCGGGCCACACCCACAGCATCACGAATCTGAGTGGCACCGACGATCTGGTCACGCTGATGTGGGCCAACGAGTGCTTCGACCCGCAGCACCCGGACACATTCTTTGAGGAGGTCTGAAATGGAAAAACTCAAGCTGATGACGATCCTCGGCACACGGCCGGAGATCATCCGTCTGTCCGCCACCATAAAGTGCTGCGACCGCTATTTCCATCAAATTCTCGTCCACACGGGGCAGAATTACGACTACGAGCTGAATCAGGTGTTCTTTGAGGATCTGGGGCTTCGTGCGCCGGACTATTACCTGAATGCCGCCGGGGCAAACCTCGGCGAGACGATCGGCACGATTATCGCCAAGAGCTACGCCCTCATGCAGGAGGTCAAGCCGGACGCCGTGCTGGTGCTGGGCGATACCAATTCATGCCTGTCCGTCATCGCCGCCAAGCGGCTGCACATCCCGATCTTCCACATGGAGGCGGGAAACCGCTGCTTTGACGAGTGCCTGCCTGAGGAAACCAACCGCCGCATTGTGGACGTGACCTCTGACGTGAACCTCTGCTATTCCGAGCACGCCCGGCGCTATCTGAATGCCGCGGGGGTCCCGAAGGAGCGCACCTTCGTGGTGGGCAGCCCCATGGCGGAGGTACTGCACCAGAATCTGCCGCAGATCGAGGCAAGCGATATTCATGCCCGGCTCGGTTTGGAAAAAGGAAAGTATATCCTGCTCTCCGCCCACCGGGAGGAGAATATCGACACGGAGGAGAATTTCTGTTCGCTCTTCACGGCGGTAAACGCCATGGCGGCGCAATATGACATGCCGGTGCTGTACTCCTGCCATCCGAGAAGCCGGAAACGATTGGAGGAAAGCAGCTTCCGACTTGACAAGCGCGTGATTGCGCACAAGCCGCTGGGCTTTCACGATTACAACTGCCTGCAGATGAACGCCTTCTGCGTCGTGTCCGACAGCGGCACGCTGCCGGAGGAGTCGAGCTTTTACCTGTCGGTCGGCAAGCCCTTCCCGGCGGTTTGCATCCGCACCTCCACCGAACGCCCGGAGGCGCTGGACAAGGGCTGCTTTGTCCTGTCAGGTATCCACACAGAGCAGTTGCTGCAGTCCATTGACC
>ENA-UOJG01001133-UOJG01001133.1-human-gut-metagenome-genome-assembly--contig:-C47-NODE-1133-length-30548-cov-6.961171_pt1 | contig 30548 bp, 37 predicted proteins | sample MGYA00242340_ERZ723887 | MGnify/ENA metagenome assembly ERZ723887 | reverse complement strand
ATTAATTTAACAGAACATTAAATAGACAATTTAAAGATTGAAATCATAAATTATATGGTAGCAGTTGCAATAAAGAAAAATATGCTAAAGGAGGTGGAAGTCTAGTCTATGGTATGAATAGAATAAAGAAATTATTAATTATAATAACCATACTGGCTTGTATTGTTAGTTTAATAATAGTAGGGTATATATTTATAAAAGACTATTTAGAATGTAATTCAAATAACGAAGATATAGATGACCTGGTTGATGAAGTGTTTATAGAAAATTCTAATAAAGAAGAAAATAAAATTGATTGGAACAATTTAAAATCTATAAATGAAGATATTATAGGCTGGATAGAAATTGAAGGTACTGATATTAATTATCCAATACTTAAAGATAATGATAATTTATATTATTTAAAGCATAATTATTTAAAAAAATATAATAGTAATGGATCTATCTTTACATTAGATATAAATCCATTTGAAGATTGCGAAACTTTATTATATGGGCACAATATGAAAAACGGAACAATGTTTTCAATACTTGGAAAATATCTTGATAAAGATTTTTTACTTTCACATCAAAAAATTAAAATATATACACCAAATAAAAATTATGAAGGTGTTATATTTAGTGTTTATTCAATAGGAATAGGAACAGAAAAAAATAATATATCAAATTTAAGTTTTGATGAGAAAATAGAATACTATAAAAAAACAAGTCAAATAAAGGTAGATAATGTTGAAATTACAAATAAAATAGTAAAATTATCAACTTGTTCATATATAAATAGTAGAACAAGACCAACGGACCAAAGATACTATATTATTGCAACACTAAACGAAATAGATTAACAAAGGAAGGTGATGTGTAATATCAATGCTAAAGAAAATATTAAATAAAATACAAAAGTTTGAAAGTCAAAAACAAATAAAAGTAGATAAAATATCAGAGATTAAAAATGAAATTAATGATATAGATTCTAAATTAAAAAAACTATACACATTTAAGAAAGAATATGAAAAACTAGAAAATGATTCGGTAGAATACTTAAATAGTTTGAAGTGAGGTGGTTTATGACCGAGAAGGAACAAGAGATTTTAAATTTATATTTAAAAGATTTACGAAAGAAAAGAATTATAATAGTTTTTATTATTGTTTGTGTAATTATAATTGGTGGTGCATCAGCTAAAAAATATTTAGCACAAAATAATGCAGATGTTGTATCAAATGAAAACATTACACAAGAAAATATAACAAATGATGTAAGTAACAAAACTAAAGTTGAAAATACAACTCAAAAAACAGAGGAAAAGAAAGAAGAAACAAAAGATGAAAATACTACTAAAAAGGAAGAAAATAAAGAAGTTCAAAAAACGGAAGTTAAGGAAGAAACTAAAAAGCAGGAAACTACATCTTCTAACAAACAACCAGAAACAAAAAATGAACAACAAGTATCTTCTAAACCAGCCAATAAAGATTTCTTATTTACTGATGGCTATACAATGGAAAATGTAACACAAGCAGCACAAGACTATTTAAAATCAAGTGGACATGCAGGAGAATGTACCCCTATAAAAGACAATGAAGGCATTTATTTAGGTATGAGAGTAACTTTTTATTAAAATTTGCTAAAAAGGGGCTGACAAATTTAAAAGAACACGTTATTCTTATAGTAAGAGGTGATCTATTATGAAAAAGAAAATTGTAATAATATCAATAATAAGTGTTTTGTTAGTTGTAATTGGAGTTACAAGCTATTGTGTAAATAGAAACAAAATTTCTAACATAAAAGTTAGTGAAGATTCTATATTAGTAAATGATTTATCAAGTGTAGAAACTGATAATGATGAAGAAAATACAGAAAATATTATTGCAGAAGAAGAACAAAATTTAGATGAAAATAATATAGAATTAAAAGAGCAAATAGTAGAAACAGAAACTTCTATACAACCACAAGCTACACAACAAGTTAAATCATCTTCTAAAACAACAAATAAAGTTGAAACAAAAAAGGCTGAAACTAAAAGTGAAGTAGTTAAAGAAACATCAACTACTAAAGAAGAAACACCTACCAAAGTAGATATACCTTCAACAACAACAGTAGAACCAAAACAAGAAACCAAAGTAGTGGAAACCCCAACAAGATGTACCAATAACAATAATCATGGTATGAATATTGGAAATTCAGGAAAATGGTTTAATTCAAAACAAGAAGCAGTTAATTATTATGACAGTTTAATTAAGACATGGGGAGATAAATGGGAAAACTTTGAAATAGATTCAGATACTTATGATAAAAATTGTCCGTATGGATATGAAGTGTGGACTTGTCCGTTTTGTGGCAAATGGACTATAAATTTTTATTATAGATAATTAAATATTAGAACACAGGAACAAGTTATAATGGCTTGTTCTTTTTTTGTGCCTAAAATTAAGAAATGGAGGAATAAAGATGATAAAAACATCAAAAATTAAGAAAATTGTAGCATTTTTAATGTTAATGATTTTATGTATTACTAATGCACAACCTATATTTGCAGCATCAGGAAGTGGAACTTATGCGGGAGGACAATTTGCTTCATATATGAACACAACAGACCACCCAGATACAAAATATGGTGTGTTAATTAGATTTTTAGTAAATACAAAAACTGGAGAAAAAATGACAGTATTTTGTGCTGAACATGATGTAGATTTTGCTACAAGCACAGCATATAATGGAGAATATTATACACCAACAAATTCAGCATTGAAAAAGGCATGTAAAATTGCTTATGTAGGTTGGTATTCAAAGCATGGAGATTATGTTGTAAATGGTGGAATGTCAAATGAAATAAAAAAAGATTATACATATACACAACAGTATATATGGCAAACATTAGGACAAAGTAATGCATCATTTACAAATTCAACATATCAAGCAGAATATGAAGATTATAAAAGAGAAATAGATAATACTATTTCAAATATTGAAAAAAGACCAAGTTTTGATGGCTCTACAATAACAATTCAAGCAGGAGAAAGTAAAACTATAACTGATGAATATGGAGTATTTTCAAAATATGAAAGTGTAAATAAAACACAAGATGGAATAACATTCAAACACAATAAGGGAGATAATTCTTTAACAATTTCAGTAGATGAAAATACAAATATTGAAAATTATAATATTTCTGATTCAACATTCAAATCATGGGGACTTATTAGAGAAGATACACAAGATAATGATACTATGATTTATTTTGAATTTAAGGATGGAGTACAAAATCAATTATATTCAATGCACTATAATGATCCTATATCATTAAGAATGTCATTAAAGATAGAGTTATTTGGTAAATTAGAATTAAGCAAATTAAATACTAACAAAGATTTAGTTGATGGTTCAGTATTTACAGTTAATGGACCAGGATATAATGGAGATGTTACAGTACAAAATGGAAAAATACTTTTAGAGAAAATCAAAAAAGGTACATACACCATAAAAGAAAAATCAGTTGGAACAGGTTATTTATTAAATACTGAAAGCTACAAAGCAGAAGTAAAACCTAACCAAACAACAACACAAGCAATTATAAATAACGAACCTACTGGAGAAATTAGTTTAATTAAAACTGATAAGGATACAGGAAATTCAAATAGAATAGATGGTACTTCTCATCATGGAGATGTAAATCTAAAGGGAACAGAATATACTTTGTATTCTAAGGAAGATATTTATAATGTTGCAAGAACAGTAAAATATTTTTCAAAAAATGAAGAAATTGCAAAATTTACTTTTGATGAATATGGAAAAGCAACAGTTGTTGTAACTAACAAAACAACACCAGCAAAATTAAGTGTTGATGGTAATACTATAAAAGGATTGCCAATGGGAACATATTATGCAAAAGAAACCCACGTTGTGGAAGGCTATATACAAGACACACAAGAGCATACTTATGCTTTAAGCTATAAAGATATGAATACACCTGTTATAAAAACAACTGATACATTAAAAAACACAGTGCAAAAAGCTAAATTTGAAGTAATAAAAATATCTTCAAATACAAATACAACAGCACCAATAATTGCAAATGCAGAATTTACGGCAATACTTACAAAATATGTAGATTATTATGGAAGTTTTGAGGAAGCTGCAAAACATTTAGATCAGTATGCAGAAGATGAATATTCTATATTCAAAACTGGAGCTGATGGACATGGAGTTTCAGGCTTACTTGCTTATGGGGAATATACAGTAAATGAAACTTATACACCAAGCGATGAAATTGAAACAGTAGAACCTTTTTATATAAAAATTGATAGAAATTCTAATGGAGTAATAAAAGAATATGTTGAAAACGATGCACCATTTGAAAGCTATTTAAAAATGATAAAAATTGATAAAAATACAGGAAAGAAAGTTACTTTTTCAAATGCAACATTCAAATTATACAGATTAAATGAAAATAACGAATGGGAAAAAGTAAAATGTAAAACTGGATTATTTAGTACAGATAAATGGAAAACAGATAAAACAGGATTAGCAGTAACAGAAGATAAATTAAAAGCAGGAACATATAAAATTGATGAAATCCAGCTTCCAACAGGATTCTTGCAATTAGAAAATGAATTAACATTTAAAATTAATAGAAGTAATAAAACACTTGAATTTGATGAAGATTATGATGCTTATATAACAATTACAGTTGGAAATGAACAACCTACTGGAACTATAAAATTAGACAAATCAGTAGCAATTAGACAAGATGTTGATACATCACTTGTTGATATTTCAGATTTAAGTAAAATTAAGTTTAAACTAACTGCAAAAGAAAAAATTATTGACTATGCTGATGGAAGTACAATTTATGAAAAAGGTCAAGAAGTAGGTCAATATAATCTAACAAAAGATGGAAAACTAGAAGTAAAGAAACTTCCAATGGGAAAATATGAATTAGAAGAAATTGAAACATTGGATGGTCTAGTATTAGATAACACAAAACATGAAATTGTATTTAAACAAGAAGATACAAAAACTAAAGTTTATACAAGAGAAGAAAAATTTGTAAATGATACAACACTTGTAGAATTTTCTAAAACTGATATTACTGGAGATAAAGAGCTAGAAGGTGCTACATTAACAGTAACAGATAGCAATGGAAAAGTTATTGATAAATGGGTATCAGGAGAAAAAACACATAAAATAGAAGGCTTAAAAGCTGGAGAAAAATATACATTAAAAGAAGAAATACAAGTAGATTCTTATGTAAAAGCAACAGATATAGAATTTAAAGTAGAAAATACAAAAGAAATTCAAAAAGTAACTATGATAGATAAAATTGTTGATATGAGTAAAGTAGATATTGGTGGAAATGAGATAGAAGGAGCAAAAATGCAAGCTTTAGATCATGAAGGCAATGTAGTAGATGAATGGGTATCAACAAAAGAGGCTCATAAAATTAAAAACTTGGAAGAGGGTAAATCGTATATTTTACATGAAGAAGTTTGTGTAGATGGATTTGTAAAAGCAACAGATGTTGAGTTTGAAGTAACTACCGATAAAGAAACACAACATTTAGAAATGATAGATAAAGTTGTTGAAATGAGTAAAGTAGATATTGGTGGCGAAGAAATAGAAGGAGCTACAATACAAATTCTTGATGAAGAAGATAATATAATTGATGAATGGGTATCAGGAAAAGAGGCTCATAAAATAAATGGACTAGAAGAAGGTAAATCATATAAATTACATGAAGAAGTTTCTAGTGGATATTTTGTAAAAGCAACAGATGTTAAGTTTGAAGTAAGCTATGACAAAGAAACACAACATTTAGAAATGATAGATAAAATTGTTGATGTTACAAAAACTGATATGGTAAACGGAGAAGAAGTTGAAGGAGCAGAATTAGTTGTAACAGATGAAGAAGGCAATGAAATTGATAAATGGATTTCGACTAAAGAGCCACATCATGTTATAGGTTTAGAAGAAGGCAAGACATATACTTTAACTGAAACCACTTGCCCTTATGGATATGAAACAGCTGAAAGCATAACATTTACAGTAACTACCGAAAAAGAAACACAATTAATCGAGATGAAAGATATGCCAATATTAAAATCAGTTCAAGTAGAAAAAATTGATAAAGATACTGGAGAACATATTAAATCCAATAAGTTTACATTTGGAATCTTTGAAGATGAAGAATGTACTAAATTAATAAAAGAAGCAGGTGCAAATGAATTTGAAGGAACTGCATTATTTGAAGATTTAAGATATGGAACATTTTATATAAAGGAACTAAAAGCTCCTTTAGGATATAAACTTTCTGATCAGGTTGTAAAAATCGAGATTAATGATAAAGGTGTATTTGCCGATGGTGTTTCATTAGAAGAAACAGAAGGAATATATAGTTTTGTATATTATAATTCATTACTACCAGCTGTTCAAACAGGAAATGAAACAAATTATGCCTTATTATTAGGCATTGCAGCAATTGCAACAGTAGGTATTATAGGAGGAACTATATTACTTAAACGCAAGAAAAATAATTAGAATTGGAGTGGCTTAAAAACCACTCTTTTTCACATTCAAAGGAGGAATTTTGGTACACGCAAATATTATATATAGTAATAGAGAAATACAAGAGATATTAAGAAATAAAACAAAAGAAGGTACATTATATTTAATGTATGATGATATATTCTTTGAAGAAATCAACAAAAATGAAAATATAAGTAGAGAATTTTATTTGATTTCAAGAAAAATAACAAATCCTATAAATGTTATTAAACATATATCTTTTAAATTAAAAGATGATTATACAAGTAAAGAAATATATGAGTTAGTTGAGTTGCTACGAAGAAGAACTGCAATACTACTAACTTTATTTAATACGAAAGAAAAAGAATGTGATTTATTATTTATTAGTAATGAATATGATTTAGAATTAGAGCATTATATAAACAACATTCTTGAAATTGAGGATATATAATGAGTAGTCAAATTTTAAAATATAAAGACGCTTATTTTTATTCATATATCAAGAGTTTGATAAAAGAATATGCTACAAAACATCAAGATAGAATTTTGATGAAATACGTAGAATCTGATAGCCTTAAAACTGATGAGATTTTAAATAATTTGGATAATGAAAAATTTTTAAGTAATGATAAATTAGAAATAGATATTGTTAAATTTATTGAAGAATATTTAGTCAAAACAAAAAGCTATATAGACTTTAAAAATAATAAAGTATTTATTTTAGACAATTTACTTAAAAATGCTAAAGGCTATAATGAAAAAGGCGAAATAGTGGATATAAAGCTAAATTTGAAACAAAAAGAAATAGTTATAAAGCAATATAATGAAAGTTTTGATGATGAAATAAAACAATATATTGAAAATAATAGTGATGAGTTTGAAGAAATATTTATTGCAAATAATACTATGCAATTTGAAAAATTATTTCCTAAAACTTATGTAGAAACACTAAAAGAACAAGCTATTACTCATTTTAAAACAGATGGTGTAATGGAAGCTGTTAGATATGGTTTAGCATATCCAGAAGAATTAAAATCGGCTATGAGTAGGCAATATGTGAATAATAATAAGTTTAAAACATTGCTTGTATTTAATAATAATAAAAACATTTTAGGATTAACGAAAGAAAATTTTAAAGAAGAAACAAAAGAACAAGAAATTGAGAAAACGCAAGAAAAACAAACAATTGAAAAACAAAAGACAAAAGAAAAAAATACAACGTCTATCTTCATTACTTTATCAGGTAATGAAAAAGAAACCTATAAAGGAATTTATTTACCAATATCAGATGAAAATGTTTTATATATTCCAAAACAACTATATAAAAAGAATAATGACAGAATTGAAATACTGGATAACAAAAGAAATGCAGCAACTATAAGTGAATACAAAATTGATAATGAAGAACATAAGAAAACTTGGATTGCTAAGATCGGAATTGATGAATTTTATCATAAATATTATCGATTATATGAAATTCAAAAAGAAAAAGAGGTGATGGCTTATGCAGGCAACTAATAAAAGTGATGCAACGCAAGTATATGAAGGTGCTGTAAAATCATCAAGAACAGGTGCAAAAGGAACATTAAAGTATATTCTAAAACCACTTACTATATTTGGCTATCATTACTTTATAGAAGGTATAAGAGCGGTTCAAAAAGATGGGCCAACAAAGGAATTAGAAAAGATCACTAACTTATCTTATGAAGAAACAATAAAAGTAATGGAAAAATGCCAACAAGATGGTGTTAGAGTAGTTGCAACGGAAAGAACATTAGCAAAAGAAAATAGCGAGTTCAGTAAGAAAAAATCACTATATCAACAAAAGAAAATAACAAAATACGCAAGAAGAATAAAACATTTAAGTAATTTTAAAGCAGACCATCCTAAAGTCGCTAAAATTCTTCAAATGGATTCCATAATAAAAAGGAATGTAGCAAAACAAAAAGAAGAACAAATAAAGCATAAAAATAAACATTATAACGTTTATTTTAATAAATCTAAAAGGGATTATATGTCTGCTAGAATTGCTGATGTAATTGAATTAAGAACTGGTATTTCACAAAAGTTATTTGATGAAACAACTGGTAAAGCAATAGAAAATTTACAAAAAGAAGGAAAAGTAAAACTAAATTCTCAACAATTAGAAGAATTTTCTAAAGAATACAAACTTCACGAATTTGGAAGTGTAGATCCAGATAAGTTTAAAAAAGATTATTGTATTCACGAACTACCATTTTCGGCTTATATGAGTATCAAAGATGATTTAGAAGCTACTGATATTCAATATGCTGCAAAAGTAATTGAAAATGAAGATAAGCAAATTATTAATATTTATATGGATAATAATGATTTGGAAAGATATTGTGAATTAGGATTTAATAATTATGGTAAAATAAGAGTTTATGGTAGTGAAAATAAAAATTTACAATGGAGTATTAATTCACAAGATGAATTAGTAACATTTACAACTAAAATTGGTAAAGATGAAAGAGAAACATATTCTAAATTAAGTGGTAAAAACTATGTTATGAAAAGGCAGGATAATGAATGTCTATGGACGGTTTTGAAAAAAGATTTAGAAGAATTGGTTGAAACGGAAAAAAAAAGAGATGTAGTAGGTGAGGAATTAGAAAAATATCACATACTAGAAAACAATATTGAACTTACTGATAATACTAAAGAGATAGAAGTTGATTTAGATGTAGAAAAAGAGGTAGGTGATGAGTAGAATTGCTTGTTAAGAAGCAGAAAAAAAATTCGTTTATCATTCTGTCTATCGTATTTATTATAATATTCTACTATATGTTAAGAGTAACAACATTAGTAGAATTAAACAACGGTAATTGGAGTTTTGAGATATTTTCCACTTGCCTAAATGAGTTATATAAAATAGCCACACCAATATCATTTACAACACAAAATGTTGGAATGTCATTAAGTGTGGCTTTTTTTGTTTTAATGCTATATGAAACATATCGTATGCAAAACAAGAAAAATATTCAAGAAAATACATATCGGTTCTGCAGAATGGAAAAGTCCAAAAGATATTAAGAATAAAAGGGATACAGATTTTGAAAATAATATGATTCTTACTCAAACTGAACTTGTTTCTAAAAATATGAAAAAAAGTGGAATGAATAGACATGTTATTTTACTTGGACGTCCTGGAACACGGCAAATCGAGGTATTATTTTAAACCTAATATTTTAAGTGCAAATGGTTCTATAATTGTTACAGATCCAAAAGGGGAGCTCCTTCGTGATTGTGGTAATTCACTAAAGAAAAAAGGTTATACAATTAAGGTATTAAATTTAGATGAAAAAAGTCATTCAAATCATTATAATCCCATTGTATATGTTAAAAAGCAAGAAACATTTTATGATGTTTTAGAATATGAAGATAACCACCAAATACAAGAAGATGATGTAATGACTTTAATAAATACTTTAATTGCAAATACAAAAGTTGAAGGTATAGATAGCACAACAGGAGATCCGTTTTGGATTAAAGCCGAAATGATTTATCTTCAAGCATTGTTTTATTATGTAATAAGACACTATGATAAACAACACCAGAATTTTACTACTATATTAAAACTAATAAGGTTAAGTAGTCCAAATAATAATGGTGTATCAGAGCTTGATAGTTTATTTCTTGAATGGGAGGCGATAGAGCCAGATGCTATTGGTGTGAAACAATATAAGCATTTTAAAGTTGCAGCAGGTACACCTAAAATGATGAGTACAATTATAATGACAGCAACAGCAAGACTTGCAGTATTTAATATTAAAGAAATACACGAATTAACAGATGATGATGATATGGAACTTGAAAGAATTGGTATGCCATTAGATGATGAAGATCCACTTCTAAAAGAAATAAATGAGAACTCCGATAAGAAAGTTGGTAATGGTAAAATTGCAATATTTGTAATTACAAAACCAAGTGATCGGAACATTCTCATTTTTAGCAAGTATATTCTATTCACAAGTATTTGCAATGATTGATGAAAATGCAAAAAAGTGTGGTGGAAGTTTACCAACACCATTAGAAATTTATATGGATGAATGGGCACAACTACGGAGAAATACCACGATTTGTTGAAGAACTTGCATATTTAAGAGGTTTAAATGTTGGTATAACAATAGGGCTTCAATCATTAAGTCAGTTAAAGAAAAAATATAAAGATAGCTGGGAATCAGTTTTAGATTGTGTAGATTCTATATTATTTTTAGGAAGTTCGGCAAAAGAAAGTTTAGAGTATATGGTATCTTTGTTAGGCAAGAAAACTTGGTATAAAAAATCTACGGGCAGAACTTTCTCAAAACAGGGTTCATCTAGTACAAATTGGGATGTTGTAGGTAGAGAACTTGCTACACTTGATGAATTGTCTGTAATGCCTAGTGGCTATTGTGTATTATTTATTGCAAGAGTAGGAGCTTTTTATTCAAAACTATTTGATTTGAAAAGTCATCCAAATTATTCAGAACTTTATGAACCATGGGCTAAAAATATTGAAAAAATATATAACCATAAAAAAGAGTTGGAATATCAAATTAATTCTAATTACAAATTATTGTGTGATTTAGGTCTTGAGTTTGCAAGACCGGTTGAAAAAATAAAGATAGAAAATGTTAATGATAACGAACTAAAGAAGTTGTATAAAACAGAAGTTATACAGTATGAAGATTTAAAAATTAATAATTAAAGTGGAGGTATTATGAATTTAATAAAAAGATTTAAAGAAAATAGAAAATTAAATAAATTAAAAGAAAAAATTACAGTTTTAACTGGAGCAATAGGAAGTAGTATGATACTTTTAACATCAAGAGTATATGCAGATTCAAATACTGGATCTATCGATTCATTCATCAATTTTGCTTGTGATTGGCTAACCAAAATTGGTGGGGTTATTGCTTTAGTAGGTGGAGTTATGTTTGCTTTAGGCTGGCAAAGAGAAGATGCAGAAGGAAAGTCAAGAGGGTTAATGACCTTAATGGCTGGATTTATGCTTGTCGCTATTGCACAGTCTAAAAACTTATTTGGACTATAAGAAGGGGGAATCTAATAATTGGATGGAATAATTAGACTTCTATATAGTTTCAAATTTTCAGTATTTGGAGTTGAAATGGATAGTGGAAATCTAATAGGCTCGGTACAAAAATTAACTAATTTTTCTAGTGTTCAGGGTATTAATATTTGGAGTATAGGAAGAACAGTTAATAATGTTATAGTTCCAATTGCATTAAGTTTACTTATACTTTTCTTTATGATTAATTTAATAAAAAAATCAATGGAAGTAGATAGGATAAGTTGGGAAAGAGTTGCAATGTCATTTGTATCATTCTTTATATTAAAGTATTTAATACAAAATGGATATACTTTTTTATCTACTATAATGAATATTGTAAATGATATTTTTGTAAGTGTAACGAATGCTTTAAGTAGTAGCAACTCGAGCATTAATATTGCAGATACATTAATAAATGCAGTTCCAGATGGTTTTGTAGATAGTATAATGACATATCGGTCTTTATTTAATACTATTTATTCCATTTATGACTACAATTGTTCAAATATTAACACAGATATTTTTAAGAGTAGTAAAACTAATATTATGTTTTGCCTTTGCTCCGATTCCAATTGCTCTTGCAGCTGATGATGAAGGTAGAGGCAAAGCAGTACAATATTTCTTGTTTGCAGCAAGTGTAGGGTTAGAGGCAGTTATAATTTATATAGCAACAAATGTATATGCAATAGGTCTTTCAGGATTAAGTAGTACAGTAGGTTCTACAAGTGCAATATCAACAATTGTTGCAATGCTATTCTTAAATGGAATGTATTTAGCAGTAATTCAATATGGTAGCCAATTTGCAGAAAGATTAACAGGAGGTCATTAAAAGTATGGATAATATAGAAATAACAGTATTTGATGAAATAAAAGATTATAAAGAAAAAATTTACTTCTTTAATTTTAGACAATGGGCATTTGCTATTTTAATAGCTGGATTAGTTATTCCTACATATATTCTTTTAAAAGATAAAATTGGCGAAGAAGTAACAAGTTATATTGTAATTGCAATTGCTGGTGTATTTGGATTTATAGGATTTGTGAAAATTCACGAACTACCAGCAGAAAAAATACTTCCATATTGGTTTAGACATTACTTTTTATTTGCTAAACCAATTCACTATATGAGTGATGAAGAATATAGACTTTTACATGATAAAAAGAATAAAAGAAAAGTAAACAAAGATGCTAAATTGCAAACAATGAATAAAAAAGAGATAAAGGAATTAAGGAAAAAACAAAAGCAAGAAAAAATACTTATGAAAGCTAAAAAGAAATATGGAATAACTGAAAATGCTGAAATTATTGGAAGTAACGAAACAAAAGAAAAAGAAGAATCAAAAGATAATGATGAATTAGTAGAAAAACTTTCAAAATTAACAAAAGAGGAACAAGAAATATTATTGAAATTACTTGGGAGATGATAATGATTCAAAATTTAACTGAATGGGAATATAAATTTCTAAATTATTATTTAGAAAAGTTTAATGCTAAGTGGGTGCGTGTTTTTAATAACAAGCATCCACTTTTAGCAACTAGAGTTGATTTATATACAGTTTACAAAAGGAGATTAAAACATCAACCTTTAACAGAAAGTTTAACATATTCAAATATGTTTGAAAAACTAGATGAAGGTAAGTGGTATTTCATTCCAGACCTTCTAAATAAGAATAAGGAGGATTGATAAATTGCCTAAAAGAACAAAGGTAAAAGCTAATAAAAATAAAGTAAAAAAAGAAACTTTATTAGATAAGATACGTAAATTTTTTGCAAAAATGAAAGTCGCAAAACCTAAAACAACACCACAAATAATGAGAATGTTTTTTAAGGATTTCAATGAACAAAATTCAATTATGCAATTAGATGAAAATCATTATTCAATTTGTTTTGAATATCAAGATATTTCATTTGCAAAAGCTAACTATGATGAACAAGAAAACATTTTTCTAAAATGGGTTGAATACTTACATTCATTTAATTATAACGATCATATTCAAGTTGTTTGTGCTGGTAGGCCAATAAAAACTGATGATTATAAAAAGGATTATATTTATAATGAAGATAAATTTGATGGTAACGAAAAGAAAATTGCAAATGAATTTAATACACTAATTGAAACAACATTAGGAAACAAAGAAGAAATATTAAAAGAAACACGATTAATAGTAATTACAACAAAAGCAGAAAGTTTAAAAGAAGCACAAGATATTTTTATGCAATATCAATTGCGAACAGAAGAAAAGTTTAAAGAATTAAAATCTAAAATAAGAAGGGTAAGTGTAGATGAAAGACTAAAAACATTATACAACTTATTTCATACTCAAATTTTAGAAGATGATACTTCATCAGAAATAGTAGAACTTGCTAAAAATCATAATTTAAGTGTTTATGATGTATTAGCACCAAAAGATGATGTTATATTAAAAGAAAAGAATTATATAAACATCGGAGATAAAAAGTTTATAAGAGTTTTATATGTTGCTAGACTTCCAAAATCTATAACACCTAGATTTTATAATAGAATAACAACAATTGAAAATTGTAATATTATAACCACTTTGAATATAACACCAACAGATCCTGCAAAAGTGATTAAGATGGTAAATAAAAAGATAAGTGGTATGAAAACAGAAAGGCTTGAAAAAATTAAGAAAGCCAATAAAAATAATTATAGTTATGAGGCAGTAAAAGATGAAAAACTAGAAGATGCTATAAGAGATGCACAAAATTTAAGAGATGCCTTACAAAAGAAAAAACAAAAGCTATTTACAAATAATGTACTTATTTGCATTCAAGCAGATAGTCTTGAAGAATTAGATAAAACAACCAAAATGATAAAAAGTATAGGTAATGAACATTTAATTACAATATACAATTTAGATTGGCAACAATTAGAAGGAATACAAAATTGTTTGCCTTTTGGTTGGAATAGTCTGCAAATTCAAAGGTCATTGACTTCTGAATCTACTGCAACAAATGTACCATTTAATACAAAAGATTTAATGCATCCAAATTCAATATATCATGGAATAAATTTGGTATCTAAAAATCCAGTATTTTGTGATAGAAAAAAATTGCTAAATGGAAATGGTTGTGTTCTTGCAACATCAGGAGCAGGAAAATCATTTTCTATAAAAGTAATAATAGAACAAGTATTGCTTCGCTATCCACAAGATGAAGTAATTGTAATAGATCCACAACGGAGAATATGCACCATTAATAAATGCTTTTAATGGTCAAACATTAAATATAAGTACATCTACAAATACTTATATCAATCCTTTTGATAGTTCACTTCAATATGAGCAAGACAATGAAGATGCTTTAAATAGTAAGATAGAATTTTCTCTTGCATTTATAGAATCTATTGTTTCTAGTAATGGTTTAACTGGAGAACAAAAAACATTAGTAGATCGTTGTACTAAAAACATATATGAAGAATACCAAATACATGGGTATAGTGAAGAATATGAACCAGATTTTATAAAGTTTTATGAAGAATTACTAAAACAGCCAGAGGAGGAGGCTAAAAATTTAGCATTAGTAATTGAAAGATATGTTTTAGGTGGAATGGATATTTTCGCTAAGAAAACAAATATAGAAATTAAAAATAGATTTATATCATTTGATATTTCAGATTTGCCTCGTAGTATACAGACTACGGGGTATTTAGTTGTTTTGGAACATATTATGAATAGGTTAAAACGAAATAAAAATCTTGGCAAACACACTTGGATATTTATAGATGAGTTTCATATATTACTTGCAAATCAGTATTCTGCTGATTATATTGCAAAAATATATAAAACAGGTAGGAAAGAAAATGCAATTCCTACTATAATCACACAAAATATTGCAGATGTAATTAAAAATGAACAAGGTTGTAAAATACTATCTAATTCAGAGTTTGCAATGATATTAAAACAAAAGCCATTAGATTTACCAGCTATATGTAAAATATTTGATATTAGTGATGAAGAAGCAAAATATGTTATAGATTCTCCAGCAGGGCAAGGTATTATTGTTTATGGAGAAGATAAAGTCGCATTTAGAAATCAAGTTTCTAAAGAATTTTACATATATCAAATTAATCAAACATCTAATATGCAATTGAATAGGAGTTAAAAGTGGCTAGCGAAAATGGAAAAGATGTAGCAAACTCATTAAGTGGTTATTCAAATGCTTTAAATAAAGGTACAAATGCAGTATTGGATAGTGCAAATCAAATTAATAAATGGTATGCAGAACAAGTAAATAAAATTGCAGGAGAAGAAAATCAGGACACAAGACTTGAAACAAATGTAGATAATACTATTGAAGAAGATACAGAAGAAAAAATAAACAAGATTCAAACCAAAGTAGATGACTATACAGAAATTCAAACCAACAACAAAAACAAGTTAATTTCTAATCAAAATACTGGAAGATTAAAAACTATAAATACAGATGAAACACTTGAAGAAGCAGTTGAAAAAGAAAATGAAGTAAAGGATTTTGGCTCTAAAAAAGGCAAGATAAATGGAAAAATAGCAACTGCAATAAAAGGTGTTAAAGTTATTAATAATACAGCTAATAGATTCGTAAAAACAGGAAAAACAATAAATACAGCAACAAACGAAGGTGGACTAAAAAGTTTTGAAAAAAGTTCTAGTAGGATAATGACAAAACCAGCCAAAAAGGTGGCAGATAAGGTTACAGCAAAAGCTACAAATATAGTAAGAAAAAATGCAACTAAAGTAACGAAAAAAGTTGTAAAAGAAACAGCAAATATTACTATAAAAGCTACAAAGGCTGCAATGAAAATAGTAGCAGAGGCAGTAAAACTCTTAATGTCTATGCTACCTTCAATTGCTCCAGTAGTAATAATAATTGTTATCATTGCAGCAATTGGTAGTTTTTTTAATTTTAAAACTACTCACGAGGCAGATGATATAAATTTTGATGAAATATCTTCAATGATAATAGTAATAGAAGATGAGAAGTTGCAAGCTATATACAATGAGTTCTTAAAGAATATGGGTAAACCGTATTTAATGGATCATAGTAATTTATCACACGATACTTGTATGGAATATTATGATTGTTCTAGTTGGACTATTCATTGTTTGGCACACGCAGGAATAAAAGTAATTCCTAATACTCGGAGCACAGGGAATTTATACAAATCATTGTAATCCAATTGATGTAAATGATAGAAAAGCTGGAGATTTAATTTTCTTAAAAGATACTTATGACACAGGAGAACCTGGAAGTATATCTCATGTTGGTATTTATATGGGAGAATTAACTATTAATAATGAAACAGCAGAATGGGTAATTGATACTGGAGGAAATCCAGAAGGTGTAAAGATTAGAAAATATAATAATGGTTGGTGGAATGGTGAGCATTTTTATGGTTTTGGTAGGTTAAAAGAATAAGATTGGAGGTTATAATATTTGAAAGTTAAAATGGTAAAAATGGGGATGGATATAGATAAAACAAGAAATCACAGAATAAGAGGTATTATACCAACAGAAGATGGAAAATACTTATTTGTTGAAATAACGCAGGGAAGAAGACCAGACAAAAAATATATGTTATGTTCTCAAAAGGAATATGAAAAAATGTATCCATATCCAGAATATATTTATTTCGATAGTTGCTTTAGAGTTGATATACCAGAAGATTATTTTAAAAACTATACACAAGAATTTTCTGATTATGATAGAAAGCCACTATATGAATATGCACATACAAAAGATGATATAGTAAAACTATTGCAAAGATTTAATAAAGATATTGATGACATTGAACTTACTGATGAAAATTATATTGATAAATATTGTGAAGAAAAAGGATTTTTTAGTTTATATGATAATAGGCTAAAACACGATTATAAACCAATTGAAGTTTTATGGACTGACATGGAAATAAATGGTGAATCAAAAGTTAAAGTATTATATACTTGCTATTCTGCAAATGGTATAAAATATCAGGAAGAGCAAGTAAGAGAAAGAGATACACATTATTTTATTAATGAGTATGGTAAGGAAACAATGGAAGAATTAATGACAAAATATATTGATGATAAAAGTAAAATTATAAAAAATGTTGATACGATAAATCTATTAAAAGAAGATAAAAATAAACTTTTTGATTTCTATACTGAAAAAGAAATTGATATAGAAGATTCAATAGATATGGATTACTAATGAGCAAAATAATATTTTTTATATTAAAAATAATTTTTATAACAAATGCTTTATTAATTGCAATATGTTTTGAAAGCATGATTATTAGAATGAGTATATTATTTTTAATGTACTCATTCATTATTTTTTTAATACTAAAGAAATGGAGGGATTAGTTGGTAGTAGATATTTATAATACAAATAAAAAATATAATATTATATATGCTGATCCGCCCTGGAGATATACAGGTTGGAGAAGTGGACCTAGAAGTGTTGAAAGACATTATTCTACAATGAAAGTAGAAGAAATAATAAAAATGAAGGACACAATTAAATCTATTACAGATGAAAATTGTGTCCTATTTTTGTGGGTAACTTTCCCATGTTTAATTGAAGGATTAAAGGTAATGAAAGAATGGGGATTTAAGTATAAAACTTGTGGATTTACATGGGTTAAAAGGAATAAAGTAGCTGACACATGGTTCTTTGGATTGGGTTCATGGACAAGAGCAAATGCAGAACTTTGCTTAATAGGAACAAGAGGAAGAATACCTAGAGTTTCAAATAAAGTTTCACAAGTTGTTGATACTCATATTGAAGAACATAGTAAAAAACCTACAATTGTAAGAGAAAGAATAGTTGAATTAGTTGGACCATTACCAAGAATTGAATTATTTGCAAGACAAACAGTAGATGGTTGGGATTGTTGGGGAAATGAAGTGTAAAAGGAGGAATGAATTTGAATATAGAAGTTCCTATATTAACCAAAACAGGTAAAAACATAGAAGAAGATATAAAAGTATTAAGTAGTACAGATATAGTTAATTTAAAACAAGTACAAGCAATAAGAAATGCTGTAAAGGAGCACTTGTTATTCATTGGTTTAGATAGAGGTAATAATGTTAGAAATATTAGTGTTTTAGGAATAGGATCTAATTGTGAAGTATTAGTTGATAGTAAAGATATTATTAGAACAGCTTTACTCTCTTGTAGCGAAAGAGTTGTTTTAGTACATAATCATCCATCAAATAATTTAGAACCAAGTAATCCAGATATACATATAACCAATATAACCAATAATCTTTTAAAGACATTTCATATTGAGTTACTAGACCATATTATTGTTACAGAAAAAGAACATATAAGCATGGAGAAAATAAAAAAATTTAATAAAAATTATACAAATGATGAAATAAACAAAGTAGAAAAACAATTCTTATATGAAGAAAATCTAAAACTAAAACAGGAGATAGAAAAATTACAAAACAATAAAGAAAAAGAAGAAAATCTGACAAATGATGATTTAGATTATGATTATGAATAAGGAGGAAAAAATTTGGCTAAAGTATTTAGTGTTTATGTGCAAAATTTAGGTGCATATAGTGAAGGAAATATTGTGGGTGATTGGATTGATTTACCACAAAAGAAAGAGATAATAGATAAATTCTTAAAAGAAAAAGTTAAAATATATAATGATAATCAAGAATATGAAATAGCTGATACAGAGGAGTTTCCGTTTGAATATAAAATTATTCAATATGCAGATTTACAAGAAATCAATAAATTAGCAGTAATATATAGTTTATTAGATGAAGTACAAATTGAAGCAACAAAAGGTTATTGTGAATATAACGGAAAATTTGATATGGATATACAGGAATTATTAAACGTATGTATGCAGTCAGGATTAATAAGTTATTATCAGTATAATTTCGAAGGTAGTGAGTATTGCTCAATGTTTTCTAAAGAAGAAAAATACGGATATACTCTTGCAGAAGAAAACGGAATACATAAGTTGCTAGTAGATAATGGTATTGAATATTGCTTTGATTTTGAAAAATACGGAAGAGATGCTTGTATAAATAATAATATAACATTATTAGAAAATGGCTATTTAGATTTAAGCGATACTTTAAATTTACAAGCATTTTCTAAAGAAGAAATACAAGAAAAAGTTGATGAGTATTTTATACAAGAAGAATGTGAAATTAAAGCAAAACCAATTTTAAATAAAATGGATAAATTAAGAAATGAGTTTAAAAAAATAACTTCAAACGATCAGAAATTTGCAGAATATTTTAAAGAAGATAAAAGATATACAAACATAAGAGTAGCAGGTGTAATTTTAGCTGGTATGGCTGTTAGAAATCTACAAAGAGAAAATGGAAATTTAGAAGGAGAATTAGAATATTCTCCTTTTTCTAAAGAGCAAGAAAAAATGATAGATGATTATACAGAACTAGAGAAAATGGTTGAATATATTGAACAGGAAGTTGAAAGTGAATATGCAAAGGAGGAGATAACAAATGACATTTGATGAATTTCTAGTAAGTAAAGAAACAATTGGAGAATTTGATAGGGATTTTGTTACAAAAGTAAAATATAACGATAATATAGACTATATTTTCAAAACTAATTATGGTGGCTTAAATTTCAATAGTGAATTAAAATGTGTTGGATTATTTGATAAAAAGAATAACAAACTATATGGGTCAAGCTATGATTTTAATGGAATGTTCAATAAAGAAATGTATAGCAATTTTTATGTTGGAAGTATAGAAAGTATAAAAAATAATTTATACAAAAATGCAGATAAAATGTTGAATAACTATATAAATGATAATTCAAAAACTTTAAGAAATATGGCAAAGGAAACTTTTGATAAATACATTTCTTATGAAGAAAATTATAATAGTATAAAAGAAATAGCAGTAAGAAATTATATATATAATTTTGAAAAACAGGAATTAGAATTTCATGTAAATACTTCTAAATACGAAAGAAATAATGATGCAAATAAACTTACAATGGAAGAAATAGAATTTCCAGAAGAAACAGAATATAGAGTGTTTGAAGAATATATAAACAATGAAGAAAAAACAGAACACATATATTCACGAGAGGCAAACAATATAGAATTGACAGCAAAAGAAAGAATTGGTGTAAGACTTTTAGAAAAGGATTTAGAAGATAAATTGATTTTAGAATTAGAAAATGATCCAACAAATGAATACAAATTAAAACACGATATTGTTGAATCAATAAAGGATATTGATGCTCAAATGATAACAATAGATTTATGTCATAATGGAAAAAATATAACTTTTAAATATCCAAAAGAAAAATTAAATAATTTCTATTTAAGTGATTATCATATACCAGATGTTAGTACAAGAAATGTGATAAAAGAAATGTATAAAGATGAAAGAGGTTTTGATGATTTCCATTTAGAAGATATAAAATCAATCAGTTTTAGAAAGCAAATATTATTTGAAAATAAAAAAGAACTTGAATTAAATAATGAAAAAGAAGAACAGGATATTGTTGATGATATGTTTGAATAAATATAAGCAACAATATCTTTTTTCTTGGAAGGAGGAGTATGGAAAGAACCGAGATTTTAATTAATAATAAAAGAATAAATTTATATGGTAGTAAAGCTGTAATTGAAAAAGAAAAGCAGGTTTTAGAAAGTTTAAAACTTACTGGAATTGAAAATAAAGATAGATTAATTATACAAGATTGTATTGATAAAAATAAGTTAAAATCTGATATTTTATACGAAGGAAATACAGTGTATCCATTTGAAAAAATTGTTAAGGAATATAGAAGATTACAAAGAGAATATTCATTAGAAAAATTGTCAAATGATATGTACCATTTCTTTATGAATGCTTGTGGAGATATTGCTCATTATGATAAGGCAGGTTATAGAAGCTACTATAACGATTCTATTGTAGAACTTGAAAATAGGTTCTTAAAAAATTCTTATACGGCATCAAGATATAGTGATGTAGATAGAATATTTAAAGAACTAAAAATAAGCAATTATTTTGAAGAAAGAGAGCAAATTGATTTAGATAAAATTACATTAAATAAGTTAAAAAGCATTATAAAAGATTGTGGTTGGAATGTTATAAATAAAAATGGAATTTGGAGAATAGAACGAACTACAATGTATGGAAAAGATTTTGCTTTTGAAGTAGATACATCAGATAATAGTGTTTCAAATGTTGTTAAAGAGATACAAAGATATTATAATTCTTTTAATAAAGATGAATATGTAGAGAATATGGTTGCTATTAGAAGTTCATTAGGACTAACAATTGCAGAGATAGTTTCTTCATCAGAAAATATACAAAGAATGTTAAATAATCTATCTTTTGATGTACTTTATAAAAGCAGATTAGCTGTTGAAGAAAGTAAAAATACAATTGAAAAAGTTGCAGAAATATCAAACAAAATTGCTGAAAATAATTTAGAAAATGAGAATGATTTTGATTATGATTATGCTTAAAAATTTTCAAAAGTGGAGCTAAAAATTGCTCCACTTTTTCTAAAAAATGAAACAAAAAAATTTCTCCCAGCGGGCAAAAAGGGTTTTAGGGGATTTCGCCCTAAACAGCAAAATGGTGTCAAAACACCAAGCTGGCGAATATTGGGCATTAAAAAATGCTCTCACTATTCGGAGCAAAACAAGTTTGCTCTTTAAAATTATATGCTTCACTTCGTTAGCATAAATTTTTATTTGTAAATAAGTGGAATAAAAATTAAAAAAATGATACAATGTAAATTGATAAAAATACATTTTTATGATAGAATAAGAACAAATTAACAAAAATAATAGGAGAACAATAATGTACGATAACATATATAAGATAAATGAAATTAATAATGATTCAAAAAATGAGTTTAAATATATAGATTTATTCGCTGGTATAGGTGGAATTAGGATGCCATTTCAAAATTTAGGAGGAAAGTGTGTATTTTCATCAGAGATTGACAAATATGCAGCACAAACTTATGAAGCAAATTATGGAGAAAAGCCAAGTGGAGATATAACACAAATTAATGCAGAATCTATACCTAATTTTGATATACTATTAGCAGGCTTTCCATGTCAAGCATTTTCTATTGCTGGTAAAAGAAAAGGATTTGAAGATACTAGGGGAACAATGTTTTTTGAGGTTGAAAGAATTTTAGAAGAAAAGAAACCTAAAAGTTTTTTGCTTGAAAATGTAAAAGGATTAACGAATCACGATCATGGGCGAACATTTAAGATAATGTTGGATATATTAGAAAACAAATTAGGTTACAAAGTATATTATAAGGTTTTAAATGCTAAAAATTTTGGACTACCACAAAATAGAGAAAGAATTATGATAGTTGGTTTTAAAAATCATAATATTGACTTTAAGTTTCCAGAAGAAATTAATAAAGAAACAAAAGTAGGAGATATTTTAATTGATAATCCAGATTCTAAATATACAATATCGGATAAAATTTGGGAAAGTCATCAATTAAGAAAAGAAAGAAATCGAGCAAAAGGAAACGGATTTGGTTACTCTTTATTTAATGAAGAATCTCCATATACAAGTACAATTTCAGCAAGATATTATAAAGATGGTTCGGAAATTCTTATAGCACAGGAAGGAAAAAATCCTAGAAAACTTACACCAAGAGAAGCAGCAAGATTACAAGGATACCCAGATTCTTTTAAAATTGTAGTTAGTGATACTCAAGCATATAAAGAATTTGGTAATTCAGTTCCAGTGAATATGATAAACGCAGTAGCACAAGAGATGTATAAATCATTGAAAAATGGGGGAGAAATATAATGGATATAAGTAAAATAGAATATAGAAACAACTTACTTTTTTATACAATATTAAAAAATTTAATTAAATGTCATCTTTCGGAAAATAAAATGATTACACTTGAGCAAATGATAAAAGAAAATAATAATTTGGATTATTCACAATTAATAGACTTTTTATCTAAAAATGTTGTAAATGCAAATGTAAAAGCTTATGAAGATTATACTACATTATTAAATTTATGTAATTCAGATAATATTGAAATGTGGGAAGATTTAACAATTCTTTCAATAGAATTATTGCTTTCAAAAAATTTAATTATTGAAGAAGCTAAGGCTTATGCTAAAATACAGTATGATGATGGATTAGCCACACACAAAGATAAGTTGAGTTTTGGGTATGATATGGTTAATTTAGAGTATCCTTATGGACAAAGAGTTATAAGTGCATTGTTAGTTTATACACTTACAAATATAGAAAGAGAAACAGAGTTTATTCTTGAAACAAGTGGAAAATCAATTAGAAAATTAAATGATATGATAAAGAGCATTACAAAAAAATATAATATAAATGCTAACAATATTTTTATGATAATAATGGATGAATCAATTAATCAGAGTATAATTTCGACAGCTGGTTCTTCATACGAATCAAGAGTAAATAGTGTATTATTAAATATATCAGATAATGTTAAGCCACATGCACATGATAAATTTATTAATTCAGTTGAATATGATTATACGTTTGAGTTAGATGGTAAAATATATGGTGTGAGTGCAAAAAGAACATTAAGAGAAAGATATAAACAAAACTTTGAGGATGTAAATCAATTATCTGTAGATGCAATGTTTTTAGTAACATTAGGCATAGATCTTAATGAGGAAAAATTGAATAATATTATGCAAAGGCATGGATATTTTATAGTAATATCTCAAGAAGTATATGATTCAAAACCATATTTTAAAAAGAGTAAAAGAGTAATATCTTCAAAGGACTTTAATAAAGAAACTTTACAAAAACTTTTTAGTAAATTTATTTAATATTTTAAGAAGGAGTTTATACTTCTTCTTTTTTGATTGGAGGAAAGAAGAATTTATAACGAAAGGCTAAATACACAAAAGATAAAAACTAAAACTGGGAATGATATAACACATAAAGATTTAAGATATGCAATACAAGTTATGCAACGCAAACATAAAAATTGTAGATGGAAAAGTGAAAAAATCAGAAGTAGAAATTTTTATATTCTTATTGAAGGCTATTATTGGTTAATCAATGTATATTTCAATAGCAATATGAAGTTAATTGATGCAGATATAGATTTTTTTGAAGAATTAATAAAACAATATGAAGAAATATTAAAATTAGAATCTAAAAATTTATTTGACAAAGATATGAAAATGCAAGAGCTAGTAATTTACTTTAATAAGAAATATGAAACAATTGAAAAAGCAATTTGGAAAATGATAAAGGTTCATAATAATTATAGATATGTTGTAAATAATGAATTTGTAATTACAAAAGAAGGGATAGAATGGCTTTGTGAAAATTGCTTTAAACAAAGGTATTTAGAGATATTAGAAAGTTATAAAATGGATCTAACAGAAAAATTTATCAAAGCTGGCTATATATATGATAATTTTTTTCATAAAAATTAAAAAAGGGCGCTGACAAACAGCTAAAAGTACGTTATAACGTTAATGTAATCGATTATATATAGCATATATGCTAAAGTTTAGAAGGAGGATAAAAATGGTTGATAAGAAATCTGTTAGAGAATTGTTTAAAGCAGTTGAAGAACAATTTAATTTTGATCTTGTAGAACTTGATAGATATAAAGAAGTAGTTAATCGTAGAAAATATCAATCTGAAATTATTGAAAATGAGCTTAGTAGGCAAGATTTTGATTTACTACAAGAATATCTTGAAATAGAAAATGAAGTTTCATCAATTGAAATGGAAGAAGCATTTGTAAAAGGATTTTCGACAGCATATCAATTACTTATAGATTCATTAATGTAACTGGGGGGTGTTTAAAATTAGTAATATTGAAATAAGGATGAATACAGTTAATAAAATACTAAAATTTCTCAAACTAGATATATTAAATGATGAAGAAAAACAAATTATATATGAACTTGCAAAATCTACTAAAAAAACGGATTTGCAAAAGAAAAGATTTTATATGGTATATAATGTTGGACCAAATGCGAAAGAGCATAATACATATAAAAAAGTTGCAAGTTTTTATGAATGTTCAACTGGAGCAATAAGAAATTCAGTAATGTCAGTAGTAGTTGCTTTATATCATTTAAAAGATGACAAATTTAGTGTTTTAGAAAATATACTTAAAAAGTATGAAAAATAAAAATATTATTATGATTAGGGTCTAGGTAAAACTAGGCTCTTTTTTTGTTAGGGAGTGAGAATTTGAATTTTAGTACAAAGGAAAGAAGAAAAAGTATTAAGGTTATAGTTTCAGATGAAGAAAGAAGCTTAATAGAGGCAAAGGCAAATTTTTATGGATATAAAACAATTGCAGGTTATATTAGAGATACAGCTATATATGAAAAGGTTACTCATGTTGATTTAAAAAGTAAAAATGAATTATATGAGGCTTATAGTAATAATACAAAAGAGTTAAAGAAAATTGAAAAAGAATTTAGACATTTTAGTAAATATGCAACTCAAATTTCGCAGGAAGATATGAAAAATATTTCTATTACAATGTTTACTATATTAAAAAAGCAAAAGCAAATGTTACAACTTATTGAAAATAAATTAGATATTGATATTTGGCAAGAAATAAATAAAAAGGATCATATAGATTGCCAGTAACAAAAAGAGAGGCACATTATTGTTCGCCTAAAGAATTAATAAATTATATATTAGATGAAAAACACGATGGCGAAAAAGTAGGTCAAGTATCATCAATAAATTGTAATCCAGAGACAGCATTGTTAGAATTTAGAGATATACAAAGAAAATACAATATGAAGGGAAGTAGAGTAGCATATCATATAATACAAAGTTTTTCTCCTAAAGATGATATAACAGAAGAACAGGCCAATGAAATTGGAAAAAGATTGTGTGAAGAATTGTATCCAGATTATCAATGTATAATTTCAACACATATAGACAAAGGACATATACATAATCACATCTGCTTGAATGCTATAAGTTTAGATGGAAAAAAACTAGAAGATAGGCTTTCAAATGAAAAAGAAGGCTTATATGGACTTAGTGATACAAGTGATAAAATTGCAGCTGAATATGGCTGTTTTATTATGCCTAGAAAAACATATTTGAAATCTAAAACAAAGGATTATTATCATCAATATAAAGAGCAAAGTTGGAAAGAAAAAATAAAAGAAGATATAGGAGGAATATTACCAAAATGTGATTCATTAGAAGAATTTTTAGATGAATTATCAATTGCTGGTTATGAAGTAAGAAGGGGAAAAAATCTATCAGTCAAATGGTTAGGAATGGAGAGATTTGCAAGATTAAATACAATTCATCCGAGTTTAAGCACAAAAAGTTTATATAGTTACTTTAAAAATAAAGATAATATAAATTTAAGTGAAATAAATATTACTGAAAATAATTTTAATATGGATATGTTATCAAAAATAATAGAATCCAAAACTGCAATTGAAAAAAGTAGTATTCAAACAGAGGGTAAAAAATATAGTGAATATCAAAAAACTCGTTATCAAGAAATAAAAAGGTTTTATAGTTTAAAGCAACAACTAGAGTTTTTAGATAAGTATGATATTAAGTCTTTTGATGATATTGAAAAGCAAATAGAATTTAAACGATCAGAAATAAAATTTAAAAATATAAACTTAAAGAAAAATAAAGAAGAATATGATGCGATATTAGAAAAAACAGAAAAAGCACAAGATTATATTAGACTTTACAAAGTTTATGAATATGCTAAAAGTTATCAAGAACAAGATCCAAAGTATGTAATGCCAAAAGAAGTAGAAATATTTTTGAATCTGCAAAATGAATTACAAATAAATTCATTAGATGAGGCTAGAAGTTTAATAAAATCTACAAGACAAGAAAGAATTGATATAAACAAAACTAAAAAAGAAATACTAGATTTACAAAGAGAGTTAAATCATTTAGACACAATAAAAGAAGAAAAGCTAATACAAAGTGGATTGTTTATACATAATATAAAATTTGGTGGTAATCACATAGATTATAAAAAATCTAAAGATAATATGTATTGCATTATATTGCCTTATACAAAAGAAAAAATGTATATACCAAAGAAATATACTGCATTTAATGAAAAATATCAGTATTATACTTTATTTTTGGTAGATGACAAAGAATACGAGTTATATGATGAAAATAATAATAAAATTCAAAATATAACTGGTAAAGATTTAGAAGAACATGTTTTAGAAAAGAAAAAAGAAATAGATAAATTGTATAGTTATTAAAATTAGGGCTTAAGAGTAATCTTGGGCTCTTTTTTTTTTGCAATTTACAAAAGAGGAGGGATTAAGTGATTAAATTATTAAGCCTATTTACAGGAATAGGTGCATTTGAAAAAGCATTAGAAAGACTAAATGTAGAATATGAATTAGTTGGATTTAGTGAAATAGATAAATATGCAATAAAAAGTTATTGTGCAATACACAATGTTACAGAAGATAAAAATTATGGAGATATAAGCAAAATTGATGAAAATAAATTACCAGATTTTGATATAATGACTTGGGGCTTCCCATGTCAAGATATTAGTATTGCAGGCAAATTAAAAGGCATTAAAGAAGGAAAAACAAGAAGCGGGTTATATTATGAAGGTTATAGAATTTTAAAGACTAAAAAGCCTAAAATAAGCATAATAGAGAATGTTAAGAATTTAACAAGTAAAAGGTTTAAAAATGAATTTGAATCTATGTTAAAGGATCTATCAGATTTGGGTTATAACAATTATTGGCAAGTTTTAAATGCTAAAGATTATGGAATACCACAAAATAGGGAAAGAGTTTTTATTATAAGTATAAGAAAAGATATAGATAATAATAAATTTACTTTTCCAGAGAAAATACCATTACAATTAAAATTAAAAGATTTACTGGAAGAAGTTGTAGATGATAAATACTATCTAACTGAAAAAGGTATTGGAAGGCTTATAAAGATGAATAATAAGCTAATTAGAAATAATGATAATCCAGAAGTAAGTTCTTGCATAATTGCTGGCTATCATAAAATGGATGGTAGAAATAATCAATACATATCAGAACAAAATAAACCTAAAAGAATAGGTGGAATTTATGATACAGAAGAAAGAAAAAGACAAGCAGGAAGTATTTATGATCCAAATTCAATTTCTCCAACATTAACAACTATGTTTCCTGGAGGAGATAAACAACCTTTTGTACTTGTAAACGAAGGTACTAAAAAAGGTACATCAGAAGCAAGAGAAGGTGATTCAATAAATATTTCATACCCTAATAATATGAAAAAAAGAGGAAGAGTGGGAAAAGAAGTTTCACAAACTATCTTAACATCTCCTAATATGGCAGTAGTTGAAAATGCTAATAAACCAATATGTTTAAATGCAAATAAAAAAGTAAGTATTCAAGATAGAATATATGATGAAGAAGGGATTGCAGCAACAGTAACAGCAAGTGAATTTAGATCTAAAATAGCAGAAAGAAAAATGTTCAATTCATATAATGATAAAGAAATAAGAGATATTGCTCCAACACAAACAGCAAATTGTGGATGCTCAACATCAAGTGCAGCAGTTTTAATATCAGAGGATGGAAAAAATTATTTAAAAATAAGAAAGCTAACACCTTTAGAATGTTGGCGACTTATGGGATTTGATGATAAAGATTTTTATAAAGCAAAAGACGCAGGAATATCTGATACTCAATTGTATAGACAAGCAGGTAATAGCATAGTTGTAAATGTATTACAATACATATTTGGTAATTTAACGAAAGTAATTAGTTGAAAAAAATTTGAAAGTATATTAAAATAGGAATTGAGAGGACAAAATTATGAAATATAAAAGATTTGATGTAGTTGAATTAAATAGTGGAAATAAAGCCACAATATTAGATACAAACAATAGAGATTATTATGTGGAGATTGTAGATTCTAATGGAAATAGAGTTGATATAAAAAATATTACAGAAAATGAGATTTCAAAAATCATATTTTCAAAATAAATTGTATAATAAAAACTGGTACTGGCTATTTGCTAGTACCTTTCATTTTTTATTTCAAACTTTCTAAAAATTCTTTTATGGCTACATTTATTAATCTAGTGACAGTAATTCCAGTTTTCTTATTAGTTTTATTTAACCAATCGATATTATCTTCACGAAGCATAATACTTCTGTAAGTAACAGTTTCACGATCAGGCTTTTCATAATAAGCTGGACGATTCTTTTCAGAATATAATTCAATTGCAACATTGATAAGTTCGCTAATTGTAGCATCAAATTTGTTTTGAGTTAAATTTATTAATTTTTTATATAAAGAATCATCAATATTAATAGATTTTTTAGTAGCTCTATTGTTTATATTATATAATCTGTCAATTGCACTCATACATAAACCTCCTTACACTCAATTATGAATAAATTATATAAATTTTATACGCTAATGAATACTAGATAAATTTACTCGCCAACGAGCATAAACGGGTTGATAAAAAATAAGATATATGGTATAGTATTAAAAAAATGGAGTTGAAAAGATATGGAAAAAAAGAAAATACTTATTGCAGAAACAAATAAACCACAAGACATATTTATAAGAGATGCTTTAACAAGAAATAATATAAACATTGAAATAGTTGATGAAGAACCATCAAATAGTGAAGAGATGAAGGAAATTATTTTAAGGATTAAACCCGATATTGTTATTACAAATGAAAGAAAAAAGGACAAACCAGCATCAGATGTAATTTTTGAAATTCAAAGAGATAAAACAACAAAACATCCTATCTTTATTTTAGTATCAGGTTTTCAAAAGACAGATATCGAATATACAATAAAAAACAAAGGGATAGATGTTTATACAATTTATAAACCATACGATTTTGATGAATTAGCTAATTATATAAAAAATATTTTAAAAGATAAATTAGATGATAATGAAATGAATGATAATTTTTATGAAAAGTGGAAAGAAAAGTATTATAATA
>ENA-UOJG01001131-UOJG01001131.1-human-gut-metagenome-genome-assembly--contig:-C47-NODE-1131-length-30580-cov-7.364095_pt1 | contig 30580 bp, 22 predicted proteins | sample MGYA00242340_ERZ723887 | MGnify/ENA metagenome assembly ERZ723887 | reverse complement strand
ACGCCGCCGGTTTCGGAACAAGAGTTGGAGGGCTCAGGCCCTCCAAGCCTCCCATTGGGTTTATCGACAGTCTGAAAAGGGTTGGCGTCGATTGGCGCCAATCCTTTTGCGCTATATCCGTTCATTCCCTCAAGCTCCCGGCTCAACCCAGGATTGCCCGCGCCATTGCGGCATTCTTCCAGGAAAGCGTTTTGCCCGTCCTTTCTACTCCATCAGCCCAAGCTTTTTTAGCCTGGCCTTAATTCCGCCCGGATTACGTTCGTGCCGCCTGGCGATCTCCGCCATGGGCAGCTCGCTTTCAAATTCATCCCTAAGCAGCTTTTCCTCCTGCTCTGTCCAGCCCTTTCCCACCGCGGCCTTCCCTTTCGGGCGAGCGGGCTTTTCTTCTTCCAAATAGGCTGCAAAAGCCTCGTTTGGCTCTTGCCCCTCATGAATAACGGCCAAAAATACCCTTCCGTACTTCTCCAGCTTTGCCAATCCAACGCCTGATACATCCAAAAACGCATCCATATCTGCCGGGCGCTTCTTCACCATATCACGCAGCGAAGCATCTGAAAATACCGTATAAGCAGGCGCATGCCTTTGCGCGGCCAGCAGGGCGCGAAGCGTTTTCAGGTTTTCAAGCAGCGCGCGTTCCCATGCGCTCATTCCATCGTCCGCGCTTACACCCATCAGGCGAGCCGCCTCTTTTCGCATCCGCCTTTCTTCGCGCGTGATGGCGCGGGCCTCTGCGGCTTTCAGCTGCTTTGCGCGGCCGGTATCCACTTCAAAAGGCTCGCCGCAGCATACGGAACAGTTGCCGCATTGCTCGGGCACATCCATTTCCCCAAAATAGCGCAAAATAAATCTGCGCAGGCAGCCCTTGCAGGTGGCGTAAAACGTCATTTGCTTTAACCGGTCCAAATCTCGCTTGATGAGCGCCCCGCGCTGCTCGGCTGTCAGCTCGGGATTTTCATCGCCATGCTCGATCATCCATTTTCCCGTTATTACGTCCTGGCCGCTGTAAAGCAATAGGCATTCGGCCGGTTCGCCATCCCTTCCGGCGCGGCCCGCCTCCTGATAATAGCTTTCCAGGTTGCGCGGCATGTTGTAATGCACCACAAAGCGCACATTGGATTTATCAATGCCCATGCCAAAGGCGTTTGTTGCCACCATGATTTTGGCTTTATCGTACTGAAAGGCATCCTGATTGCGCCTGCGCTCTTCATCCGTAAGGCCCGCATGGTAGCGGGTTGCGCTAAAGCCGGCATAGGCCAGCTTCTCCGTTACCTCTTCCACGGTGCGGCGCGTGTTGCAGTATACGATGCCGCATTCGTCCCCCATCCCTTCCAGGAAGGAGCATAGCATCACAAACTTGTTGCTTGGCTTTACGCTGGCAAAATGCAGGTTGGGCCGGTTGTAGCCGGTCGTTACGCAATAGGGCTCCACAAGGCGCAGCATTTTAACGATATCATCCCGTACCTGTGCGGTAGCCGTTGCTGTAAAGGCTGCCATAGGCGGACGAACGGGCAACTTTGCCGCAAATTCCGCTATGCGCAAATAGCTTGGCCGAAAATCCTGCCCCCATTGCGATACGCAATGCGCCTCATCCACGGCTAGGAGGGAAATACGCGCCTGCTGGGCAAAGGCCACAAACTGCGGCATATCCAGCCGTTCAGGGGCAACATAGATGATTTTATACGCTCCGTTCGCCGCCCGCCGGATCGCCTCCGCTTGCTGGCCAGGCGTAAGGCTGCTGTTGATGTAGGCAGCTGCAACGCCGGAGGCCTTTAGCGCCATCACCTGATCCTTCATCAAGGAGATCAGTGGCGAAACCACCAGAGCGATCCCCTCCAGCATAAGCGCAGGAAGCTGATAGCATATGGACTTGCCAGCACCCGTGGGCATAATACCCAGCACATCATAGCCGCCCAGCAGCTCGTCAATCAGCCTTTCCTGCCCTTCGCGGAAATGGTCATGTCCAAAAACCGTTTTCAGGGTATCCAGTTTGTTCAAGGGCAGTTTGCCCCTTTCTGCCTATGTTTCTCAAAAAGTATCCAAATCCCGGAAGAAATGCTTGACTTGGGCCGTTTGATACTTGTAACATTCCTATTGTATCACGAACCTAAGAAAAGAGGAAGAAGCTATGAGCAAACTTCAGATGCGTTTCATGATGCTGCTGGCGATACTGGTGCTGCTGGCGGGCACAGTGCCCTTTGCCGCTTTAGCCGATGGCGGGGACGTTTATATCTGCAACCCCAATCCGCAAGACCGCCTGCATTTGCGCGCAAGCCCCAGCACAACAGCCGATTCGCTTGGAAAGTATTATAACGGCGCGCCTATCGTTGCCCTTGAGGATAATGGGAAGGGCTGGATACGCGTGCGTGTAGGCGGCGAAGCCCATATGTTCTCCAGTTTTTTCCCGAAACTTTTGATGCACGCAGGCGGCGAAACCGGTTCGCTTACCGGATGGATGCAGAAAAAGTTTCTTTCCCAAACGCCGGTTCAAAGCGCCATGCCCCAATACGTCAACTATAAAAAGACCGCCGTGTACCAGCAGCCGTCCCGCACGGCATCCAGCAAAACGGTAGAAGCCTGTACGGCCATATCGCTGATGGGGTTTAGCCAAACATGGTGGCATATCTTGGTGCTTCCGGCGGGCCAAAGCGCCTACACCGGCTTTATCCCCGCCGATACAAGCGCCCTTTCGATTGTAAGCGGCGCAAATCCTACGGTTAAAGCGTATATAAGCAATCCCGACAAGAACGACCGCCTGCATCTGCGCCAAACGCCCAGCAAGGATGGCAAAGACCTTGGCAAGTATTATAACGGCGCCATTGGCGTTGTGCTGGGCTTTTCCGAGGATGGCGCGTGGGTGAAGGTAGATATGTACGGTAGGCAGGGATATATGCTGCGTTCCTGCCTCACATTGGAAGGCGAGGTTAATCACGCTTACTATGGCATCCCCACAATTCATGTAACCGCAAAAAATGCCAGCCTATATGAGAAGCCCGCCGCCAGCAGCAAGAAAAAGGCTTTGCAGCAATCGGACGCGCTTGAGGTATTGGGCTTGATAGACGCGACCTGGCTACATGTGAGCACGGGCGAGGTTACCGGCTTTGTGAAATGGGCAGATACGGATTTTCCCAAAACAGGCTATTAAGAAAACAGAGTGGAACAGGCCGTCCGCGGCATGCGGACGGCCTGTTCCTGTTGGGTTCTTAGCAACCGCTTACCGATAGCTCCCCTACATCTACGCTCGGGCTGCCCATTCCGCCGTTAGGAAACGCCAGGTCGCTCGCCACTTCCTTAACGCCCTTGAGCAGCTCATAGAAATTGCCCGCGACCGTAATTTGCTCCACAGGTTTATCGCGCTTGCCATTGCGGAAGGTATATCCCTTGGAAAGCAGCGAGAAATCGCCGCTAACGGGGTTCGCGCCCGCGTGCAGGCCGCTTACCTCCGTAATCACAAGCCCTTCCCCAATGCTTTCAAGCAGCCCGTCAAAGCTTTTGGTTCCGGGTTTCAAATAGAAGTTGCTGGGGGCCACATGCACGCTGGAGGCCGCGCTCGCGCGGTTTGCGTTGCCCGTGGTGACTACGCCGTCCTTGCGCGCGGTTTTCAAATCATACAGAAACGTTTGGAACACGCCGTTCTCAACGACGGTGTGCGCGCTGGAAGGCACGCCCTCCGCGTCAAAGGGGCGGCTTTCCATGCCATTTGGCAGGAGCGGGTCGTCTATCAGGCTTACGCAGGGCGCGGCAATCTGCTGGCCCGCCTTGCCAGCCAGCAGCGAGAGCCCCTTTTGCGCCACCTCGGCGGAAAAAATGCCGCTGAACACGCCTAACAGGCTGGTCATGGCTTCGTTGAAAAGCACGACGCGGTATTTGCCGGATGGCACGGGTTTGGCGTTCAGCCCTCCCACGGCACGGCGCACGGTTTCAGCGGCAATTTTTTCAGCGTCCAGCCGATCAAAGCTGCGGGCATTCACCGCAAAACCCCCGGTCGTAACGGAATCGCCCTCTTTAGCGGAAGCGTTGCCGCTCAGCCCGCAGGCATCCTCGATATAGCAGCGGTTCATCCCATGGGAATTGAGGATGCGCACCGTTGCATGCACGTTGTATATGCCGTTATAGGCCGTTTTGTTGATTCTGGGATCAGCCGCTTTGATCAGCTTTTCCATTTGAAGCAGGCGGTCTATCTTTTCCTGCGGGGGAATACGGGCAAGGTCAGGATTTTCAAGGTTCATCTCCGGCGCTTCGCCCGCGCCGTCATACAGGAATACCTCGTCCGGATCCTCGTTGAGCTCGGCGCTTTCCAAAACGCCCTTAACCAACTGCTGGATTGCCTCGCCGTCAAAGGCCTCGGTGCTGGCATAGCCCATGCGGCCCTTGTAAATTCCGCGAAAGCCCAGCGCACGCGTCGTATTGCTGTTGTATTCAATAATTTCTCCCTCGGTGCTGCCTGCCTCAAAGCTATCGCGCTCCACAACATAGGCCTCGCAGGCCTCAATCCCGGCCTTGGCGGCAGCGTCCATCAATCGATCCAAAAAAGCTTGCATGCTTCTCCCTCCTTACGCGCGTCCGCCTACGGTGATAGAGGAAACGCGAATCATAGGCTCGCCCACATTGGTGGGCACGCTGCCGCTCAGGCTGCCGCACATGCCCTGCGCCATGGTCATATTCCGGCCCACGCGGTCAATCTTCATCAAAATCTCGGATCCGCGGCCAATCAGGCTGGCGCCGCGCACCGGGGAAACGATCTTGCCGCCGCGCACCAAATAGCCCTCGTTTACGGCAAAGTTAAACTCGCCCGTTTCGGGATTGACGGAACCGCCGCCCATCTTGGCGGCATACAGCCCATCGCCCATGGAGGAAATAATCTCCTCGTTATCATCGTTGCCGGGGGCGATATAGGTGTTGCGCATGCGGGAGGTGGGCGCAAAGGCATAGCTTTCGCGGCGCGCGCTGCCCGTGGGGGCCATGCCCATGCGTTTGCCGTTCAAGCGGTCGATCATATAATTCTTTAGAATGCCGTTTTCAATCAGCACAAGCTTAGTGGTGGGCGTGCCCTCGTCATCCACATTTTCGCTGCCCCACTCGTTGGGCAGCGTGCCATCGTCAATAGCGGTTACACAGGGCGCGGCAATCCGCTGGCCAAGCTTGCCGCTAAACTCGCTCAAGCCAAAGGCCACGCTGGTGGCCTCCAGGCTGTGGCCGCAGGCCTCATGGAAAATCACGCCGCCAAAGCCGTTGTCAATGGCGACAGGCATTACGCCTCCCGGGCATTGAGGCGCGTTAAGCATGGTAATGGCCGTTTGCGCCGCCTTGCGGCCATATACGGCGGGGTCGATGCGGTTTTCAAACAGTTCAAAACCAATCATCCCGCCGGGGCCCTCAAAGGCGGACTGGTTTTCACTGCCGTTGCTGGCAACCACCTGGCATCCCAGGCGGGTATAGGTGCGGCGGTCCGTCGCAAACAGCCCGTCGCTGTTGCAGATCAGCACATCCTGCTCGCTGTCCTTATAGTTGCAAACCACTTGGGCGATTTCTGCACCGGTTTCACGGGCGGCGGCATTGGCAGCGCGCAGAATATCCGCCTTTTTCCTGGCGGCGGTCTGCGAAGGCGTTTGCAGAATGACGTGTACATTGGGGTGCTGCGCAACTACAAACGGCGCGGCCTGAACGGGGCTGTTGCGCCGCTGTTTCACAGCGGAGGCCGCCTGCTTGGCACAGCGCAGCAATCCCTCGCGGGTTGTATCATTGGTATAGGCATAAACGGCGTTTAGCCCTGTATATACGCGAATACCCGCGCCATGGATACGGCCGGAGTTGACCATTTCCAAGCGATTATCCTGCAAAACAAGGGTGTTGTTACGGCGATCCTCCAAAAAGATTTCAGCAAAATCGCCGCCCGTCGCAAGCGCCGCGTCCAGCGCATCTCGAGCGATAGATTGCTCCAGCATTGCAAAACCTCCTTAAATTCTATCAACCGGCCAGTATCGCTGCAAAATCGGCCTTTGCAAGGCTCTCTGCCGAATAGGCGGCCTTGGGGTTGCCCGCGGCGGAGCCTACGCCCAGGGCGCGCATCCCGCCGGCGACCGCCGCCTCGATACCGGCGTCCGCATCTTCCACCACCAGGCAGTTTTCCGGCGGCAGCCCCAGCAGCTTTGCCCCTAGCAAAAACACCTCTGGATCGGGCTTGCTATGCGCAATCGCGTTGCCGTCCGCCACGGCGTCAAACGCGTTTTCCAGCCCGATCTGCTTTAAAATCAGCGGCGTGTTTTTGCTGGACGAGCCGATGGCCGCTTTTATGCCGCGCCGCTTGAGCATTTCAAGCGTATCAAGCGCGCCCGGCAGGATATCCTCCTTGCTAAGGCTGCCGATCAGCTCCACATAATATGCGTTCTTGCGCTGGGCAAGCGCCTGCTTCTGTTCGTCCGTATAAGTCTTTTGGGCCCGCTCCAGCACAATCTCCAGGCTCTCCATCCTGCTTACGCCACGAAGGCGCTCGTTGATCTTGCGGTCAAAATAGACGCCTTCTTCATCAGCCATCCGCTTCCAGGCCAAATAATGGCAGTTGTCCGTAGAAACGATTACGCCGTCCAAATCAAAAATAACGCCTAAAATTTCCAACCTGCACCCATTCCTTTCCGCGCACATGAAAGCGCCTTTCATTGGGGAATTATACCACGAAACAGTCGCTGCGTACAGCCAAATATGAAGCTGCGCATGCTGCTTTCGTCCGCATGAATGTATATTTTGAACATTTTTATGTTTTTTATCCCCCGCTTATGATATGCTACATATGCAATAACAGGCTTTGTGAAAGGAGCATTCCCCAAATGAAAGGCAAAAGGAAAACCGGCCTCATCATAGCCGCCTGCATGGTCGTGGCGCTGGCCGCTTTGGGCGCAAACAGCTTCTATCGCGTAGGACAGGGCGAGGAAGCCCTCGTGCTTACCTTTGGACGCGTTACGGACAAAAAAGGGCCCGGGCTCTACTGGAAAATCCCATTGGTGCAAAGCGTAATCAGCGAGAGCGTTACCACCATCCACACCAAGGAATATGGTTTCCGCACCACCAAAACAGGAACGGCGGGCACTGCCGCCAAGTATGCGGACGATACGGATGAAAGCGTGATGCTGACCAACGACAACAGCATCGTGGCCATTGAAGCCATTTATCAGTACACCATACGCGATGTGAAGCAATACTGCTTTGACATCGACGACCCCGAGGGAACCTTACAGCTGGCCTTTGAAGCCATTATCCGCAGGAACATTCAAAACCGTCCGCTGGACGACGCGCTGCTAAACAAGGAAGAAATCGAGCAGCAGGTGCTGCCGGATTTTCAGGCGCTGATCGATACCTATGAGATGGGTGTGAAGATTAACGACGTTCGCATCCAGAACATCACAGTGCCCGCGGATGTATCCGCCGCATATGAGGATGTGAACAACGCCAAAAACGAAAAGACCAAGCGCCTGGACGAGGCCGAAAAGTATGCCAACGAGGTACTGCCCGCCGCGCGTTCCAACGCCTATGAAACCGTGCAGCAGGCCGAGGCATACAAGGCCGAAACCATCGCGGCCGCCGAAAGCGAGGTTGCCGTTTTCCAGGCGGTATATGAAAAATACCAATCCGCCCCCGAGATCACCCGCACGCGCCTTTTGATTGAAACCCTGGAGCGCGTGCTGCAAAACAGCGGCAAGATCATCGTGGCCGAGCCGGATAACAGCGTCGTTAAAATTTTGGATTTACATTCAGGCAACGCTGATGAAAACGCCGTCGTTGCGGCGGAAGGGAGTGTGTAAGCATGGAAAATCAAGCCTATGATTTTGAAAAAGCCGCGCGCGCACGCAAACTGCGCAGCGCCGCCGGCAAATGGATCGCGGCGGGCGTTATAGCGCTTGTGCTGCTTGTTGTGCTTAGCCAGTCGCTTTTTGTGGTTGGAGAGGCCGAGCAATGCGTCGTAAGCCGTTTCGGCGTGATTAAGCGCATCATCATCAACGAGCATAATACCTTCCATACCGACTATGCGCAGCAGCTCAAGGACGAAATCACCCTGAGCGGGGATGTAAAAATCCTTACTGGCAGCGGCCTGCACTTGAAACTGCCCTTTGTAGATACGGTGCAAAAGTACTCCTCCCGCCTATATACCTACGTAAGCGACAGCGAGGTGGTGAACACCGCGGAAAAGAAGCAGTATTATGTAAAGACCTATGCCCAGTGGAGTATTGCCGATCCGGCCCTGTTTTCGCTGAAGCTGGGCACCATGGCCAGCGCCGAAAACCAGCTGGATAATCTGATCCATCCTGTGATCGTGCAGGCGATCAACCGCCTGAGCGGGGACGACTTTGTAAGCAACAAGGAGGCCCTTAACGCCGCGCTCGCGCAGGGGTTGAAAACCATCAACGCCGATATGGCCCCGCGCGGCATTGAAGTCAAGGACATCCAGGTGCACCGCACTATTTTGCCTGCCGCGAATATTGAAAGCACCTATGCCCGCATGCAGGCCGACCGCGCCAAGGTGGCTCAACAGCTGCGAAGCGAAGGCCAGGAATCCTACCGCAAGGCGGTTTCCAGCACCGACCTGGAGGCGCGCAAAATTCAGGCCGACGCCATAAGTCAGGCTGGTGCGATCCGTGGCGAGGGCGACGCCGCCGCGCTGGAAATCTACGCGCAGGCATACAGCCTGGATAAGGACTTCTACGCGTACTGGCGCTCCCTTAAGGCGCTTGAAAGCGCTATTAACGACAACAGCACCCTCGTTTTGGACAGCGAGCATCCCCTATGGAAAGACCTGCTCCAGTATGCTACATCCTATTCCCAGCCGTAATGGATGGCAGAACCGCCCGTTTCCCTTTGGCGAGCCAGGCCCGTGCCGGCTCGCCAAAGGCAGTCTATCAACCAATACAGCAGGAGGTATATGAATGCGCAACTATACCGGCAAGCGCAAAACCAGCGATATCCTTGGCACCATTCTGTTTATCATCCTTGTGCTTTCGGCCGTTTACTCGCTCGTTCGCGCAATCGCCTTTCCGCAGGAGGCTGCAAGCGGGCAAGCCTATACGCATAGCCGCAGCGATTATGTGCTCATGTTTGTGCAATGCCTGCTGGGGCTTGTGGTTTTGTCGCTGCCTTCCATTATGAGCCATAAATGGAAGCTGGGCATTCCCAACTTCATTTATATCATGTACTATATCTTCCTTTATTGTGCGATTTTCCTGGGCGAGGTGCTCGATTTTTATTATCTGATTCCTTTTTGGGATATAATCCTGCATTTCTTCTCCGGCGCCATGCTGGGCGCGCTCGGTTTTATCCTGGTAAGCTGGCTGAATGACAGCGAGCAGGTGCGCGTTTCCCTCTCCCCTGCCTTTGTGGCGCTTTTTGCCTTCTGCTTCGCCCTTAGCTGCGGCGCGCTTTGGGAAATCTATGAATATACGTTTGACGGCCTGTTGGGCCTGAATATGCAAAAGTTTATCACGGCCTCGGGCGAAACGCTGGTAGGCCACGCGGCCTTACGGGATACGATGAAGGATATTATTGTAGACGCGGTTGCAGCGCTGCTGATGGCTGTGCTGGGTTATGGACAGCTAAAACTTGCGCGCGGCGGGAAAAGCCAAAGGGATATGCCGCGCTGACGCATTTCTTCCAAAAAGCCCCGTATCCTGTTTATGCGGGGCTTTTTGAATGTTTTGAAAAAACGCAGGCATTGCCATTGCTTTTCGCTTCGCCTCATGGTACAATACATTGGTCAAAGATGGTCAATTTTCTCTTTGGCAAAGGAGGAGAACTATGCGCCTTAGCGATGCGATTGAGCAATTTATCAAAACCATGCTCGCCCAGGATGAGCATGAGGTGGAGCTGAAACGCAACGAGCTGGCGGAATATTTTGGCTGCGCGCCATCCCAGATCAATTATGTGCTGGCCACGCGTTTCACGCCCGACCATGGCTATATTATTGAAAGCCGCCGGGGCGGCGGAGGATATATCCGCATCTTTCGCATGGAACAGGATACCAGCGAGCAGCTTTTGTATATGCTCAACGAGCGTATCGGCGATTCCATCGACGCCATGGCCGCTTCCCATCTCATTCAGCAGTTGAGCGAACGGGAGCTGATTACGCCGGGCGAAGCCGCCTTAATGAATGCCGCCGTTTCGCAGCAGGCGCTCAGCCTGCCCGTTACCGCCGACATGAAGGATGCGCTGCGCGCCAAAATTCTTAAAACCATGCTTATGGAAGTTGCCCGCAAGGGGAAATAAAAAAGGAGGAGCCGTATGCTCTGCGAGGAATGTGGAAAGAACCAGGCTACGGTATCGATTACGGTTACCGCCGGCGGTGAGATTCGCACCCGCCGCCTCTGCCCGGAATGTATGAAAAAAATGGAGTCCAGCCTGGCCAATGGCGATATTCAGGGATTTTTGACCTCTGTGCTCTCGGTGCTAAGCAGCGCCAAAAAATCCCAGGAGGAAAGCCTTTGCTGCAGCGGCTGCGGCTTATCCTATGCCGAATTTGAACGCACGGGCCGTTTGGGCTGCGCGCAGTGCTACCGTGATTTTTCCGCACAGCTAAAGCCACTTTTGCAGCGCATTCACGGCAGAACGCAGCATGCAGGCCGTCATCCGTCCGCCTTTGTGCCGGATCCAAAGGACGCCCTAGCTTTGAAAATCAGCGAGCTTAGGCAAAAAATGGACGAGGCTGTGGCAACTGAAAACTTTGAAGATGCGGCAAAATACCGTGACGCGCTTCGCATGCTCACCGATGGAAAGGAGGCCGCCAAGGAATGAGCGATTCTGCCGTTGTGGTTTCAGGCCGCGTTAGGCTGGCGCGTAATTATTACGACCTGCCCTTCTCCACATTGGATAAGCCGGAAAACGCCCAGCTTTGCATATCCCGGGCGCAGGAAGGCATAACCGGCGATAGGGACGGCTATAACTTATATCTAATGGCCGATCTACCCAGCGTGGAAAGGCAGAAGCTGGTAGAGCGGCATTTGGTAAGCCTTGACCTTCTGAAGCGCGGAAAGGCCGGAGCGGCGCTTATCCGTGATGATAAGCGCGTCAGCATTATGATTAACGAGGAGGATCACCTGCGCATCCAAGCCATCGTGTCCGGCTTTGACCTTTCCTCCGCGGCGCAGGAGGCCTTTCGCGCGGAAGAAATGCTAGAGGCCGTATGCACCTTTAGCTTCGACCCGCAGCTGGGCTATCTAACCTCTTGCCCCACCAATACCGGCACCGGTATGCGCGCCTCGCTCATGCTGCACCTGCCCATGCTAACGCGCTATAAGCAAATGGGCAATGTAAACCAAAGCGTAGCCAAGCTGGGCCTAACCACCCGCGGCATCTATGGCGAGGGCAGCGAGGCCCTTGGCGATCTATACCAGGTGAGCAACCAGGTTACCCTGGGGCGGACGGAGGATGAAATCATTGAAGCCGTAACGGCTGTTGGCAAGCAGCTGATCGGCATGGAGCTGGCCCTGCGCGAACGCTGCCTGAAGGAGCAGCCAGTTGAACTAAAGGACGCTCTTTTTAGAAGCTACGGCCTTCTGCGCTACGCCGTGCGCATGGATGAAAAGGAGTTCATGCAGCATTGGAGCAACCTGCGCCTGGGCGCGGCCATGGACTTGCTGCCCACCAGCCTGGCGCAGACGGACGACCTGCTTACCATCGCCCAAGACGCCCATGCCAAACGCTATGCCGAACAGATGGGCGATGGGATAAGCGCCGAGCGCGCCCGTTGCGATATTATTCACCAAACCCTGGAAGCAACCAATTAGGAGGTTTCTATATGGCGATTTTTGGACGCTTTACGCAGCGTGCCCAGCGTGCCGTGGCAGCCGCCCAGCAGGCCGCCGTGCTGCTGCACCAGCCCTATGTGGGTACCGAGCATATTTTGCTTGGGCTTTTAAAGGAGCCCGGACCCGTTGTTGCCGAAGTGCTGCCGGAAAACGTAAACTATCAGTCCGTACTGGATCATGTGCGGCTTTTGCTGGGGGAAGGAACCACGCAAAACGCGGGCATGCTGGAGCTTACCCCGCGCAGCAAAAAGATTCTTGAAAGCAGCATATTGGAAAGCCGCCGCCTGCATCACAGCTTTGTGGGAACCGAGCATTTTTGGCTCGCACTGCTTAAGGAAGGCGAAGGCGTAGCCGTAAGCCTGCTGCGTAGCATGAATGTGGATACGGAAGCCTTGCAGCAAAAGATTTTGGAAATTCTATCCAAGAACCAGCCCGACAGCGGAGAGGAATCCTCCGACGCTTCCTCCGGGGAGAGCGCCGCCAATGGCGATAGCATTTTGGAAAAGTACAGCCGCGACCTTACCAGGGCCGCGCAGGATGGGGAGCTGGATCCTGTTATTGGCAGAAGCAACGAAATTGAACGCATTATGCAGATTATGAGCCGCCGCACAAAAAACAACCCTGTGCTGATCGGCGAACCGGGCGTGGGCAAAAGCGCTGTGGTGGAAGGGCTCGCACAGCTGATCGTTTCCGGCAAGGTGCCCGAAACCCTCACCGGCAAGCGCATCCTTTCCCTTGACCTTGGCAGCATGATCGCCGGCAGCAAATACCGCGGCGAATTTGAGGAACGCCTGAAGGATACCATCAAGGATGTGCAAAAACAGGGCAACGTGATCCTTTTTATCGACGAATTCCATACGCTGATTGGCGCGGGCAAGGCCGAAGGCAGCCTGGATGCGGCCAACATCCTCAAGCCCGCCCTCGCCCGCGGGGAGCTGCAATGCATTGGCGCTACAACCCTGGATGAATACCGCAAGAACATCGAAAAGGACGCTGCTCTTGAGCGCAGGTTCCAGCCCGTTAAGGTTGGCGAGCCCTCTACGGAGGAAACGCTGGCGATTCTTAAAGGGTTGCGCGACCGCTATGAGGCGCATCATAAAGTAAAAATCACCGATGAGGCGCTTGAGGCGGCCGTCAGCCTGTCCGACCGCTACATCAGCGACCGCTTCCTGCCGGATAAAGCGATTGACCTGATGGACGAAGCCGCCTCGCGCGTGCGCTTGAATAGCTTTACCGCCCCGCCCGATGTAAAAGCGCAGGAAGAGCGTATGAAGGCGGTTCAAAACGAAAAGAAAGAAGCCATTGCGCATCAGGATTTTGAAAAGGCCGCCACCCTACGCGACGAGGAACGCAGGCTGCGGGAGGACATCGCCGCCAAGCGCGCCGTTTGGGAGGAGCACAAAAACAGTAGCCACGACGTAGTAACCGACGAGGATATCGCGCAGATTGTAGCCAGCTGGACTGGCGTGCCTGTGAAAAAGATGACGGAGGATGAAAGCCAGCGCCTGCTGCACATGGAGGAACTGCTGCACAAGCGTGTCGTTGGGCAGGACGAGGCCATCAGCGCCGTAAGCCGCGCGCTGCGCAGGGCGCGCGCCGGGTTACAGGATCCCAAGCGCCCTATCGGATCGTTTATTTTTCTGGGCCCTACGGGTGTTGGCAAAACGGAGCTGTGCCGCGCCTTGGGCGAGGTTATGTTTGACGATGAAAACGCCCTGATTCGCATTGATATGAGCGAATATATGGAAAAACACAGCGTAAGCAGGCTTGTGGGCAGCCCTCCGGGATACGTGGGCTACGAGGAGGGCGGCCAGCTGACGCAGAAGGTGCGCAACAAGCCTTACAGCGTCGTGCTCTTTGACGAGGTTGAAAAGGCTCATCCGGACGTGTTTAACATTCTGTTGCAAATTCTGGATGACGGCCGCCTCACGGATAGCAATGGCCGCGTGGTGAATTTTAAAAACACCATCATTGTTATGACCTCCAACGCTGGCGCCAGCACCATTACCTCAAAGCGCTCCCTTGGCTTTGGCGGCAGCATTGAGGCCACGCGGGATTATGAGGCGATGAAAGAGCGCGTAATGGCCGAGGTAAAGGACACCTTCCGCCCGGAGTTTATCAACCGCATTGACGATTTGATCGTATTCCACGCGCTTGAGCCCGACGATATCCGCCAGATTGCTTCCCTGATGCTGCAAAGCGTCGCCAACCGCCTGACGGAGCGTGGAATGAAGCTTTCCTATGGTAGCGACGTGATTGACGTGCTGGTGCGGGATGGCTATGACGCCAACTACGGCGCGCGCCCCCTCAGGCGTACCATCCAGCGCAGCGTGGAGGATGCTTTGAGCGAGGAAATCATCGCCGGAAACGTTGCACTGGGCGATTGTGTGGAGCTATATGTGGCAGATGGCAAAATCGCCTTCCGCAAGGCAAACGGCGAATCTTCCAAAGAAACGCCTTCCCCGCTACAGGCGTAAATTCTTCAAATATGGACGTATCTTGGATGGGTGCGTCCATTTTTTATCCGTCATCCTGAAAAAACCCTGGCACTTGGTTCTTGCTTATTTAGCGGTTCATGCTATAATAGATTGAAAAATGCCGCACATGAAGGGGGCTAATTGTGTCTGGAAGAAAAAACCTATGCCTTGTGGGCGGCATATTGCTTGTGGCAATCCTGCTGCTCCTTGTGCAAACGCTGCGTAAGCCCCGTCCCAATGGAGAAGTTTTGATAACTGTGGATGGTAAGGAATACGCAAGGGTTTCTCTTAGCAATCCTAAGGAAATTCTGATTGACTGCGGAGGGGGCGAAAGCAATCTGCTTGTCGTTCAGGAGGACGGCATCTACATGAAAAGCGCCACCTGCCGCGATCAGCTGTGCGTGGAACAGGGCAAGGTCACGCTCGATAACTACGGCCAGCGCGCCTTGGGTACGGATATCATTTGCTTGCCAAACAGGGTTGTGTGCAGCCTGGTAACCGATTCGCGGGACGTTACAGCCCTAACCCCGCCCGACGCCTGATCAGGTTTGCATTTCCCGTTACATACAACAATCAACAAACAAGCCAATAGAACGAAGGAGGAGTTACCCACCATGAGCAAGAAATACCTGCGAGACCTGGTTCCCCTGATTGTAATCTGCCTGATCTCGGCGCTGCTTCTTGCCAGCTTCAACCTCTTTACGAAGGGCCCGATTGCGGAAAACACCCTTCGCACCGCGCAGGAAACCCGCAGCCGCTTGCTGGCTGCCGCCACCGATTTTGAAAGCATGGAGCTTCCCGAGGGCAGCGGCATGGATAGCTGCTACCAGGGCGTTGACGCCTCTGGGGAGCCTGTGGGCTATGTGATCCAAACCACCGTAAACGGTTACGGCGGCGAAGTGGTCGTTACGCTGGGCATGGATATGGACGGCGTGATCACCGGCGTGGACGTTGGCGGTGAAAACTTCAGCGAAACCGCAGGCTTGGGCGCTTTGGCCAAGGAACCTGCCTTCACCTCGCAGTACATCGGCAAAAAGGTCCCGCTCAAGCTGATCAAGGGTAACGAAACCAAGGGCGAGGATACGATTGATTCTATCTCCGGCGCGACCCGCACATCCTCCGCTGTGAACGGCGGCATCAACCTTGCCGGCAAGTACATTGCCGATCTTAGCGGAACATCCTCCCCCAATACCGCCAGCGCGCAGGGCTTTGGCGGCCCCGTAGCCGTTACGCTCGAGCTGGATGGCGACGGCGCCATTAGCTCCATCGTTATTGGCGACGATTATTTCAACGAAACCGAGGGCTATGGCAAAAAGGCGCTTGAGGAATCCTTCAGCGCTCAGTTCATCGGCAAAAAGCCCCCGCTGTCCCTGGACGATATCGACGCGATTTCCGGCGCGACCGTAACTTCCACCGCTGTGGTAAACGCCATCAACACCGTTTATGGTCAGCTTACCGGAGAGGCCGCGCCCGCTCCCGCCGAAGAAGACGCGCCTAAGGCGTTGTTCTATGAAGATGGCGCTTGGCGCGCCTCCTCTAAGGGCTTTGGCGGCCCCGTGGCCGTGAAGCTTGTGCTGAATGGCGCCACCATTGAGGAAATTGAAATTGGCGATGCGGACTTCAATGAAACCGAGGGCTTTGGCGCCAAAGCGAAGGAGCCTGCCTTCCAGGAGCAGTTTGTTGGAAAAACGCTGCCCGTAACCGCCAGCGATATCGACGCAATTTCCGGAGCGACCATCACCACAACCGCCGTGCTGGACGCCATTGACCAGATTTATCAGGCCGCGACCGATGACGTGGCCGATGAACCTCAGCCTGTACCTGCCGAAGCCGCCGCGGTGCCCGCTTCAGCCGAGCCCGCCGGCGCTGCTGCCGCGCTTGGCGAGGATGGCGTTTGGACCGCTTCCTCCCAGGGCTTTGCCGGGCCCGTCGCTGTAAAGCTTACCTTGGACGGCGCGACCATTACGGCCATGGAAGTGGGCGACGATTCCTTTGCGGAAACGCCCGGTTTGGGCGCAAACGCCAAGGAGCCCGCGTTTATCAGCCAGTTCATAGGCAAAACGCTGCCTGTGACCGCCGCTGACATCGACGCGATTTCCGGGGCGACCATTACGACCACCGCCGTGCTGGATGCTATCGATGCGATTTATCAGGCTGCCGGCGCAGAGGCTCCTGTGGCTGAACCCGCTGTTGAGCCCACCGCTGCGCCTGACCTTGAACCCACTACGCAGCCCAATTCCACCGATGGCGTTTCTGGTGAGGAAAGCACGTGGTTTGCTTCCTACAAAGGCTTTGCGGGCCCCGTTTCCGTAAGGCTAACCCTGGACGGCATGACCATTAAAGCCATGGAGGTGGGCGGGGCCTCCTTTGCCGAAACCCCAGGTTTGGGCGGGAAGGCCCAGGAACCTGAGTTTACTGCCCAGTTCATAGGCAAAACGCTGCCTCTAACCGCTGATGACATCGACGCGATCTCCGGCGCGACGATTACCACAAACGCCGTGCTGGGCGCTGTTGAGCTGATTTACCAAGCCGCCGGCTCCAAGGCTGCTCTGGCTGAACCTACTGTTGAGCATACCGCTGTGCCTACCGCCGAGCCCTCCGCAGCCCCATCCGGCGAAGAAACTTCCTGGTTTGCCTCCTACAAGGGTTTTGCGGGCCCCGTTTCTGTAAGGCTAACCCTGGACGGCATGACCATTAAGGCGATCGCTGTGGGCGGGGCCTCCTTTGCCGAAACCCCGGGGCTGGGCGGAAAGGCCCAGGAACCTGAATTCACCAGCCAGTTTGTAGGCAAAACGCTGCCTCTAACCGCCGGTGATATTGATGGAATCGCAGGGGCGACCATCACCACTACCGCCGTGCTCAATGCCATTGATATGATTTACCAGGCCGCGAAATAAGCGTTGCATGCAAAAGGGGCTGCCTCCCGGAGGCATGCCCCTTTTCTTACTTTCATACATCATGTGGGGTGATTACTTTGAAACGCCGCATTTGCCTTTTGCTTACCTGCGTTATGCTGGCGCTGACCTCCTGCGCCGCGCAAAGCGAAACTGCGCGCCAAAAATTCCGTTACTATTTCTTTGGCACCTTTGATACCGTGATTACCTTTACCGCTTACACGCGCGATGAAGCTGAATTCAAAACCTATGCTGCGCTTGTTGAAAGTGAAATGAACCGTTATTACCAAATTTTTGACCAATATCATGCCTATGAGGGCGTGCACAACCTGTATGAGGTCAATCAGACGGCCGGCAAAGAAGCTACCCCCGCCGAGCCGGAATTGATTGACCTGCTGGAGCGCATCGCATCCTGGCACAAGCAATATGACGACGTGCTCAACCCGGCGTTAGGCGGCGTGCTGCGCCTGTGGCATGACGCCCGTGAGGAAGGCGTTTCGCTGCCGGATGCCGCGGCGCTGAAGGCTGCCGACGAGCATACGGATTATCAGCAGGTTCGCATTGACGCCAGCGCTAATACCGTTTTTTTTAAGGAGCCTGAAATTTCCCTGGATTTAGGCGCGGCAGCCAAAGGCTACGCCGCGCAGCTGGTGGCGGATACGCTCCGGCAAAATGGATTGGATTCCTTTCTTCTTAACGCGGGCGGCAATGTAATATGCGGCGGAAAGCCTTTGGACGGCCGGGATTTTTGGACGGTCGGCATCGAGGATTTGGATGGTGTAACCACCCGTGAAACCATTGCCGCTGTGAATGTTTCCGTCGTAACCAGCGGCGATTACCAACGGTATTATACCGTAGACGGCCAGCGCTATCACCACCTGATTGATCCCACCACCCTTTATCCGGCCGCGTATATGCATGCCGTTACCATCGTTTGCCCCGATTCCGCGCTGGGTGATTTCCTGTCCACAACCGCTTTTCTTTTGCCATATGAGCAAAGCCGCGCGCTCATTGAATCCATTCCTGGCGTGGAGGGCATGTGGACGCTGATGGACGATTCTATCGAAATGACGGAAGGCTTCGCTAATCTTGTTTCCCTTGTAAAGTAACCAGCTTTCCCCTTGCTGTGCAGGCGGTATGCTGGTATAATAGACACACCGTACAAATGTTCGCGTTGGCCCGCTTGAATTGCCCTATGCGAGCAGGATAGGAGTTGTGCGCATGAATCTTGACCAGCTCATCCCCCTTCTGAAGGCTGATAAGTCCTTTATGGATTGCGTTACCGAGTGGCGAACGCTGCCCGCATGCGAGGGCCGCTATGCGCCCCTGCCGGATGAAATGGATCCGCGCCTGCGCCAGGTGCTGGCCGCGCGCGGGATTCACCGCTTGTACAGCCATCAGGCGGAGTGCTTCCGCCTGGCGCGTGAAAAACGCGATTTTGTGGTGGTAACCCCCACAGCCAGCGGCAAAACGCTTTGCTATAACCTGCCTGTGGTTTCTTCCATCCTTGAAAACAATGATGCGCGCGCCCTCTATTTATTCCCCACCAAAGCGCTTTCCGCCGACCAGGTAAGCGGCCTGTATGATATGATTGAGGCGCTTCAGGTGGATATCAAGGCCTATACCTATGACGGGGATACCCAGGGCGCGGCCCGTAAGGCCATACGCCAGGCCGGCCATATTGTGGTTACCAACCCGGACATGCTGCACGCCAATATTCTTCCCCATCACACAAAATGGGTCAAGCTATTTGAAAACCTGGAGTATATCGTCATTGATGAAATTCATACCTATCGCGGTGTGTTTGGCAGCCATCTGGCCAATGTGCTTCGCCGCCTTATGCGCCTGTGCGCATTTTATGGCAGCCATCCGCGCTTCATTCTTTGCAGCGCAACCATCGCCAACCCGGTGGAACTGGCCCGGCAGCTTACCGGGCGTGAAATTGCCGCCGTCACGGAAAACGGCGCGCCCATGGGCGAACGCCACTTCGTGTTTTATAACCCACCCGTTGTAAACCGGCAGCTGGGCATACGCCGCGGCGTGGTAAACGAGGTAAAGCGCATCGCAGAGAACCTTCTGCGCAACGAAATACCAACCATCGTTTTTGCCAAAAGCCGTTTGCAGGTGGAAGTAATTACGCGCCATATGAAGGAATGCGTGCGCAATGCCTACGGCTATTCGGGCCGCGTTCGCGGCTATCGCGGGGGCTACCTCCCCTCTGAAAGGCGTGAGATTGAACGCGGCCTGCGATCTGGCGAGGTGGATATGGTGGTATCGACCAATGCGCTGGAGCTTGGCATTGATATCGGCTCCTTAACGGCTTGCGTGCTGTGCGGCTACCCCGGCACCATTGCCAGCACCTGGCAGCAGGCCGGGCGCGCCGGGCGGCGCAAGGATACCGCGCTTACCATTCTAGTGGCTTCCTCTGCCCCGCTTGACCAATATGTAATTCAAAACCCGGATTATTTTTTCAACGCCTCGCCCGAGCATGCGCTGGTGCAGCCGGATAACCTCTACATCCTGTTATCGCATATCAAATGCAGCGCCTACGAGTTGCCCTTTGCGGATGGCGAAGGCTTCGGCAATGTGGCGGATACCGCGTCTTTTTTGGAATACCTGACTGAAAACAGCATTCTGCGCCATATGGATGGAAAATACTACTGGATGGAAGAGGAGCTTCCCTCCGGGGAAATCAGCTTACGCAGCGCTAAAACGGAGAATTTTGTGATTATCGATATCACTGATCCCGCGCATCATCGCGTCATTGGCGAAATGGATCGGTATACTGTGCCCATGCTCCTGCATGAAAACGCCATCTACCTGCATGACGCGCGCATGTTCCAGGTTGAAAAGCTGGATTTGGCCGCCTGCAAGGCCTACATTCGCGCCGTTGACGTGGATTATTATACGGATGCGGATCTGAACGTAAGCCTGCACATTCTGGATGATTTGGAGCATAAAGCGCTGCCCAACGGCACGGATGTGGCCATGGGCGAGCTTAGGGTGAGCACCATTGTAAAGATGTTCAAAAAGTTTAAGCTGGATACGCACGAAACCGTAGGCTTTGGCGAAGTGCGCCTCCCCCAGACCGATCTGCACACCACAGGCATGTGGTGGACGGTGCCTGACGCAATCTCCGCCCATTATTCAAACGATACGCTGCAGGGGGCGCTGCTGGGCGTTTCAAACCTGCTTTCTATCGTAGCGCCATTGTATTTGATGTGCGCTCCCCGCGATGTAAACGTGGTATACCAGGTCAAAGCCCCCATCACCGATAAGCCCACCATCTTCCTTTATGACGCTTTTCCCGGCGGCGTGGGCCTGAGCGAAAAGGCCTATCAAATGCAGGAGCTGCTTTTGGAGCACGCGTTGCAAATTGCGCAGGGCTGCCATTGCCAGCAGGGCTGCCCCAGCTGCGTAGGGCCTGTCGCGCAGGTTGGCGCGGACGGCAAGGCAGCCGCTTGCCGGATTCTAAAGGAGCTGCTTAGCTGATGGCCAATCTGCTTAACAAGCTGCGCATGCTGGAGGCCGAGCCCAAGCGCGCCGCTTCCCCCAGCTGCCCGTCCGCCCGTAACGGGGGCTGCTATCACAGCCAGGCGCTCTATCCGCTTTCTATTTTTTCGGATATCCGTCATGCCACGCCCGCCGTATTGGAAAGCGCGTTTGGCTTTTCCTTTCCAAAGCGCGTGGTTCCGGAGGACATCCTGTTTTTGGATACGGAAACCACCGGCCTTTCCGGCGGGGTTGGCACCATCGCCTTTCAGGTAGGATTGGGGTATTTTACGCCCTCCGGCTTTGTGGTTGAGCAGCTTTTGATGCATGATTATCCCGAAGAAAGCGAACTGCTGCACACGTTAGAAACCCGCATGCGGCGTTTTTCCATCCTGTGCACTTTTAACGGCCGCACCTTTGATGTGCCGCTGCTAAAAAGCCGTTTTTTGATGCATCGCATCGCCGACGCACCCTTTCCGCCATATCATGCGGATGTTCTTTACCCCGCGCGCAGGCTGTGGAAGCTGCGCCTACAACGCTGTACGTTAGGGCATCTGGAGGAACAGTTGCTTCATGTGCAGCGCGAGGATGATCTTTCCGGCGCTCTGGTGCCTCAAACCTATTTTCAATACCTTAAGGATGGCAATTTTGAGCCTCTTTTGCGCATTTTGGAGCACAACAAGCAGGATATCGTCAGCCTTGCGCAACTGCTTTGCTTTTTATGCAGGCAGATTGACCGGCCCGACGACATCGCGCAGGAAGAAGATTTGCTTTCCCTTGCCAGAATGCTGGAAAAGCGTGGCGACACGCAAAAGGCCATGAAGTGCTACCGGCTGTGCGCAACAGGCAGCACGCGCCCGCAGGCCTATCACGCCCTGGCCCTAAACGAAAAGCGCAACGGGCACGCGCAGGCCGCGATCAAGCTCTATCAGGCTATGCTACGCCGCGGCGACGACCCTGTCAGGGCATGCGAAGCGCTGGCAAAGCTTTATGAGCATACCCTCCGCGACCCCTCTGAGGCGCTTGTTTATACGCGTCAAGCGCTGCTGTTGCTGGCGGAACCAGGCCTTTTTCGAAGCGAGGCTGTACAAGCGCAGCAAATTGCGTTACAATATCGTTATGCACGCTTACGGCGCAAGCTATCCAATGCGCCTAAAGCCATGTGAGGAGGAAGTATATGGGCATTACTACTATTTTGAAAGCCCGCCGTGCCGCTAAAAAGCTATCCGAGGGCAATACCGGGGAGGCCATGAAGCTATACAAAGAGGCCATTGACGAAGGCTTGCAGGATGCGCGCTATATTTTAAGCTATTCCGTGCTGCTGATCCGTGCCGGGCGCTATCAGGAGGCGCGCGAGTTGCTGGTAAAAATCCAAAAATACCCGATGACGGACGATTGCCGCCGCCAGCTTTTTGTGAACTACGCATCCTGCGTTTACAAGATGGGCGAGCTGCAAAAGGGAATTGAACTGTTGGAGCGCCAGCATGCCAAGCAGCCCAGCGGCCTTGTGTATGAAACGCTCGGCTACCTGTATGTGGAGGCTGGCGATTATGAAAAGGCCCTTGCTTATAATACCGAGGCCTATGAATATGACGACGAGGATAGCATTACGCTGGACAACCTGGCGCAAACGTATTACCGCTTGGGACATGACAAGGAAAAGGCAAAGGAATACTTTGAAAAGGCCATTGCCATTAAGCCCAACCAAATTGATACCCTTTATTTTCTGGCGCAGTATGATAGGGAGGCCGGCGACAAGGAGGCCGCCAAGGCAAAGCTGGAAAAGGCCGCTGAGGGCCGCTTTTCCCCGCTGAATTATGCTACGCGTGAAATGGTGGAGGACGCGCTGAAAGCCCTTTGATGATTTTATGCTCCCTATCCATGCGGCTTGGTTTCCCGGGCCGGACAGCCTGTTAAAGTAGGGAGCATTTGCGCTTCCGTTCCTGACATAAATAGCAAAACTGGTGTGGATCGTTTCCGGAATTAGGAAGGATTCACACCAGTTTTCATTTAGGTAGGCGTTTTGAAACAGTTTTACCGAAAAGTGTACTTTTTTGCAAATCAGCCTTCTTGCCCATTCAATGTATTTTAGCATAATTCCATGCAGATGTATACCAAATGAGCAAAGATTTTTCACTACTTGCGTTGCAAGGCGTTACAGAAAATGCCTTGCAAAATACTACGCTTTTGTGCTTACCTCTTTTACAAAAGTACGCTTTTTTGTCGAGAAATGCAATGTAAGGGATGGAGGAGATTTCGTATGACGGCCAACGCAAAAAGACTTCTAACGGCGTTTTTCATTTGGCTGCTTATGGCTGGCTTGTTTCAACCCGAGCTGGCAACCGCAGTCGGTACGTATGTAGCTTCTGTAGATGGAACGGGCTATGACAGTTTAGAAAAGGCCTGTGATGCAGCGAAGAAAAACGCGGGTACGGTTGTGCTGCTGCGAGATATAAATATGGACCGTTCCTATCTTACAATCAGCAGCACTGTTACTGTTGATTTGAACGGTTATTCCATCAGTGCAATGTCAGGCGGATTTGTATTCTATATCAATAGCGGTGATCTTACATTAAAAAGCGGAAACGGCAAAGGGTATATAAATGGCGGGGGTTACAGCTACGGAATTATATGGAATCGCAACGGCAAGCTGACGGTAGAGGATGGCGTTGTCCTTCAAAACAATCATATGACCAACGGCTACGGGGGTGCTGTTTATAACACGGGAACATTCATTATGAACGGAGGTACGATTCAAAATACCTCTAATTACAGCGGCGGCGCCATTTATAACAATGGCGGAACTTTTGAAATGACTGGAGGTACGATTCAGAACACTTCCGCAACCTACTACGGCGGAGCTGTATGTAATGGTGAAAGTGGACAAATAAAAATGTCCAATGGTTTGATTTCAAACTGCACCGCTGCATACGGCGGTGGCGGCGTACATTTGGAATCGGGTTCGTTTACCATGAGCGGCGGTACAATTGAAGAATGTAAAGTTACAGGTTCGGTCCATTATTGGGGCGATGAGGATTCCTCAAGCAATGGCGGCGGCGGCGTCAGCATTCGGAGTAGTGCCAGCTTCACGATGACGGACGGCCTTATTTGGAAAAATAAATCCTACGGCGGAGATGGCGGCGGCGGCGTTGCTAACGATGGCTCCTTTGCCATGAGCGGCGGTCAAATCATTATGAATGACGCGACAAATGCAGGAGGATACAGCGATGATGGCGGCGGCGTTAACAATAATGTTGGTATGATGACAATGTCCGGCGGTATCATTGCGAAAAATGTAGGAATGGGCGGCGTCTGTTCCGGTACCCCGGCTTCAAAACTCACAATAACCGGCGGCGCTGTATTTGAAAACAGTGCTTTAGACAGTCCTGCCGCAGCTTTGCCTGAAAAAAGTAAAAAAACCGATATTGTCCTGAATACTGATCATCAAACAAATAATTATGTCAGCGTATGCGCCGCTTCTGAAATGAGCACAGATGGATATACTTTTACCGCCTGGGAATATTTAGGCACAGGTTGGTCTTTTGCAAGCCCATATGTAGGAACAGCCCTTGCAGGAAAGATTCCCCCCGAAAGTTCAGAGATCGAATTTGACAAAGCAAACACGCATGCATTTTTTCGCGCTGTTTATACATCCCCCGAAATTGAGGAAAAAGAGGGCATTTACCTTGACGGCGTTTTAGGAGACGATAACAGGGATGGGACGAGCGTATCAAATGCGGTGAGGACTTTTGAAAAAGCATGGGCATTGGCAAATGCGGCCTTATTGGATACCGGAAAAGAAGCTGTAACGATTTATATATGCGGCAAAGTGCAGGTTTCCGATGAGGAAACTTGGGGCGATAACAGTTCTAAAAGCATTGTCGTTATGCGTAGCGATGGGTATCAGGGTGTGCTTGCAGAAGTGGCGGCAAACGGAAAGCTGACACTTCAAAATATTATTATAGATGGCAACAAAACAGCAGAATATACAGACTCTCTTATACATGTCAAGGGTGGGGAACTGCTGATCAAAGATGGAACCATCCTGCAAAACAACTTTGCCGGACGAACGGAAAAGGGCTATGACGGCGGCGCTGTGTATATTGAGAGTGGCAGTGGAGAAATGACAGGAGGGCAAATTCAAAATAATACTGCAAGAAACAACGGCGGCGGCGTATCGGTCTGCTACGGTTCTTTTACGATTTCCGGGGGAAGTATTGTTAAAAATACTGCCAAATATGGCGGCGGCATCTGTGCGGTTCGCGGCGGCCACATTGAAATCAGCAACAATGCTCTAATTTCGGATAACACCGCATATTACGGAGGCGGCATTAATCTTGGCGCATATACATCTTCGGAAGCGTATTATGGAACGGAGCACAAGCAACAAACGCTTACAATGTCAGGTGGAACAATTGCAAAAAACAGCGCAGGTGCTAATGGCGGCGGCATTTTTATTCAAACGAATTCTACGGCTATTGTTACGCAAGGAAATATCACTGAAAATAAAACGCTGCGCATCGGAAATCATTCTTACTGCGGCGGCGGGATTTATGTGAATGGGGGCAAGGGAATCTATCTGTATGGAGCGGAAATTCCCGAAGAAATTCCAAACGGCAGACTGGAGCTTTACAATGTGGAAATTGCGAATAATAGCGCAGGCGGCTATGGCGGCGCATTGGCGGCCTGCCCTACTGCCAATGTGAAAATCTATGTAGCTGAAGGCGCAGTGCTTTATAATAACAACAGGGGCACAGATCGCTCATATGCATTGGATATCTTCATTGCTGAAAGCAAAAACGATTCTTTCATTTCTTATGTTTCAGATTTCATGCTGGGCGGTGGAATGTATCAATGGCTTTATGGAGATTCAAGTAAGAATGTTAGAGCCGAGCAGGCCCAGTATCAGAATACATCGAAAACGGTTACGCTCACTGGGCTGATCGAGGAGGCGGATGTTGAAAAAGCGTTAACGCTTGCAAAGGTTCACATTACAGGCAATATAGTGGAGTCTGGCGGTCACGGAGGAGGCATAGCTTCCAACGGTGATGTTATTATTGGTAAGCCTTCTAAAACGGAATCACAGATAGTGATTTCCAAATCGTGGGATGACATAGAAAATCGGTTTAATACCCGCCCTGACAAAATCACGGTGGATATTCAGTACGGCGATTATACCCTGCGGGGCATTGAACTGACCGCGGGGAACAGCTGGACGGTTACATTGGAGAATATGCCAAATGCATTTCTCATCCAGGAGAATCCGAAAATAAGAATTTTGGAATGCGACTGTGGCCAATATAAAGTTGCAGCGGAAAGCGTGAAGGCTGCAGCACAGAACGACACGCTTGCCATCTCCTTTACGAATACCTATAGCCCCACGATAGGCGATCTCACAGTCAGCAAGACCGTTTCTGGTGCCGGCGCAGACAGTGCAGCGGAGTTTTCGTTTACCGTAAAAGTTTCGCATAAGGATTTCCCGTTTACTGGCACCCATAAATATGGTGACATAGTATTTACGGATGGCATAGCCTCATTCCAGCTGAAGGATGGCCAAAGCGTGACCGCCATCGGCCTTCCGGCAGGAACGGTCTACATTGTAGCAGAAACCGACGCCGCCAAAGACGGGTATACCGTCGTTTCTACCGGCGAAGCGGGAATCATTTCCGAAAACAAAGAATCGATTGCCGCGTTCATAAACCATAAAGATGCCACGCCTACACCTACACCCACACCTGCACCCACGCCACCCCAAACCGGGGATGAAACGCCCTTCGGTCTGTATCTTGCACTCGCGCTTCTCTCATTCGCGGGAATGGGTATCGCCGCCCGTATATGCGCAAGGCGGCGCTATACTGGCAAACATACAAATGAATAAGCCTGTGCGCTGCTGGGCCGGGGAAGCTTTGCTTTGCGAGGCTTCCCCGGTGGCCTGTGTAGCCCAGGAAACCTTACCGCAATTATCAACTTTTTTGAAGAAAAATATGAATTTTTTGTTTCAATAGTACTTGATTTTTTTCATATCTGGCTTTACAATGTAAATATCCTTTGATATTTCGGTATCCGCAGCCCTGCGGATATCCCAACGCAAGAAAGGAAGAAGCCGATGGCAAAGCGGATTCTTTTGGTTGACGACGAACCATTGATCGTAAAAGGTTTGAAATATACCCTCGAACAGGAGGGGTTTGAAACGGATTCCGCTGCCGATGGCGAGGAAGCGCTAACCAAATTTTTTTCCGGGCATTTTGATTTTATCCTGCTGGATGTAATGCTTCCTAAGGTGGATGGTATTACGGTTTGCCAGCGCATTCGCGAACACAGCAATGTGCCCATTATTATGCTTACCGCCAAGGGCGAACAAATCGATAAAATCCTTGGCCTCGAGTATGGCGCTGATGATTATATGACCAAGCCTTTTAACATCCTGGAAGTAAAGGCGCGTATCAAAACCATTATGCGCCGCGCCTCCGGCAGCGCGCAGAACGAAACCCGCAAGGTTATTCGCGTGCATGATATGGAAATTAACGCTATCAACCGTTCCGTTACGCTGGGCGGCAAAGAAGTGCGCCTGACGGCCAAAGAATTTGATTTGTTGCAGGTTTTCGTAAACAACCGCGGCAAGGTTTTCAGCCGCGAATCCTTGCTTGAAACCGTCTGGAAATACGATTATACCGGCGATGCACGCACGGTGGACGTGCATATCCGCAGGTTGCGCGAAAAGATCGAGCGCAATCCTGCCCAGCCTGAATTTATCTTCACCAAGTGGGGAGTTGGCTACTATTTCACCGATAAGGATTAACAATCCATTTACTTCCATACGCTGGAAGATCCTTCTCGCCTTCCTGCTTATTGTGGGCGTGAGCTACTATGCGGTAGCCACTTCTCTCATTGGGCTGGTGGGCGATTATTTGTTCGAGGATCGCAAGCGGCAGGATACCTCCGCTACCGTCCAACTGGCAGAGGAACTCTCCCCCCTTTATCTATCCGCGCAGGCCTCGGCCCTGCAAAGCCGTTTGGATAGCGCCTCCAGCGAGTTGGGCGGCCGGTTGATGGTTTTGGATATGAGCGGCAAGGTGCAGGCCGATAGCAGGCGCGAGCTTAACGGTTCCCGCCTGGAGGTGCCGGAGGTCGCCAGCATCCTTTCCCTTGGGCAGGAAACGGATTATGGCGTGCATTTGCTCAAAGAAGGCGAGGATGAGGCGACGGCGCTTGACGTGCGCCATCTGTTTTCCTTCTTCGATCAGAAAAATTTGTGGACTTCCTATTCTACTGCGGCGCTCAAGCATAATGGCCGCACCATTGGCGCTTTGTTCTTCTCGGCCCCTATGCAGCAAATGATGCAGCGCCTCCTTGACCTTCAGGACCGCATGGTGCTGTATTTCCTGATTGCCGCGGCGGCTGCGCTGATTATCGCCATGGTTTTTTCCCGCGTGATTACGCGCCCCATCATTTCGCTTACGCGCAGCATTCAGCGCATGGGCCGCGGCGACTTTTCCGTGCGCGTGCCTGTGAAGGGAAGCGGCGAATTGCGCCGGTTGTCCGAAACCTTTAACACCATGTCTGAAAAGCTGGAAATGCTTGATAAGAGCCGTAACCAGTTTGTTTCCAACGCCAGCCACGAGCTAAAAACGCCCCTGGCCACCATGAAAATCCTGCTGGAAAGCATCATCTACCAGCCGGAAATGGACGCCGGCATGCGCACGGAATTTTTAACGGACATCAATAAGGAAATTGACCGGCTGAACCTTATCATCGGCGACCTGCTTACGCTGGTGAGCATGGATTCCAAAACCATGCGTTTGAACCGCACCACCTTCAGCCTGGCCCAGGTTGTAACCGATACGGCCCACCGCCTCAAGCTGGTGATGGATAACCGCCATCAGGAGCTCAAGTTGCAGCTGAGCGATAAGTGCGATATGTACGCCGATTGCGCAAAGCTTACGCAGGTGGTTTATAACCTGATGGAAAACGCCAGCAAGTACACCCAGGAAGGCGGCGTAATCCGCGTCCGGCTTATCCGCTCCGGCCGCGACGCTATCCTGACGGTTTCGGATAACGGCCCCGGTATTCCCAAAGAGGATCAATCGCATATTTTTGACCGCTTTTACCGCGTGGATAAGGCCCGTAGCCGCGAAACGGGCGGTACAGGGCTTGGGCTTAGCATTGTGCATCAAATGGTGCTGATGCACGGCGGCACCGTATCTGTGGACAGCGAAGAAGGGAACGGGGCCACCTTTACCGTGGAACTGCCTATTCATCAAGGCTGATATTGCTTGATAAAGGAGGGTTCATCCATGGCTATGAAACGTGCGGCGCTTGCCGCTTTGTTGGCAGCCGCCTGCGCCATGCTTTGCTCGTGCGCCAGCAGCGGCCTTCCCGTCGCGGATGACGTCCCGTCCGTCACGCTTCCCCCGGCCACTGTTAGCTTTGTGGCTCCTATCGGCGACGCGGCGCTTGAATATACCGCCCCGGCCTATTTTTATCTTCCCACCCACGACGGCTTGCAGCTCATTGCCGTCAATGCCGATGTTGTGTTTTCCCCCACCAGGCCCGAGGCAGAGAGCCTTGTGCGCGCTCTGCTGGCCTATGTGGGCGATGGCGCGGCCAGCGCCGTTGGCGGCGAGGTACGCCTTTCTTTATACGGCGCGAATCCAGTGGAGGTAAGCCGGGATGTTGTTACCGTCAATCTGGCTGCAAACGCGCTCCAGCTTAGCCGCGAGGCGCTCTATCTTGCATGCCAGTCCATTACCAACACGCTAACCGCTTTGCCCCAGATCAATTATGTCAACTTTCTTGTAGGCGATAAGCCCGTTGGGCTTGATATTGCCAACTCGCTTCCCATGGGTGCATTCAGCCGCAGCAACTCGCAGGATATTCCCGCAGTGTATAACCAGCTGCTGGCACGGCGCTCTGATATGGCCGAAGGCAATGAAGATAAACCGCTTTCCGCCAATGTTACGCTGTATTTTCCCCTCGCCGGTACAGACGGAATGGTCAGCGAGGTTCACGCGCTCACTTTTGCCGATCAGTCCTTTCCAAATATGATTGTAACAATTTTGCGCGAGCTTGCGCTTGGCCCAAGGGATGAGATCGCCTCCCCCGCTTTGCCCCTGCTGGCCGATTTACTGACCGCGCAGCCCGCTATTGTAGCCTCCGAGGAGGCCGGCGGCTCTGTGATTCAGCTTGAATTTGCGTATAATCTGGACGATATGCTGGAGGCCTACGGCGTTACGCGTGCGCAGGCCATGGCCTCGCTGTGCTATACGCTGTGCACTTTTTTCCCTAATGTAATCGGCATCAGCGTAGCGATTAACAACACGCCCATAGACCTGCAAACGCTGCAAGAGGACGCGGAGGTATCCATAGCCTATCACGAAGACGTGCTTATGCGCAGCGACTTTTCTACCATGCTGTATGACTACTGCACGCTATTCCTTGCGGATGCCGCGCGGGAGAAGCTCTGCCCGGTGCGGCGTCCCATAAGCTATGCGCGCCGCAACGATCCGCGCACACTGCTTGCGCAGCTCTCGCTTGGCTCGCAGCCCAGCGATACCACCGAAGGTCTTGCTTCCGTGATGCCGCTAGGCGCGCTTGGCGACACCACGGTTTTGGGCATAGCGTTGGAGGGCGATACGCTCCTGGTAAACTTCTCCCCCGCGTTTGCCCAGGTTGGTCAGGGCATGAGCGAGCAGGAGGAGCGCCTGTTGGCCTATTCCATTGTAAACACGCTATGCGCGGGCACGCCTGCTACGAGCGTATGCTTTTTCGTATCCGGCGCGCAATTTGAAGGCTTCTCCGGCAAGATTTACTGGCCAGGATTGTTTTATCCTTTACCCGTTGAAACAGCGAAGTAAACCCAAAAACACGCCCGGGGCTGTTGTGGACTGCTATAAGGCAAGTAGACACAAAAAAGAAACCCTGTCGTAGAATTACG
>ENA-UOJG01001129-UOJG01001129.1-human-gut-metagenome-genome-assembly--contig:-C47-NODE-1129-length-30586-cov-7.690773_pt1 | contig 30586 bp, 37 predicted proteins | sample MGYA00242340_ERZ723887 | MGnify/ENA metagenome assembly ERZ723887 | reverse complement strand
GGCAAACGCGGTTTCCCCCGGAATCTTCGAATATAGTTTTTAGTTGTTAGTTTTTGGTTGTCGGCCTCGGTAACTCGGTTCCGAGTTACCGAGGCCTGACAACTAAAAACTATCAGAAAACACCACAAGGGGCCAGCCCCTTTCCAACATATCAACCAAACCTACAACCGAAGCGCCGGCCTCAACGCAATCACTATTCCGGCCGGCGCTTCATCAACTTTCAACTATAAGCTATGCAGAACACTCCTTCCACACCGGCCAATACTACATGCAACTGCCAGCAGCCCGCTCCGAAGTATCCCGAGCAGGTTACAGGCATGTACGTTCTGGCACGCGCCCTTAAAAATATCGGCATCAAGAACGTCTACGGCCTTGTAGGCATCCCCATCACCGAGGCAGCATATATGGTCCAGGGTCAGGGCATCCGTTTCGTAGGCTTCCGCCACGAGCAGCAGGCCGGCATGGCCGCCGCCACCGAGGGATACCTTACGAAGACTCCGGGCGTGCTTATGACGGTATCGTCGCTCGGCTTCCTCAACGGACTGACGGCAACGGCCAACGCCACCGTAAACTGCTACCCGATGATTCAGATTTCGGGAGCCTCCGACCCCACGATGGTCGACATGAACATGGGCACCTACGAGCAGCTCGACCAGTTCAACACCGCAAAGCCTCTGGTCAAAGCCGCTTTCCGCTGCAGTAAAGCCGAGGACATTCCTTCGGCCGTAGCACGCGCATATCGCGTGGCCGTATCCGGTCGCCCCGGCGGCGTCTACATCGACATGACCACTCCGGCTCTCGGTCAGGTGATGAACCGTGAGGACGCCGACAAGCTTTTCTATGAACCTGTCGATATCTACTCACCCGTAGCCCCCAACCAGGCCTCGGTAGAACGCGCCGCCGACATTCTGGCCGCTGCAAAACATCCTGCCATCCTTCTGGGCAAAGGGGCGGCCTACGCCCAGATCGACGACAAAATCAAGGACCTTATCGAGACTTACAGCATCCCCTACCTCCCCATGTCGATGGCCAAGGGCCTGATGCCCGACGACGGGCCGCTGAGTGCCCTCTCATGCCGCTCTACAATCATGAAGGAGGCAGACGTTGTAATGGTGGTAGGCGCACGCCTCAACTGGATGCTCTCGTTCGGACGCGGCAAGTGGAATCCCGCCATGAAGTTTATCCAGCTCGACGTGGCTCCTGAGGAAATCGACGTGAACGTGCCCATCGCCGCCCCCGTGGTGGGCGACCTGGGGCTCTCGCTCGACGCAATCCTCGCCGCCATGAAGACGCGCAAGATGAGCGCCGATCCGGCATGGGTTCCGGCCCTGCAGGCGGAAACCAAGGCAAAAGGCGTAAAATTCCAGGAGCGTCTGACCGCCAACAAGACTGCGATGCCGATGGACCACTGGACTGCTCTTGGCGTAATCAAACCTCATATCGAAGGCAATCCCGACATCATCCTCGTAAACGAAGGTGCCAACACCCTCGACGATACACGCGACGCCATCAACATGAGCCTGCCGCGCCACCGCGTGGACTGCGCCACATGGGCAATCATGGGTATGGGCATGGGCTCGATGGTCGGAGCTGCCGTGGCGACCGGCAAACAGGTTGTCGCCATCGAAGGCGACTCTGCGTTCGGCTTCTCGGGCATGGACTTCTCCACGGCATGCCGCTTCCAGCTTCCCGTCACAGTGGTAGTATTCAACAACGGCGGCATCTACAACGGCGTAGGCAAGCCCATGGACAATACTTCGGACCCGGCCCCGACCACTCTCGACATCAACGCCCGCTACGACAAAATCGCCGAGGCATTCGGCGCGCAGGCCTACTACGTGCAGACACCTGAAGAGCTCGACAAGGCCCTTACCGAAGCTATCGCCTCGAAGAAACCCGCGCTGATCAATGTACAGCTCGCTGCCGATTCGGGCAAGGAAAGCGGCCACATAGGTTATCTCAACCCCGCCCCGCTGCAGCAGATTACAGTCTGACTTCCCTACACTCTCAACCTACCGCCGGGCTCCGGCCGACACACCGGAGCCACGGCGGCTCTTCACTTTCAACTAAAAACTAACTTCAAGACAACAGGATTATGCTACACATCATCATCTACGCGATTGTCCCGATATTCGTTGTAATGATCGCCGGATTCATCGCAGGGAAAAAGGGTGCGTTCAGCGGCAAGGATGCGAAAGCCTTCAATAAGGTTGTGCTCGACTTCGCATTGCCGGCAGCCCTTTTCGTTTCGATTGTCGATGCAAGCCGTGAGATGCTCGTGCGCGATATCAAGCTATCGCTGATTTCGCTTGTCGGCATCATGGTCTGCTTCATGATTGTCTATTTCATCTACGCCAAGTGTTTCAAAGACACCAACAAGGCCGACGGCGCCATAATGGCCCTCGTGTGTGGTTCGCCCACCATCGGCTTCCTCGGCTTCGCCGTGCTGGAGCCTATTTTCGGCACAACCCCCTATGTGGCTCTCGTGGTAGCCATAGTCGGTATCGTGGTCAACGCCGTAGGCATCCCCGTAGGTCTCTCGCTGCTCAATTCCGCCAACGAGAAGCTCAAACCGCTGCCTGCCGGAGCCAAGAAGCCATCGGCATGGGGCCCGGTGATTCACGCTCTCGAACAGCCGGTGGCATGGGCTCCTATCCTTGCCGTAATATGGGTGATTGTCGGACTTCCCTGGCCGAAATGGGCGAGCCCGTCGTTCGACCTCATCAAGGGGGCGAACGCCTCGATGGCCGTATTTGCCGCAGGCGTAACGCTGTCGGCAGTCAAGGTGACCGTCAACTGGCAGGCAGTTCTGGGTGTTATCCTCAAGCTGTTCATGATGCCGGCATTCGTGCTTGCTCTCGGTCTGATCTTCCACATGGATCTTCTCAACCTCAAGATGCTTGTGGTGGCCTGCACACTTCCTCCTGCCTTCTCGGGCATCATCATCGCCTCGGAATACGACACTTACGTGGCTACCTCGACCTCCTCGCTTGCGCTCAACATGATAGTATTTATCGGAGCGCTCCCGCTCTGGATCTGGCTCACCGAAGTGTTCTACCACATGTTCTTAGGCTGACGCCACGTCGACCGTCGGACACTGTTCCCCTTATAACTCTATAGTTCTTCCGACTCCGGGCCGCTCTCCCTGCTCACACCGCAGTGGGCGGCCCGGCTCTTTTACGAATCACACTATGACCAGACAGATAATGGACGGCTGTACGGCCGCCACCCACATAGCCTACGCACTGAGCGACGTGGCCACCATCTACCCCATCACACCCGTGGCCTCTATGGGCGAGATTGCCCAGAAATGGGGCATGAAGGGACGTAAGAACTACATGGGAGTGCCCATGCGCGTCGAGGAACTCGAAAGCGAGCTTGGCGCTGCCGGAGCCTGCCACGGCGCTCTGGCCGCCGGATCGCTGGCAACGACGTTCACCAATTCGCAGGGGCTGATGCTGATGCTCCCCAACATGTTCAAGATGGCCGGGAACATGGTTCCGGCGGTATTCCACGTCGGCGCCCGCTCGCTCGCCACCCATGCACTGAGTATCTTCGGCGACCACAGCGACGTGATGGCCACGCGAACCACCGGCTTCTCCATCCTCGCCTCGGCGTCCGTGCAGGAGACGATGGATCTCGCCCTTGTAGCCCATCTGGCAGCCATTGAGGGGAGCATGCCGGTGCTTCACTTCTTCGACGGCTGGCGCACCTCGGGCCAGATGGCCACAATCGACGTTATCGACTACGAGACAATATGGCCGCTGATCGACCGCGAGGCGATAGCGCGATTCCGCGCCATGGCTCTGAACCCGGACCACCCCACCCTACGCGGGTCGGCCCAGAATCCCGACGTATATTTCCAGAACGTCGAGGCCTCCAATCCATCCTACATGGCATTCCCCACAATCGTGCAGGGAGTGATGGACCGCGTGGCCAAAGCTACCGGACGCCAATACCACCTCTTCGACTATGTCGGCGCGCCCGATGCCGAGGTGGTGCTCGTATCGATGGCTTCGAGCTGCGAGGTAATCGAGCAGACCGTGGCCGACCTCAACCAGCGCGGCTACCGTGTGGGGCAGATCAAAGTGCGCCTCTACCGCCCCTTCAGTTCGGCCGACCTCGTGGCGGCGATCCCGCCTACGGCCCGCACCATCGTTACGCTCGACCGTACCAGGGAGGCCGGAGCCGAGGGCGAACCGCTATTCAAGGATGTGGCCACGGCGCTGATGACCCATCGCTTCGGCGATGTCCGCATAATAGGCGGCCGCTACGGCCTTTCGAGCAAGGATTTTTCACCCGCAATGGTGAAGGCCGTGGTCGACGAGGCGCTTTCTCCCACTCCGCGGCAGTTTTTCACCGTCGGCATCACCGACGATGTAACCCGGCTCTCGCTTGATGTCGACACGACTTACAGCCTTTCCGACAGGGCTATGCACCAGGCCATATTTTTCGGCATGGGTTCCGACGGCACCGTGGGCGCCACAAAGCAGGCGGCCGGCAGAATCGGCGATACCGAAGGTCTATACGCGCAGGCGTTCTTCACATATTCGGCAAAAAAATCCGGCGGCTATACCACCTCGGAGCTCCGTATCGCTCCGGAACCAATTCATGCCGAATATACCATTGAGAATGCCGACTATGTGGGTTGCAACAAGGACACATATGTAGACCGCTTCCGCCTCGTGGACCGTCTGCACGACGGGGGTACCCTCGTGCTCAACTGCGCGTGGACCGACGAGGAGATGTCGACGCGCCTTCCCGCCACCCTGCGGCGCGCCATCGCGCAACGCAATATAGCCTTTTACGCCATCGACGCCCAGGCGATAGCCGCCCGCTTCGGCCTCGGCGTAAGGGTGAATATGATTATGGAGACCGTTTACCTCCATCTCTCCGACCTCATTCCGTTCGATACGGCAATCGCCCAGCTCAAGCAGAAAATCACCGAAACCTACATCCACGAAGGCGAGGCAGACGTAAATGCCAACATCCAGGCTGTGGACGCTGCCCTGCAGGGTCTGCGCCGTGTGGCCGTTCCGCCCGAGTGGGCCAGCGCCACGGATACCGATGCGCTCAAGGCTGCCGTCTATGCCCCGCAGACCGGCAACCGGCTGCTCTCAACCGTGGACTTCTTCCACAAAATCTCGCAGCCGTGTATACGCCTGGAGGGAAACGAGCTGCCCGTATCTGCCTTCACGGCCAACGGTACGATGCCGATGGGAACCACGGCCTTCGAGAAGCGCCGGATTGCCATCGATGTGCCTGAATGGGATTTCTCGAAGTGCGTGCAGTGCACGGAGTGTTCGCTTGTCTGCCCTCACGCCGCCATACGCCCCTACTTGCTCTCCGACGCAGAACTGGAAGCCGCTCCCGCAGGTCTCACCACCCGACCTGCCACGGCCAAAGGAACGGAAGGCTACCACTTCCGCATCCAGGTCTACTCCGAGGACTGCACGGGATGCTCTTCGTGCGCGATAATCTGTCCGGGGCATGCCCTGACAATGAAGCCGATTGCCACACAGCTTCCGTTGCAGATTCCGCTGCTCGAATACTGCGAGACCAAAGTCTCCGACAAACAGCCGCCGGTAGAACGCTTCACAATCAATGGCTCGCAGTTCCACCAGCCTCTGCTTGAGTTCTCGGGCTGCTGCGCCGGCTGCGGCGAGTCGCCATACGTGAAACTGCTCACGCAGCTTTTCGGCGAACGGCTACTGATTGCCAACGCCACCGGATGCTCCTCGGTATGGGGCGCCAACTACCCCAGCAACGCCTACTGCTCGCGCCGGCTCGACGGCCGCGGTCCGGCGTGGGGCAATTCGCTCTTCGAGGACAATGCCGAATACGGCTACGGCATGGCCCTGAGCCTGCGACAGCGCCGCGAGGCCGTCGGAGCCGCTGTAGCCGAGGCTGTCGCCGACACGTCGCTCCCGAAGCCGCTCGCCGACGCCTTGCGCGCCTGGACCGCCGCGGCATCCGACCCCGAAGGCTCCTACGAAGCCGGGAAAGCGATTGCCCGAGAACTTGGCGCACTACCTCCAGAGCAGACCGCCGACGGACCTCTCGCCATTATCCACGCCAATGAGGATGTACTCGGCAAGAAATCCGTATGGGCTATAGGCGGCGACGGATGGGCGTACGATATCGGATTCGCCGGACTCGACCATGTGCTCGCCTCGGGCGAGGACATCAATCTGCTGGTAATGGATACCGAGTGCTATGCCAACACCGGCGGTCAGACATCGAAAGCCACGCCGCTCGGGGCGGTCACCAAGTACTCCCCCGCCGGCAAGCGTACATTCAAGAAGGACCTCGGACGCATGATGATGACCTACGGGACGGTCTACGTTGCCTCCGTAGCTCTCGGAGCAGACTATCAGCACACAATCGACGCGCTGCGGGAGGCCGAAGCCTATCCCGGACCCTCGATAGTGATATGCTATTGCCCCTGCATAAACCACGGCATCCGCAAAGGGCTCGGACACTCGATTGTAGAGGAGCGCGAAGCAGTGGAGCAGGGCTACTGGCCTGTGTACCGCTTCAATCCGGCAATTCCCGGTCCGGACGGACGCCCGACACTTACCGACGATTCGCCTGCGGCCTCCACGCTGACTCTCGACGGCCTCAATGCCTTCCTCGACGGTGAGGACCGCTACGCCGACATCCGCCTCGTGGCTCCCGCCGACGCCACGCGCCTGCGTCAGAAACTGTCGGACCGCACTCGCCTGATCAATATCATTATCCGCGGTCTGGCTACAAAGGTCGTGTCATAATAGCCCATCTAGGTCGTCGCCTAAGGGATTCGGGGTCGGTCATTGACTTCAGTCAACTCCCTCACCCTCGGGCTCCTACCATCTGGACCATTCTTTGCATAGCAAAGCGACCAAAGGTCGATGGCTGACAGCGACCTTTCCATCCGGGTAATAAAAGCGATGTGTCAAAATTCAGAATTTTGACACATCGCTAATATATGCTAATTTTTGGGGAATCAGTATACGAGCTCGAAGTCGTCGAGATACATCACGGAGTCGCCTCCGGCGAAGTAATCACCACCCTTCGAAGCCGAACAGGTTATGATGATGTTCGAAGCCTTGAGGTCGGTGCGCGTGTACGAGATGGGAATCTCTACCATCACGAGGTCGCTGCCGGCTGTAGCCTCGGTGAACACCTTCTCGCCGTAGCCGATTACGTTGGAGTCGGTTTTGTGGAAGAGTTCAGCTCCTTTGGTCTTGACGACAACCGGCCAGGAAGTGCCTTCGGCTTCCTTGGTGGAGCCGTCGACGATGGCCACGTAGATGATGCCCTTGTCAGGCTGACCTTTCACGATGTCGGAAACATTGGTGTTGTCGTATTCGACGGTGCCCGGGGTATAGTGAACCCAGACGCGTAGAGCCGTCGGGCGCGAGGTGAACGGACGTCCCCAGCCGAGTATGCCGTCGGTGCCGTCGGTCTTGAGATATTTGCCCACGAAAAGGTTGCCTGCGGCGAACTTGCCAAGAGTGCCTACGCCGACAAACTGGCTGCAGAGCTTGGCCGAGTACTGGCCGGAGTGAACTTTGTCGGTGGCCTGCTGAGTTACCTCCTTGTTCATAGTGGCCGAGCCGTGGTTGCCGCTGTCCCAGAACATATCGGCCTCGCTTGAGGCGGGAATCAGCACATTCTTACGGTCGTTCATACACTTGGCGCTGGTCCATTCCTCCAGACTTGCGTTCTTGAGCTGAAGAGCTTCCTCGGTGGTGAAGCGGGCAATGGAAGATTCGAAGCCGGTGCATACAGCCTGATACTCGTAGGTCGTTCCGGGTTTGAGATCCGTGAGCACTGCCGAGTAGTTCGAGCCGACTGCGGGAGCCCTGCGGGCTGCGCGACGACGGGCGCCCGACTGTCCGGCACCGGCTGCCACGAAGCTCCACTGCTGGGTTCCGGCCTCGCGGTAGTTGAAGCCATGGTTCTCGATGCCGTCCTTAAGCACTGTGCCGGTAATCGTGGCCCGGGTGGCCCAGATGGCGGGCGAAGCTGCGGGGACTTCGACGGTCTGCACGCTGGCATCGGTGAGGATAACCTTCATCACGGCCACGCCCGTGCGCCCGTTGGCGTCGGTGGCGCGGACGGTGATTTCATGCTCGCCGTTGGGGAGAAGGTTCATGAATGCCTCGTCGAATACGAGTTTCATCTCCTCGAATTCTGGATTCGTGGCCTCGCCGGTGTGCTTCTGGTGGATGTAGCTGAAGCCATGGGCGGCAAGCGCGTCGGCCACAGAGGGCTGCATTCCGAAGATTTCGAAGTCGTTTCCACCGATGCCGATCGCATCGAAGCCTGTCGGGCAGCTGATTTCAACGGCCGTGAGGGCGCAGACGCTCTGAATCCAGAGCTTGCGGGTCTCGAGTTTGCCGGCCTCGCCCACTACGGGAGTGGCAAGGTCGAAGCCGATGCCGCTGATTACGGGAGCCGACTCGATGAGGATATGGTCCTCGACTACGATTTCGCTCTCGTCGACCACAATCTGGAAGAGTCCGGCGCCGATGGGATCCTGACCGCCACCGTTGTTATAGACAACCTTGAGTTTGTACTTGTAGCCGGGACGGGCATTCTCTATCACTCCCTCCTTCTTCACGTCGGAGCCGTCAGCGCTCTTGGCGGTGAAGGTGTAGGCGATGTTCTTATCGTAGGAGGGCATCATGAAGTAGCCGGGGGTTTTCTCCATATCGAAGCCCTCGAAGGTAAGCGTACCGCGCTTATGACCGGCTGTTACCGAAGGCGTGACCAGCAGATCCTTAACTTCGTCGTCGTATTCCACCTCAACCACAACGTTGGAGATTTTCAGTTCGAGGTCGATCTGTATGGTCTGGCCTTTGGAGATGGTGAACGGCTCGCGGGCCTTGAAGTACTTCTTGTCGAACGATGCCGAAACGGAGTCGCCCGTCCATGCCTCGGCGATGTAGTTGTCGGAATTCAGCCAGACGCCCTCGGCGGGCACCTGCCCTACGCCGTCGAACTTGCGCACGAGTCCTTTGCTGTTGGAGATCCAGATAAGGGTCTTGGCGGCAAGCTCGTCGCTTGCCACGCCGCCAGCGCGTGAGGGGGCCTTCTTACCACCGGTGGTTACGGTGCCGCTCACGTCGTTGTTGAGCATCGGACGGATGAGCACGCGGCCCTGGCCATCGTCCGGCGAATCATAGTTTATTTCGTCGCTGCAACCGCTGAACGTCAGCATGGCCGCGAATGCGGCTGCAAGCGAAATTAATGCTTTGTTTTTCATCTGTTCAGTAGTTTGCGGGGTTATACACGGATAAGGAGAACCATTGTCTTTACAAGACCTTTGGAATCGGTCACGGTGATTTCAAACTTATGGTCGCCCTCCTCGAAAATCAGCGGGATGAACTTGGTGATGTTGAACTGGAGGTCGTGAGCGCCATTCACCTCGTCGGCACTCGGGAAGCCGAGTCCTGCAAGACCTTCGGCATACTCGCCCGGATCGGCGAGGTCGAACTGGCTTGTCAGGCCGATGCCGCTGAGCATATCTTCGGTAAGGAAGTCGGAGATAATCTTCACCTTGAGCGACTTCACGCCGTTTTCGCTGTGGATATCGACCACAGCCGGCTTCAGACCCTCCTCTTCGCCGAATTCCTCGGCCATGTTTGCGCCTTCGAGGTCGAGTGTCGAGCTGCTGAAGGTGATGGCCTTGTCATCGGGGTCATCGGGTTTGGGGTCATCGCCGCCCTCTTCCTGACCGGGACGGCCGCTATCGTCAATGACATCCTCTTTGCTGCTTACGGTGCCGTCAACTTCATAAGTTGTAACACCGCAGTCAACCATAACACCTTCACCCTCGGGAATTTCGATATTACCGGTCTCGTCGGCGGGAGGATTGGGGTTGATTCGCAGGGCGAACTTCACGAGACGGTGCTGTCCGGGCTGTATGTCCTTGAGCACGTGGGTGAAATCCTCGCGGGCGCCGCTTACGGTGCCTTCAAAGTGAACTTTCATAGTCGAAAGGCCCTCGGTGTAGGCGAAATATCCCGAGCGGGTCTCATCGGGAGCAAATTCGAGGTCTACGCCAGGTTCGCCTGTGAAAGTAATCTTCACATCGCCAGCCGATGCCTTCTTAAGGGCTTCAGTAACTTCAATCGAGACGCGTACGTTGGCCAGAGTGCAGACAATGGGGTCGACGTCGGTAACATCGTTGGCTTTAATCTGGAACTGCTGTTCGCCGGCGTAGTAGGGTTTCTCCCATTCCACAGGCTGGGGGTTGTGTGATTTCACGCGCACTGTATAGGTGCCCACGGCGAAGGTAGGTGCCGGAGGCATCGTGGCGTAGGTCCAGGAAGCTACTTTCGAGCCGTCTGACTTTACAACCTCGACGATAAACGGGCTGAGGTCGGTGACGGCACGAGATTCGGGCGCCTTCGCTCCCTGGGCATCCTCTTTCTCTGCCTCATAAGTGTTGACCGAGGCGAGGATGCTTTCAGTGTTGAGCGTACCCTTCTCTTCTTCTGCCAGGTCGTTGGTCCAGGTGTCGGAGCAGGAGGTAAGCCCTGCGAAGGCGGCAGCGGCCACGACGGCCAATGAAATTATATCGGTTTTCATATCAGATAGTCGGAGTTAAGATTAGTAAGTCAGCTCGATGTCGTCGATATAGAGGAGCGAGCCCTCGTATTTGCCGTCGCTGAGGTTGGCGAAACCGGGTTTTGTCAGGTTTTCGTTGCTGATTGTCTGGCAGGCAGGGTTATTCGACGAACGGAACGCCACGCAGATTGTAGCAGCCTTGGCGCTTCCGGCAGCATAATCAAGAGTGAATGTGTGCTGGGTATAGTTGCCTACGGCATTAAGATTGCTCTTCCCTTCAGCAATGACGTTGCCGGAAGCATCCTTAACCTGCACCTCGGCATATCCGTAGTCGGCACTGTTGCGAGGTGAGTATTTATACCAGAATTTGAGAGCTGACGGACGGCTTGCGAACGCATAACCATATGTGGGTTCACCGCTTGCGGGAGTAGTGCCGAGATGAAGCGAGCCTACGGTAAGATTTTTTGCATTCATACCGCCGTTGGCGTCGCTGTAGCCCCATCCGATAGTCTTTACAACTGCCGCATATGCGCCGGAGTGCTTATCGTCGGTGCGGTCGGTACCGGAACGCGCCACATAGGCACAGCCGTCGTGATTAAAAGCATTCGTGCCGCTGCCGCCTGCCGATGTCGTGATAAGATTCATACTGCCCCAAGGTGTGGTTGCAGCCGGGCCGAGATAACTTTTCCACCAATATTCTGATCCTCCGGGCTGAATCTCCCAAGTCTCCATATCGGAATACGGAAGCTGGGGAGCAGCTTCAGTGGTGAAAACAGCGGGCGAGCAGAACCTACCACCCTGCATGGCCTTGATATAATAGGTAGTTGAAGGTTCCAGGCCGTCGATGCGGATGGTCGAGCCGTTGGCCGTCACGTCGACCTTCGAATAACTGGAATCGTCGGTCGAGATATAGAAGGTGGTCGAGCTCATGTCGGCCGAAGCGTCGGATCCGTCGTTATGACCGAGCGAGCCGATTGCGTAGGTGGCAAAAACCCCAGCGCCGTCGAAGCTCACGTTATGGTTGGACTCAGTGCGCTTTGCCGTAATCTCGTCGGTTGAGAGCGCGCCCGACTGGCATTTGTAGATTACGTCGCCCTTCGAGGGAACTTTCACCACTACCTTATACTGCCCTTCGCCGGCGGCGGTTACGCTGCTTACGGTAGCGGGTTCCCACGTGCCGCGAGCGGTCTTCAGGAGCACCTTGAGCGAAGTCTCGGCGTCGTTGCCGTTGTAGGCCAGGGTGAAGGTAAGGGTCTCGTCGTCGACGTAGAGCGTCTGGGTGGATACCACGCTCATCTGCAGCTTCTCGACCAGGACGGTGAGCGTAAGCGGTTCGCTCACTTTGGCGTACTTGTCTTTGGCCACGAGGGTGAAGGTGGAGGTGTTGTCGCCCCCTTCAACGTAGGCGAGCCTGGGAATCAGCTCGGTGAAATCAGCGATGGCCATCTGGCTCTTAATGCCCGTGAAGCCATACTCCTTGAAGCCGAGGTTGCCCATCACTGCGAGGTCGGTAGGCTGAGCCGAAGCGAAATCTACGCTCGAGGGGAAACGCTGCGTGTAAAGGCTTTCAGAGTTGGTGGTGAGCACGCCCGTGGCTACCTCGCCATAGGCAGTGGCAACCATGCGGACCTTGTCGACTGCGGCATGGGAGCCCTCAACCACTTTGAGCGTCTCGCCCGGGGTGAAGCCAACCGCGGCCAGCGTCGGAGCGGGAGCCATGAGCACCTGGTCGGATATGTCGATGGGCACCTCTTCCTCCACGAGGTCGGAGTTGAAGGTTATGTTGAGCGTGCCTGAGCCGGCGTCGATGTCGAGCATCACCACATAGTGGTGGCGAGCCTCGGCCTCGAACGAGGCGGCGGCAAGCTTGGCGCTGAGGCCGTTGGGCTTGGTTACGTTGGCAAAGACCTCCACATGGCCGGTCTCCACGTAGGCAGCGCGGGTCTCGTCGGCCGTAAACTCGATGGAAGCGGCTTTGGGGGTCTGCACTTCGGTGGAGTATTTAGTGAAATACCCCTTGAACTCGTCGGTATAAACGATGCTCACCATGGCGTTGGCCAGACGGGCCGTAACGGATACGGGCGTAGTCTGGTTCTCACGGATGCTGAGCTGCGTCATTCCATAATAATAAGGACTGTCGAAACCCTCCTGGCCTTTGGTGCCATAAGTAGCCTCAAACTCGTAGGCGCCTACGGGGAAATCCTGAGCAGGGTCGAAATCGGCGAGTGAGCTCCACGTCTGCACGAAGCTGCCCGAAGTGGAGCGCAACGTCAGGCTGAGGTCGGCGGCAGTAATCTGCTTGGCCTCGGGGGCACGCGAATCGCCGCGGGCGGGAGCGCCCTTGGGAGCGTTGGCGGGAGCGGCAACGTCGTGGCTCACATTGAGATCGAGCACGAGACGCCCCTGCTGGTCGCTTGTGGCGTCGAAAGTATCGCTACACGAGCTGGCGCCCACAAGCAGCGATGCCATGACGGCACAATTCAGTAAATGTCTCATTTTTTTTCAGATTATGTAATTACTATATTACTTTATCAGTTCTTAGAAAAGCCAGGAAAACCACTGATAATCAGAGTATCCATTGCAAAAGCATTCCATTGGCGGCAATGTACGCCACAAACCTGTTAAATTTTCAGAGCCCTTCGCTACGCATGGCAGCGCGGCAAGTGGGTTGCTTTGGCAGAGCCTACGGGAGTATACACACAAGGTCAAACTGGGTCAATATTTGGTCAGTGCCCTCTGATTACATGATATATCCATCTGAAAATCATTAGTTTCGGATCCCCAATCCATAGGAGAATCTCAAACCATCTTTCCATAAGCCTTTCATCACAAATTGCCACAAATGTACAAAAATTCCTCCATATATTTCTATTATTTTTGAAATATATTAACAAACCCACCCTTCCTTTCACCCAACCGACCAACAAATTCCCCCAAAAAGCCACTACCCCCGGCAGTAAAAAAAGCGCCAAGTCCGGCAATGCTCATCGGCTTGCCAGACTTGACATCTTATTCTAAATGTATGAGGTTAATAATTCTATTTGTCGCTGTAATGCCCTTTGAGGGAAATGACCGTGACGATTACACGTTCATTCTCAATGCCGTAAATCAGGCGGTCACCTTTGTTTATCTCACGGCTCCAAAGCCCGGCCAAATCGCCTTTCAGCTGCTCGACATGGCCCGTACCTGTGGTAGGATGCTGACGCAACTCCTCAAATAAATTGGCTATTTTCTTGAGGGTTTTCTTTTGGCCGGACATACGCCACGCTTTCAAATGGCTTTCCGCCTCAGGGGTAAAGACCAATGTATAGGTCATATGCCAAGAAGGCCTCTGATTTCATCCATTGAGTAAGCGCGACCCTTTCCGGCTTTCATTTCCGCCAGGCCGCGACGAACCGAAGCCATATTCTCGGAGTCGTTGAACCATGCATCGCCGGAGGGGGATGGATTCTCACTCACTTCAACAGTCAGGGAATCGGCTTTGGAAATAAGGAGTGTCTCTATGTATTTTTTCAGGCTCTTACCTTGCGCCACTGCCATAATCGAGAGTTTCTGTAAGGTCTCAACCGGCAGGTCGATATTCTTTCGTTTGATATTTAATGCGGTTGCCATATCTATTAATTTTACCCTACAAAGATATATAATGTATATCATATACACAAACGCCAACCGCTAAAAGTTCGACATTCTTGCAGCATGAATGCCCTAAATCAAGACCGTCTGCCGAAACATAGCTGAAACATTGATCGTGTAGAAAGAGAAAAGTTGTCCTTTCAGGATATTTTTTTGGCAAAAATCACCTCGCCATAAGAGCCTGGTAATATTCAAAAAACGCAGCAAAACAAGATAACATCTTGATTTACTGCGTTTACATTTAGTCGGGGTGACAGGATTCGAACCTGCGACCACCTGGTCCCAAACCAAATGTCCAAGGTTGCACCTATTTAATTTTCAACTAAATATAGACTGCTTATGGCCAATTATCGCTTTAGGTGAAACATAGGTGAAACATTTGTCACCTCTTTTATAGTTAATGTTAGTTAATATTTATATGAGACGCTATAATGCACAAGGCTACTGACTGGTTGTGCGCGTACAACGACTGGGAGGACGAAAATATAGCTGCCGACGATTATTCGCAGCTCAACTGATATTGCCGCCGATTCTCTATAAAATAGCCGCCTTGGACCCTATTGGTTCCGGGGCGGCCCATTTTTTACTCATAGCAAATCCGGCACGGCCTTCTGCGAGTCGACGCCTTGGGAACGGCCTTAACCTCCCCACTGCAGCGCTCGAGCCCGCGGCAGTCTTCCGTGGCGTGATACACTTTTGCTTTCGGTCCGGTGCAGATGTACACCACCTCGTCGTCTTCAAGGCTTCCGCTTTCGGCGGCCTCAGTTCGCGAGCACGACACAGTCAGGACGCCAAGCGCGCCGGCCGCAAGCACGGCGCAGATTGTGAGTTTGATTCGTTTCATATAGAAGTATTGTCTGTTTATTAAATCCTAAAGTCTCCGGGGTTCCCTTCGGCCTTTGACCTTAATGATTAATTTGCTACCTTTGAGGGAGGCCTATGTCGTCTCACATAAACTAAATCACACAACCATGGCTGACACAACCAATCCTGAAATATCACTGCCAGGCTTCGCTCCCATAAAGGCAGACGCGCTTTCCGAATTGCTTAACACCATACATGATATTGCGCAAGAACTGGCGTATATGGAGGCCGCCGATTTGCATGCTCTTGACACAGTTAATCGTAGTTACGTTGGATTTGCTTTTAACCTTGCCACAACCCGGGCGCACAAAGATTTGTTTGATACTATGATGAAGATCCGCCGCCTACGAGAGGTTAAACAAGGGTAATAGCAATAATTTCTAAGCGCTTCGTCGAGATAGAATTATTCTCAATCTTCATAGATTACATTTGGGCAATCGCCTCATCCTCCTTCTCGGTATATGCAGCCGACATTGCTGTTAGAAAATAAGCAATGAAAAGCCACGCTATTTCGAGAAACCAACTTATTGCAAGCAGCCAGCACAACACGCCCCCTATTTCGGATGCCACAGCCCAAAGCCAATAGCCAAAACAATACACAATGTAAAGCGTAGGCAACAGGAGTAGCCAACATGCCCATCGCGCACCTTTCATTAAGCGGACTATAGGCACTGCTATAATTGCAGCAAGCCCCTGAAATAAGCCTACAACAATAGGAAGCCCAATGAGCCAAAACAAAATCGCTCCCACCCATGAAAACGTGACAATATACTTAGTGAGCCAAACGGCTCCAAAATACACCAGCAAGAGTATGACTGTGGTGTAAACCAGACCAAGTCCGGATTTTAATAACACTGATACTTTCATTTTTCTATAGTACTTTATATTAATATATAAAAAAGGTATGCCTCCGTTATTAGCCGCATCCGCATTCATCGTTTTTCTATAGGGCTACGAAATTTATATTCCCTATGAAATCTATCGACTTTGCAAATCATCCAGAATATCAAAAGACCTACTGGGAGCATTAATAAGCAGGCAAAGCCATCCCACTCCTTTCGCACGGATTCTCTCAGACACATACTGCACGGTTCATAGCCCAATTCCTCAGCTTCGTCAACCAACAAAACATCTATATCGTAGGTTGTTCGGCGGAGAGCCTTGCAATCTTCTGAATAATGGTAACAGTAAGCGTTAGGGCTCTCAGAGACGTATGTCAATTCCCACATATATGGTTTGGGGGTGGCAAAGCGAGCCGCGCAAAATCTTACTATTCCAAAAGGCAAGAATGTACTACCGGCGAGCAACGCCATATATAATACGACTACAAGAAGTTTCCTCATCTTACATTGTTGTGAAAATCCTTGACGTCCCGAGCACGCGGAAGTTTCGTGATGTTTAAGGATTTTGTTGAAGATACATTTCCAATACCTCTCGGTTCAAAGAAGCATTATGCATTTCAACTCCGATCATCCAGACGGCCAAAGCAACGGCTACGCCAATAATTATGAATGCAACTCGATTCTTAATGTTACTGCCAGTTCCAAAAAGCGCGGAGCTTAGAGGCTTGCGGAGCAAAAGGGCAAAGCCAATCGCCAAAAGAATTGTGTAGGGTTGAACCGCACGCGCTCCAACTGCATATGCGTAATTATAACTCGGCCCAAATACCAAAGCGAAAAGGCATCCGAAGACAATCCATAGTATAATGGCCGACACAATCAACAAGAGGTAATAAACAAACTTCTTCACGATAAATAGTTTTATGGTTTTATCAGGCGGAACTCGCCCGACTGGTTAACAATATATCCAAGAACACTAAAGATGCGGCGCACATCCTCCAGCGAAATCTCAAAGGGCTCGTAGATTAACCGCCCGTCCTCATACTTCTCCTGGTTAGTGGAATACAGCGCGATGGTGTCCGGCGAGCTGCCGCGCTGAACTCGCTTCGTAATCCGATACTCCGTAGTCTCGATTACGTAATTCTGTCCGGGCACGAGCAGACGCCGTTCCGTTACCTCACGCACAGCAAGCACACACCCGTTGGGATACTCAATCATTGAGTCTCCCACATGTCTGATGGCCGCTGTCTCACGGCCATTAAACCAGCCACCTGCCTGAATGTAGCCTTTAAGCGTTGCCTCCTCGGTAGAAGATGAAACTCGTCCCTCATATCCGCCGATTGTCTCCGCGTCGTAAAATGGAATTAGCCTGCCAGCCTCTTTAGGACTTCCGACAATCTTGAGCTCTGAGTTCTTATCGGCATCTATTGTCATCTCACCCTCGCCCGTGAGCAGCCACTCAATATTTAAATCAGGAAATTGCTCCTTTATAGATCTCACCTTATCGGGCTGAATTGATTTTCGCATTGAAGTGATGAATGCGCTCGAAACGCCAATCCTACGCCCAAACTCACTCTTATTTATACCCTTATCTTCAAGAAAGGCTATTAATCGATCTTTAACAGTCGCCATAAATTTCAAAGCATTTGCGTTAATAAATGTTATAATGCTTTGAAATAATTGCATTCCTCAAAGCATTGCTTTATCTTTGCATCGTGACAACAAAACGGTGTCGCAAATATAATCAAAAATATCAACTACGCAAATATCGTATGACCCTCAAAGAACTTTATGCCAAGGCAAAAGAGCAGCCTAAGCCCGACACTCCCGCAGTAGCCTTCGTCAAGGAGATTGCAGAAGTAACCAAGAAAAGCGAGATGGCGGTAAGGAGATGGCTGGGTGATGGAGGTGTGACCCCGGACGCTCTAACCAAAGAAGTGCTTGCGCGCCATTTCGGAACTACAGTGCACGAGCTCTTCCCACAATAATAAGCCGGATAACCTCAAATCACCTACACCGTAACCCATAACTGATCTCGATATGGTACCCACACTTGACCTCCCACCAACGGCGCTCTATTCCGTCTCACAAGCAGCATCACTCCTTGGTATTAGCCGCAGCACTCTCTATATCGCCATCAAACGCGGCTCCCGTCAGGGCGGAATCGACGGACGCCCCCGTCGCGACAACGGGCGCCTCCAGTTCACAGGCCGCGAGCTCATGCGCTTTTGGAAAGGCTAATTATCTACTCTCAACCCTCCCTCGATATGAAACAGAAATCCATCGCAACAATCCATCAGCAGACGCTCGACCTGCTCTCTGCGCTCGGCCGCCGCGCCGCCACAACCGACGCCATCGTGGATCACGTGATTCGCACTCACAACCGCTACATCGACCGCATCTGCCGGGCCTTCGGCGCAACCCATATCAGCGTGCTCACCGCCCGCCAGCTCCGCAAGCCCGTCGGCCACGCCGTCTACACCACACCCGCCTCCAGCGAATAACACCTTCAATCCCCCTTCCCCATGAAATCAATCCTCAGAATCCTCGTGCTCATCACCCTCTGCACCGTCGGCATCATAGCCCTGGCCATGACGCCCGAAACCTTCGGCGCCATGCTCACTACCAAAGCCGTAACCATCTGCACCCTTTTCGCCGCCAACCGGCTATTCGTCTACTGGTCGTATGTCGACCCCTGCATAGCACGCTACCGCGCCTACTGCGACTCCATAACCGAGGCCACCATCGAGAAAGGAGGGCGCCATGAGTAATAAATTCAACGACCTGCAACCTCGTTACGACCGCGACGAGTCGCCGAGAGAGTGGGACAAACCGCCGATAGCGGTAGTGTGTGTGTCCGTACTGCTCCTCCTAGGGAGCATCTGGCTTGGGATTGCACTCACGAATGACATGGAAACCCTTGCGGAAACCTACAAGTTCGACAGGAAAGAGCTACCTCTCCTCAAATTGCTCATAGGGTACATGACACTTCCGTTTGCGGTTGTGTGTGCCGTTTTCAACTGCAGCTTCTTCTACTACAATGTCAAGGGGGTTATCGTCAGACTTTTCAGCTTACTCTCAAACAAAACTTTCAAATTCGGAAAATAAAATGGCTCAGTACTCAGATACAGAAAGCACCTTAATGCTCTTCCCCGATCTTTCGTCACAAGAATTCAACTTCGACACAATGCTCGGCGACAAGTCGTATCAGACAATCTGCGGCTGCCCCGTGCACATCGACAAAATCCTACGCGACACCACCAAGACAACCGTCCTCGGCGTGAGCGGCACAATGGTAGTGCGCGGCGTGAAAATTCGTGGTATATGGGACTGTTACGGCAACATCATGGAGTGCCAAAAGGTGCTCGAGCTCACTTCGCCGCGCTGTATGCTCGCCAACATCGACAACATCTTCCGTGGCACTACCGAGTCGATGTTCCGACTCAGTAGCGTCCAGTCGCTCGCGGAGAAAGGAGGGCGCCATGAATAAGCCCCTCACCCAAATTGAAGCCCTGCGCCAGCGCCTCACCGGCGATGACCTCGCCCTGCTCGAACGCAGCCTCACCCTCCCATGGTACAAGCTTCGCCCCGACGACGCAGCTGACCCCGCTCTCCGCGACTACCTCAACAGCTGCTGGCGCCACGGCGCCCTCCGCGAGGAATACGACTCATTCGGCAGCTGTTGATTCTTCAAACCCCTTAGCCGGGTGGTGTAACGGTAGCATGGCTGATTAGGTTCGGTCGACGCGGGTTCGACTCCCGACCCGGCTCCAAGTTGATAAACACGCCCATAGCGGGTGGCCCGACCCTGCAAGGCTCGCGCAGCCTCAAATCCATACATAGCAGGAAGGTAGCTAATCTGGGGGATAAACTCCCCGATGCGACACACACGAACGGACGCTCTGGGCGCAAGTAGCAAGTATGACTTTTAATGCGGCGTTAAGTCGCCGCCCTACATATTGACCCAACAAAAGATAAAACCCAATGTGGTGTGCGACAGCAGACCGATGTAAGCGGCGGGACTGGAGAGCCCGCTATCCAAGGAGGCTGAAATAGAATAGATGTGCCTTAATCTGTCCTCGGCTTTCGGTGAGGAGGTTCGAATCCTCCCTGCCGTCCAAATAAACCCTAAACATGTAAATATATGTCACACGAATTTAAAGTCGGCGACCGAGTCCGCGTCGTCAGCATCAGGCCGCCGGAGAACTACAAAGTGGGTTGGAATCCGCTCATGGATGCGACGCTCGGCAAAGAAGGCCAAATCATCGGTCACAATACCGCCCGTAGCTGGTACCGCGTCGAATTCGGGAATGACCATCAATGGTCATATCTCCCCGAATGGCTTATTCCCATTAACCAGGCTCCCTCCGAACCCAAACCGCTCTTCCACCCCGGCGACCGAGTCCGTGTAAAGCAAGAGCTCAAATCGCCCCCGAGGTTTAGGTTAAGACTGTCTGTATGTCCCACCCACTTGTGCAAAGTCGGTCAAACCATCACAATCGACAAGTACGATTCGTCAGACGATACATACCAAGAGCGTGGCAGTGGCCTCTGGTGGGCATCCGAATGGCTCGAACCGATTGAAGTCAAATCCGACTCAGCCGATGCCGGATCCCGGCCCCAATCGCTTGACGAATCCCGAGTGATGTCTCGCACAAGGGCCGAGCTGGAAATATGCTGTACTCACGTCCCCGGCGTCGATACTGCTTCCCGCACCCCCCCTGATTAACCCAACCCAATTATTAACCATAAACAATCTTGACTGAAATGAAAAAGATGAAACGCATCGAGGCCATCATCAAAGGCCGTAAGTTCACCGAAGCTCTTTTCGGACTCCGCAAAAAAGCAGATTCGCCGCGCCTTGGAAGCCGCCTCCGATAACGCCGAGAAGCAGAAGGAAGAGGCCGCTCTGGCCTACGAACAGCTCTTCTCCGCCCTCGGCGTCGACAATCCCAACTATCAGAGCATCATCAATGACATGATCCGCAACAAGCAGACCATCATCTCGGCCGACGCCACCATCAAGGCCGTAGCCGAAATACGCGCCGACCTCGACGCCGAGATTGTGGTTGACGATACCGACATCAAGGATTGACCCCTCCGACCGCAGTAGCTCAACGGCAGAGCAGCACATCCAAGGCAAAAAAAGTTTCACGATTACGGATGCGCCGACGGCAGGTTCAACCCCTCCCTGCGGTCCCATTAACCACCCCTGAACATTATCCAGATGATAAAATCCATTCTCAAAAAGTGTGTCTGCCGCAGAGTCGCACTGCGCTACGGCCACTGCGATCAGGCCACACTAAACCGGTACGCCGATTTCGTGACCTGCGCACCACTTCTCCAATGGCCGTTCCGCCTCAAGCTGATACTGATTTATGGAGGGCTGCCCCCGGCAAACCTCGAAGCGTTACTGAAGTTCGCAGGATATTAACGACTGAAAATCCACCAGCGACATATAGGTGCTCACTGACACGTCACCACCGAACACGATGCGGATATAGCTTCCGAAAGAAGTCGCATACTTCACCTCGTCGAGGTTTATCAAAACGATATTGCCGTTGGTATCCTTGATCCGAACGAACTTGCTCATAATTCGTAATTTATTTTATTGGTTGGTTCACAAAATTACGAATCCTTGGTGAAATACCAAGCGTTGGCCGGAGTGGATTAGCATCCCATTCCGGCTCCCATAGAAATTTCCATCAAGTATCATATTGATTTATGAGTTTTCGCCGTCTTCGCCGTGAGGCGCGGGCGGCTTTTTTTATCCGGGCACATTCAGCCGCGGTCTGCCCTCCGCTATTGGAGAGGGCGGGCGGAGCGGGTTCGACTCCCGCTGTGCCCACAGCAGGATTCCCTGTTCTGCTCATGTCTGAAGGAGGAATGCCGGTCGTCGCACCCCTTGCGGCGCCGGCATTTTCTTTCCCTTTTGCATCTGCAGCCTGGTATCCATTTTTATTAACCCCCTTAATCCCTCCTCAACATGTGTAAAACCAACGAACCCGATCGGCCGGCCGCCCAGCCGTCGACACCTGCGTCGCTCGACGCCGAAGTCCGCAAAGCCGAAATCCAGCTCCGCGTGGCCGAGCTCCAGTCCACCGCCGAGTACAACCGCTCGCCCGCAGGACTCATGCAGCGCCAGTTTGAAACCTTCCAGCGCCTTGCCAAGCCGCTCTCCGAATCCAACTTCGTGCCGGCGGCCTACAAAGGCAACCTCGGCGACTGCGTTATCGCCGTCGAAATCGCATGCCGCCTGAATGTTTTCCCTCTCACGGTTATGCAGAATCTCTGCGTGGCCAAAGGCAACCCCACGTGGAAATCCAAGTTTCTCATCGCCTGCGTCAACACCTGCGGCCGCTACACCACACTCGACTACAAGGTGAAAATCGACGGAAAGGTAGGTGCTATCCCCGCCAAGGTCTGGGAGCGTGGCGCCGACGGTAAGAACCACGAGGTACTCCGCCCCTTCGCCCAGCCGGATCTCGACAATCTTGTATGTGTGGCCGTCGCCACCGAGAAGGCAACCGGCAAGCAGCTCGTCTCGCCTCCGGTATCCCTGCGCATGGCCGTCGGCGAAGGCTGGTACACCAAGGATGGCTCCAAGTGGCCCACCATGACCGAACTTATGCTCCGCTATCGCGCCGCATCCTACTGGGTCTCCACCTTCGCTCCCGAAATGGCCATGGGCTTCCGCACCGTCGAGGAGCAGGAGGATATCGAGGATGTCGAATACGAAGATGTCTCCGCCTCTCCTGCCCGAATCGCCTCTTCGGCTCGCCCCACCGCTTCCTCCGTCGATGCAGCTAAGGAAAAGCTTCGCGAACGCGCTGCTGCTCCAGCCGCTACCCCGACTTCTGCCTCAGCTCCTTCCTCCAACCCTTCTGGCCGCCCGGCCTCGCGTCCATCGGTCTCCCCCGCCGGGCAGCCAACACTTGATATGCCATGACCCCTCCCGTAAATAAATACTCTCTCCTCCGGGGCGATGCCCTGGAGGAGCATTTCTCCAATTTCCTCGTCGACTCCTGGTCCTACTCCTCAGTGGCGACCTTCGCCCGCAACGAAAAGGAGTTCGAGCGCCGCTACATCTATCGCGAGCCCTCGCGCCGCTCGGCTACCACGGTAGCCGGAACAGCCTACCATGCCGCGCTCCAGCTCTATTTCGAGGCTCTGCGCGACTCGGGCCAGGAAGTCTCCATCACTCAGATGGAGGCCGCGGCATTCGCCGTCATCGACGACGTCGACGCCAACCTCTGGAAGCTCGGCAAAAAGACACCGACCGTCGAAAAGTGCATCGAGGCAGCAACCAAAACCGCCACGGCTCTCATCGCCAATTTCTACCGCGAGCGCTCGGTCTATACCGCCGACATCGCCCGCGTCGTAGCCGTCGAGGTGCGCACCGACCGCTGGCTCGTAGTCAATGGAGTCGACATCCCGCTCCCTTGCCACGGCCAGATCGACCTCGTCGTGGAACTGAATGACGGCAGACGTGCGATTATCGACCACAAATCAAAGTCGGCGTACACCGATGACAACGAGCTTGCCTACACCGGCGCAAAGCAAGCTATCGTTTATGCCCTCTCTTGGGAGGATGCCAACCCCACTCTGCCAATTGATGAGGTTTGGTACATGGAGAATAAGCATAGCACCAACAAGGACGGTTCTCCCCAACTGAAAAAGATGGTCATCACTCTTGATGCCGATACTCGCAGACTGTATGAGGCTATCCTCTACGAACCCCTGCGCCGTGTCATACAGGCAACGCAGGACCCCGACTATCTCTACACAATCAACGATGCCGACCCAATGGCCGACCGTGCCGAACTCTACGACTTCTGGGCGCGTACCCTCATCGCCGACATTGACGATTTCAACATACCCGAAAGCAAGAAGATACTCATCGCCCGCCGTCAGCGCAAAATGCGCGATGCCTCGACTGCTTCTATCTCTCCCAAGGTTATCACATCATTCCGCAAAAAAGCGGCAACATTCATTTCATACGAACTCCGTGACGATATGACTTCACAAGAAAAAATAGAGCATACTCTCCGCTCCTTCGGCATCATGGCCCGCGTGGCCCACGTGCTCGGCTCCTATTCCTCGGTATCCTACCTGCTCGAGATTGGCGCCGGCGTCAAGATTGCCAACATCGCCTCCCATGCGCTCGACATCGCCAACGCCATCGACGTCCCCTCGGTGCGCGTCCTCCCCGCGCTCACCATGCATGAGGGCAAATCCTATCTCTGCGTCGAGGCTCCCCACCGCTCGGGCGAGACTCTGCTCTGGGATGAACGCTATCTCCAGGGCTCGCGCATCCCCCTGGGCCTCGACAATTTCGGCGCTCCGGTCGTCTGGGATATCGACAACCAGTCCACGCCCCACATGCTCATCTGCGGCGCTACAGGCTCAGGCAAATCGGTGTGCATCAAAAGCACCATCGCCTACGCCCGTCTCGCCGGCGTCGCCCGCATCATCGTGCTCGACCCGAAGTATGAGTTTGTGGGCCGCCTCCCCGGCTGTGAGGTTATCTCCGACATCGCCGAAATCGAAGCGCGCATGAAGTCCCTCGTCGACGAAATGCAGGAGCGCGCACGCACCGGCGCCAACAGCAAGACACTCGTCGTGTTCGACGAGTTTGCCGACGCTGTCTCCTCCGCTCGCTCGGGCAAAGAACTCGATATTCGCGAGAAGGTCGAGGTCGGAACCAAGCGCGGACCCATGGGATTCCCAATCCCGAAATACGAGCTGCGCGTCGTAGGCCGCGAGAAATCTCTTGAAGAAAATCTCAAGATGCTCCTCCAGAAAGGCCGCTCGCTCGGCTATCGCATAGTCGCCGCCACCCAGCGCGCCTCCACCAAGGTCATCACCGGCGATGCCAAGGTCAATTTCCCCGTGCAGGTCTGCTTCCGCGTGCCTAAAGCTGTAGACTCCAAGGTAGTGCTCGACGAGGAGGGCGCCGAATCCCTCGCCGGCCGCGGCGACGGCCTCATCAAGTCGCCGGAATATTTCGGCACTATCCGCTTTCAGGGATTTTATAAACCATAACGCCCATGGAACTGACTCGAACCGATGCCGCCGCCTGCATCCGCTATCTCGAGGATGCCGCCAAGCTCTACGCTTCCTCGCCCGGCTCCACGTTCCACCGCAACCGCGCGCGGCTTATCTCCCTCCTCCTCTCCAAACTCAAATCCAAGCTCGGCCCCGCGCCGGGCAGTGTTCCACCTTCAAACTAATTACACCATGTCACAATGGATAGAAGTCCAGGCCCGCTACGAAAAGCTGGCCGACAACGGCGCTCCCGTTAAAGTTACCGACCCCTATCTGGTCGATGCCCTTTCCTGCACCGAGGCTGAGGCTCGCGTCGTCGAGGAAATCACTCCCTTCGTCAGCGGCGAGTTCAACGTCCTCAAGGTTAGCAAAACCAAAATCTCGGAAATATTCTGGGACGAAACCGGCGACCGCTTCTACAAGGTCAAGCTCAACTTCATAACCATCGACGAGCGCTCCGGTGCCGAAAAGCGCTCCGCCTCGTTCATCGTCGTTCAGGCGTCCTCTTTCAAAGAAGCCTACGACAACCTGATCGAGGGCATGAAGGGCACTCTCGCCGACTATGAGATTGAATCTATTGCCGAAACACGCTATGTCGACGTCCTCCCGGTCAAGCTTTCGGAATAATCCCATGGCCGCCCCCCCCCGCAATCCCCACTTGCCGATTTTCAGACTATGGCTAAAAACTCCCATACCGCCAATCTGACGTTTGAGCAGCTTGCCCTGGCCCAGGCGGATCTCTCCGCCGCCCGCCCGGGCAAGCGCCAGCGGGGACGGAAGTACAACAACGAGAAGGTCGGAGGCTACGACTCCCGCAAGGAATACTACCGCGCCCAGCAACTCAAAATCCTGCTCAAATGCGGCGTTATCTCTGACCTCCGCGAGCAGGTCAAGTTCGTGCTCATCCCTGCCCAGCGCGACCCCTCCGGCCGCCTGCTCGAACACGAGTGCTCCTACTACGCCGACTTCGTCTACGCCGACCTCGAGTCGGGCCGGACCATCGTCGAGGACACCAAAGGCGTACGCACCCCCGAATATATCATCAAACGCAAGCTCATGCTCCAGGTGCACGGAATTTCAATTAAAGAGCTGTAAAATATCATCATCAATGGCGCGCCCTAAAAAAACCGGTCTCGATTACTTCCCTTTCGATGTCGACTTCTTTTCTCACGAGAAAATGGTTTGCATCGCCGGGGAATTCGGCCTCAAAGGCTATCTCGTGGCCGTCGCTCTGCTCTGCGCGGTATACCGCAACGGATACTTCGTCTTGTGGAACGACGCCACCCGGTTTCGTCTGCTACGCGACCTGCCCGGAATCAGCGACCAGCTCCTCCGCCAGATCGTCGACCGCTTAGTTTATTGGAAGCTCTTCGATGAGCAACTGTTTCTCTCGGCGGCTGTCCTTACCTCAAGGAGTATCCAGCAAATCTACTTCGATGCCGTCAAACGTCGCTCTCTTTCCACTGCCGAGCTACCCTACCTTCTGGTTTCTGTTAACATTAATGGGGTTTCTGTCAACAATAACCCCGTTTCTGTCAACATTAATCCCCAAAGTAAAGTAAAGGAAAATAAAATAAATACCCTCTCTAAATCTCCCCCGAACGTTTCCGCGCCGGTTTCCACCGCCGCTCCAGCGCGCCAAGGCGCGGAGTGGGGAGAAGATTTTTTGAAGGAGATTTATGATTTAACGCCACCCGAGGTCATGCGCTCCCGCCTCGACGCCCTCGGCGTCGACTGGGCGCAGTTCTCTTCGGTCGCACGCATGGTCTTCGCCGAATGGAACTCCTTCGGCATCTCCCATCCCTCGCGCAATGGCGCCGTGCGCCATCTGTTCAACCATGTCCGGAAGAAACTGCGCAGCGACCCGTCGCTGCTCAACTCCGCCAAAACCGCGGCCCGCGCCCGCCTCGACACCCAAATTCGCCAGGCCGAGCGCGACGAGAGCGCCGAATCCGACCGCCAGTATCGCCTCTCCGTCCAGACCACCGGCAAAAACGGCTGGCAGCAATACTGCGCCAACCGCGGCATCGACCCCGAATCCTCCGCCGCCGACCTCTCCCTCCAGCCCCGCTGAAGCCGCCCTCTCCCATCCAGCCCCCCCCGCGGCCCCGAGGCGGTTGGGCGGGTGGGGGGCGCGTGCGCCCGGCCCGACTCCCAGCCCCCCCGCTCCCCCTCTGCTTTTGTCCTCGTGTCGGGCGCTTGCGCCCGTCCAGAATCCCGCTTAATCCCGCTAATCAAGTTAAATCCTCCCATTCCAATCCCCGCAATGCAATCCCTTCCCAATCCCACATCCGCCTCGGCCATATTACGCTGCGCCCTGGAAGCCGCCTCCCATCGCGAGGCCGCCGCCTCACGCCTCGCCGAAGTCAAGAAATCCATGCGCAAACACCGCAAAGAACTCAAGCCCCACCGCCTCGGGCCCCATGCCATCGTCGTCTGCCGCCCTTCGTCCCTCTCCGACATCCGCCAGCGCCTCGACAAATACTCGATCATATGAAAGTCAAAGACCTCATCGACCTCCTCACCTCCTATCCCGACGATATGGAAGTTGTCCTCCTCCGTCCCCTCTGCGAGGACTACGACGAACATTACGACCCCGATTTCTCCGTCGAAACCACCGAAGCCTCTCAACTCGTAATCGACTGATATGGACAACCCGCTCACCTGCGCCACCTGCCGGTGGCTCATCACCTCCGAGGGCGAACCCTACTACTGCCTGATGTACGACCTTTATACAACTCGCTCTCTCTCCGACCCCGCCTGCTCCGACCATCTACCCCTCAAACCATAACCGCAATGAAAACCCCTGAATTCAACGAAGCCCGTCTCCTCGGTCTTTTCTTAAACCCCGACCATTACCGCGAACAAATACGCGAACCATTCCTTTCCGACGGATATGTGTGCGCCACAGAGACGCACCGTCTGATAATGATTAAACCGACGCTCTGCAAAGGCGAATATAAGCCTAACAAGCTTCACGTGCTGGAAACGATTCCTCCGAACAACATCGATATAACCGTAACCTTCGCCGCGCTCAAGAGGGCCATTGAAAGCATATCTACCGAGCCGGAGTTTGTGACGATTCGCCCTGCCGTCGTCTGCGATGAATGCGGTGGCGACGGCGAAGTCGAGTGGGAATATACCGACTCCGACCATTGTACGCACCATCTCTACTATGAATGTCCAATATGCGAAGGGACGGGCGAAAGCATACCGGCGGTTACAAAACCGACCGGACGGCGCGTGCCATCCAATGAAGCGGTTATCGGCATCTATGAGCACAGCTTCTATGCTCCCCAGATTCTTAAACTCTGCGATGCAATGCAGCTGCTTGGACTCGATAAAGTCCAATACATCGCAAGCAATCCGAATGGTGGCAACGTTTTCGAGCTGACTGACGGAATCTCCGTCGTAATTTGCAACTGCGCCTCTTCCAAAACCAAAGTCTGGGTAAGTCCCAAATACCAATGAATCCAACACACAAATGATATGAAAAAGATAATGTTCAATGACCGCTACGGACTTACCGAAGCCGTATTGAACGGTCGAAAGACGCAGACAAGGCGGATAATAACGTGCCCTAAAGAATTCAAGGGCGAATGGGTCGCTGGCTTTTATGTCTATAAGCGTCAATCCGATAATGCGATAATTCAATGGCCTTGTATGTATGATGCTGACGAGTGTACATTTGATGGTGGGGAGATTCTTCCCAAATACAAGGTTGGTGAAGTGGTTGCCGTGGCACAAAGCTACAAAGATTGCGGATTATTCGACATTTACCGAGGCTCCGAAGATACTGCTGGTTGGGCTAACAAGATGTTTGTCCGTGCCGACCTTATGCCTCACCACATACGCATAACCAATGTGCGTGTGGAGCGGTTGCAGGATATTTCCGACGAGGATTGCATCAAGGAGGGTGTATGCAAGTGGACTAAGGATGAAGAATTATTTAAATACGACTTAGCAGATGGCTTTGAGATGTTTGAATGGCGAGATAAGCCAAGAACACCCCGAGAAGCCTATGCCGTCTTAATAGACCGCATTTCTGGAAAAGGAACTTGGGAGTCCAACCCCTATGTATTTGTTTACGACTTTGAATTAGTCGATTAATCTCACATCCATAACATACGAAACATAAGTAACATGATAACCGACGACCAAATCACCCAAGCCGTATTGAGCGGACGAAAAATACCAAAAGAAGAAGAAATATAGGTAATCTCCGACACAGCCGCAAGCAAGCAGTACGACCGCACTCAGCCAGAGATACTGCCACATCCGCAAATGGAACAACTGACCTCCCCTCGGAAAATCCACTGCTCCGGCAGGTTTCAGCACGTGTTGCACAAGGGGCTTCGACGGTAGAGGGAAAGCGGCTCGGCGGCACATCGGAGAGATTCACAATAACAATCACTAAAGTTCAAAATGAAACCTGAACTACAACGGAAAATCGACTTCGCTATCAAGCTTCTGCGCTCCATCCCTACGGACGATGGCCCGGTGGAGATTTCGTATTCCGGCGGCAAAGACTCCGACGTGATACTGGAGCTTGCGAAAATGGCTGGTATCCCGTATCGGGCTATCTACAAAAACACGACTATTGACCCTCCCGGCACAATCAAGCATTGCAAGGAGAAAGGCGTCGAGGTATTCGCGCCGACAATCAACTTTTTTGACTTGGTGAAGAAAAAAGGATGTCCGACAAGACGTGCCCGATTCTGCTGTGAATGTCTTAAAGAATACAAGGTGCTTGACAGAGTCGTGCAAGGTATAAGGCGAAGTGAGAGCGTCAAACGAGCCAAACGTTACCATGAGCCGGAGGTTTGCCGCGCCTATCCTAAAGGTTTGAAAGCGCGTATCTATCTGCCTATACTTGAATGGACTGACGAAGATGTGGCGCAGTTCATTGCCGAGCATGAAATCAAATGCCATCCGCTCTATTATGACGAGCAGGGAAACTTTCATGTCGAGCGCAGGCTTGGCTGTATTGGATGCCCCATGCGGAGTGATGCCGGTAAGAGTGATTTTGTGAAATATCCCAAGTTTCTGAAAAGGCTATTGGCTTGTATGCAAGAGTGGTTTGACACCCATCCGAATATCAAGAGCCATCAAAAATTTGGAAATGCTTATAATCAGATGTTCCATAATCTATTCTGCAATAGTTACGAGCAATATGACACACTAATCGGAGGAGGCATGTTCCCCGAAACCGCCATTGACGCAAAAGCCTTTTTAGGGGATTATTTCAAAATTAATTTAACGATATAGAATTATGATAACCGAAACAATCTACACACCCACCGATCTGCACCACGGCAAATGTGAATGGTGCGGCGAAGAGTCAGACGAAATCGTCACCACAGAAGACGGCGAGAAATGCATCGACTGTATCGAAGAGGAAAAGTTTTACCAAGAAACGATGAGAGGATTATGAATAACCAAGACTACAAACAGAAGAAGCGCGAGTGCTGGGAAGAGTTCATTGGAAATGACGGATTCCCTACTGAAACAATGCGTCAATGCTTCAACTACGCTTTCGACCGCGCATACGCCCTCGGCAAGCAGGAGAAGAACTCGGAGGAAACCGTGATTAAAGGATGGGTGGCGAGAGATTTCGATGGCGATGTTTTCCTCTATCAAAA
>ENA-UOJG01001121-UOJG01001121.1-human-gut-metagenome-genome-assembly--contig:-C47-NODE-1121-length-30730-cov-20.524042_pt1 | contig 30730 bp, 29 predicted proteins | sample MGYA00242340_ERZ723887 | MGnify/ENA metagenome assembly ERZ723887 | reverse complement strand
TCTTATAGCTGTTCACCACCTGCGACGGAATTTCAAAGACCACGTAGCATCCCACGCTCGCCTGCGCGCTCACATAGTTCTGGAAGTCGCGGCCGTCCGGCTGCAGGCCGTGCACATCGCCCTCGTAGGTGTATTTTCCGTCCACCACCACCTGCGCGTAGACGTTGCGAATGTCCACCTCGCGGCTGCCGGCGTTCTTGAACGTGCCCTTCAGATACAGGAAGCGGTTGCCGTTCTGCGGTTCCAGCATGAAATACAGGCTCGGCTGCGCGCCCTCATAGGAATTCACCCTGTCCGTCACGCCGCTGTCCGTCAGGCGAAGCTGCATGGTATCCGTCTTCAGGGTGTCGCCCAGCTTCTTCTTCGGGTAGCCGGAGGACGCGGTCGTCTGTGGAGTCGTACCGGAGGCCGTCATATTGGCGTGGCCGGGCAGCACCTCCACATGGATGTCCTTGTCGCAGCTCACCTTCGCCAGCTTCTCGCCGCCCTTCGAAATCGTGTACGACGTGCCGGATCCGGAAACCGTGAAGCCCATTTTCTGAAGCGCCTGAATGTACTCGTCAAACGCCGGGCGCAGCTCCTGACTGCTGGTGTAGGTGTACTTCGCGCTGGAAGAGTCGACGCCGTTTACCTTGATCATGCCGCTCTTTCTCGACTGGTACATCGCGCCGCAGAACGTCGGCTCCGGCAGCACGGGGCATTCCTCAAAGTACGTCATTGCCGCCTTGCCGCTCTGCGAGAACACCACGCGCACGTCCTCGATGCTCGCCAGCGCTTCGCCCGTCTTGCTGTCGCTGATGAAGAAGGTGAAATTCGCTTCCTCCAGATCGGCATAGCGCTTCACTTCCAAGTCCTCATACGGCAGCGACAGATACGTCTTCGCCTTGCTGTTCGACGCGACGTCGTTCGCATTGCCAAGCACGAACCGTCTCAGCGACCAGCCGTTGCACGTGCCACCGTAGAACACGGAAATGCTGTGTCCGCTCTTGTTTTCCAGCACGCCGGAAAGCTGCACGGACATCACGCCGTCGTCCTGCACCTCGCCGTTCAGCGTGAGCTTCACGCCGTCCTGCTCGAAGAGCACCACCTGCTTGCCCCGTTCAAACACCAGCTCGCCCTCGGCGCATACCGCCTGCACCGCCAGCAGGCTCGCCAGAACCGCCAGCAAAAGAATTTTCAGCGTTCGTTTCATGATTCCGTTCTTCCTTTCTTCGTTCCCCTGTAGTTCGCAATTATCCGTTGTTCGCAACTCCAATGATACGAAAGCTCCCCTTCCCCCCTTCTTTCTACATCCGCCCGAGCAGCTCGGTCTTCTTCCGTTCAAACTCGCCGTCGGTCAGCACACCCATCTCGCGCAGCTTCGCCAGCCGTTCCAGCGCACGCAGGATTTCCGTATTCGCGCGCATGTCGGGCTGCACCGGCTGCGCCAGCGGCGCGGCGAACCGCTTTGCCCGACCATCCCCGCCGCCGAACGCGGCATACTCCGCTGCGAACGCCGGAAACAGCCCCGTCGGAAGCAGGATCTGGTCAATGCGAAGGACGCCATTCAGCAAGCCGCCCTTGATCATGCCGATCAGTACCAGCGTCAAGCCGCCCATGATCAGCATTCGAATGCCCAGATGCATATTCTCCGTCAAAACGCCCAGCCCCACGCCCAGCGCCACGCCGATCAGCATGCCGAGCACGCCCCACCGGGCGAGTCTTGCAAACCAATCTCCAACCTCGGGATCGGGATTGAAAAATCCCGCGATTGTTTCGGGCAAAACCAGCAGCGCCAACGCCGCCAGCGCGTAAAGCGCGCCGACCGTCACCGGGGGCAGAATCGCCCATCTGTCCTTCAGGCTGCACAGCGCAAACGCCACCAGCACGATCGAGAACAGCAATCCAGCGAACCCCAATACCGATGTCCACACCGAAAACGCCGCCGCCCCTGCCGATATGTTACCTACAGACGGCAGCAGCGCGCGGCGCACAGCCACGGAAAACACGCTTCCCAGCACGCCTCCGAACACATACAGCGTCAGACTTCTCTTTCCCCTCATGCTCTTCCTCTCCTTTCCCGCCTTACAGCCGTTTGAGCAGTTCGGCTTTCTTCTGTTCACATTCCTCGTCGCTCAACGCGCCCAGCTCGCGCAGCTTTGGCAGCCGTTCCAGCGCCCGCAGCGCTTCCTCGTCCGGAGCCGCGGTCATGCGCATCGGCTGAACCGGCCGCACGGGTTCGTCGACCGGCTCCATCTCGCATTCCTTGCCGTCGAACGCCGCGTATAGCGCCATGAGCGCCGGAAACGCGATCCTTACGACGATCACGCCCTCCCAGCCGCCAAGTACCGCCGACAGAAGGAAGACCATCAGCGCCATACCGAGCAAAATCAGCATCCGAAGGCCGATTTTCAGATTCGCCGTGAGCGCGCCCAACCCCGCGCCAAGCGCCGCGCCGCCCAGCAGGCCAAACGCAATCAACCGATAATGATGAAAAGCGTCCCCAAACCGCCAAATTTCGAAGATTCCCGCGAGGCTTGCCGTAGGCAGAAGCATCAGGGGCAGCGCCAGCAGAACGTGAAGCGCGCCGATCACCGCCGGAGGAAGGAACGGCAGCTTGTCCTTCCGCACGCACAGCGCGAATACCACCAACGCGATCGACGTCAGCACGCCCAGCGCCGACGTTATCGGCGACAGCACGACGCTTGCTATAACAAGACCATACACCGAGAACTCATTTCCCAGCAAAATACTGTCCCAAAGGGAAAGCGCACTCGCAAACACGCCGCCCAGCACATACAGCGCCAGCGATTTCTTCATTTTCATATCCGTTTCTTCTTCCTTACAGCTTCTTCAAAAGCTCCGCCTTCTGCCGCGCGAACTCCTCGTCGCTCACCACGCCCATGCTGTGCAGCTTCGCCAGCCGTTCCAGTGCGTCGGCCGCGTCCTCTTCCTTCGCGGCTGCGCCCTGCGCGGGCGCGCCCGCGTACCGCATGTCCTCCGCCCAGTCGGAGCCGTCCGCCGGACGAACCGCGTCCGCCGCCACCAGCACCACGTCGATGATCAGCCACAGACCCATGCCGCCCGCCGTGAGCAGCTTCAAAACGCCCAGACCCAGATAGCCCAGATAGAACCGATCCGCGCCGAACACGCCGCCGAACAGCGCCAGCAGCACCGCAAGCAGCTTGCTCTTCGGCGCTTTCGCCCGCGCGCTCACCTCATGCTCCCACGCGCCATCGTTCGCGGGGCGCATCGAGCCCGCGCAGAGCCGCACAAGGTCGACCAGCCACCAGATGCCCAGACCGCCCAGCGTCAGAAGCTTCACAACGCCGGAGCTCGTGTAGCCCAGATAGAACCGATCCACGCCCAGCGACCCAAGCAGCGCCGAAAGCATGACGGCGGTCGTCTGGTTCTTCACGTTCGGAGTCTGATTCACATTCGAGGCCTTCTTCTCGTTCACAGGCTGCGCCTTCACGTTCCGCGCGTCGCCCGCAAGCGTCGCTCCGCAGCTCGTGCAAGTGAACATACCTTCCTCCACCATAGCTCCGCATTTCGGACACATCTTCATTTTTCATTCCTCCATATCCTTTTTGTATTTTCTTCAAGCGCCCTCCGCGCTTACATCCTCTTCAAAAGCTCTTCCTTCTTCTGCGCGAACTCCTCGTCCGTCAGCGCGCCCATGTCGTGCAGCCGCGCCAGCTGTTCCAGCTTTTTGAGACTCTCCGCCGCCGACGTCGCCATCGGTGGCGCCGACTGCATGACTACCGGTCTGACCGCCTGCACAGGACGATTCACCTTCCTCGGCTCCTCCATCCCGCGGAACGCCAGCGCCCCCGCGCCCAGCGCGAAATACAGGAACGCGCGGCTCAGCGGATACAATGTGCTGGCATACTCAACGTACGACATGCGCTTCACATCCCAAATCGCTCTCATCCCGTAACGCTCAAAGGCGCTGACGGGTGCTTCTCGCAGCAACCAACCATGTCTGAATCCGACTTCATAGAACGAAAGCTTTACAGTCGCCGCAACGCTGGCCGCGCCCAGCGCGAAGAACAGAATGACCGGCAGCGTCTTCCGCTGGATAACCCCCAGCGCATACAGCAGCAGCACAACGCCCGCGGCCGCATACACAGCCCAGCACGCGCTGAACACCACACCATCAACCACAAAGAGAAGACCGGTGAACAAAAGATTCAGCGCGGCAAAGATCACCGCCGGAATCTTCTTCCTCTTCCCCGCAAATCCCACCGCCAGCAGCGGGAATGCTGCAAACAGAACGCCCGGAAGCGTCATGAAGAAACGATACCAATCTATATCGGCGGAAAGCATCACGCTCACCACGGCGGCGACTATACCCAGCGCGAAACACAGGCGACCCGTCAGCGTTTTTCGCCGAATAACCCGCAGCGCAAACAGCATCAGCACAACGCTCGCAACCGCGTACGCAATCCATGACGCATTAGCCTCGCCATTGTACACGACGGAGAGCACGATGATCAGCGCGGAAAACAGCAGATTCAGCACGGCAAAAATTCCCGCCGGGATCTTCTTTTTCATCACCGTGAACACAACCGCCAGCAGCGGAAGCACCGTAAAGAAGCAGCCCGGAAAACTGGTAAAGATACTGTACACAGTTTCCATGTCACCGATTCTGTATATGATGATCAGGAAGCTTCTGAAGCCGCCATTCCTATTCCACCACGCCTGCCACGGCTCCCTATATCGCACCCCCATCAGCGTATCCCACATGTACTCGCTGTCCAGCCAGTTCATCACGACAAACCCGGCAACGAGCACGCAAAACGCGATCATCGCCGATATGTTCCGTTTCTTCGTCACACCGATTCCTCCATTTCGTTCTCAGCCCATCCGTTCATCCTGCACGCCAAGGCAAACCTCTCCCGCGTCGAACAGCAGCGCGATCGAGTAGCCGCCGTCGACCCAGACTCTCAGCGTCCGACCATCCGGCAGGCGCTCCATTCTCTGCGGCTTCGCCTTGGCCAGTCCCAGCACCTGCGCGTAGCTCCGACCGCTGAAACCGTCCACGTCCGCCAGCCGCGCCTGCAGCGATTTCGCGCGCTGCCTGTGAACCAACGCGTAGCTCACAATGCCGCCCGCCAGAAACGCCGCCACAATCCAACCCAGATACAGCACGAATCCTCCCTTCCTTCGTCGGCCAATCGCCCTTGATGTCCTCTATTTTGAAGGATATTCTTCCAAAAGTCAAGCTCAGATCCTGAGCATTTGCCCGTTCGAGCGCTCAGATTCTGAGCATTTGGTTTACATTGAAAAAATCCTGCACATCTTGCAAAAAATCTGCACATTTTCGAACCCCACAAGCATAAAAAAGCGTCCTCCGCAGGAATACGCCAAAACGGGAAAAGCCGCCCTCCACATGAAAGGCGGCCGATGCATCACCGTGTCATCCGAACAGACAGACTCCAAAACAGGCAAAGCCGTCCTCCTCGCGGAAGGCGGCCGCCATAAATCTTCGGTTCAACTTTCGCCGCAATGCGGTTCCCTATTCGTTCGAGAACTCCACATAGCCATAGAATGCCTGCCGGTTCCCGTTCGCGTCCACGCCGGACACGGTGATGCCGATGCCCAGGAGCGACTGCACGGGAAGCCCGCCCATCCACTCTTTATACGCATTCGCGCCGATCACGCCGTCACCCCAGTTCAGGTCGGCAGCCGTGTATTCCATGCGATCGATATGGCCGCCGTCCGCAAAGAACGCCTCCTGCACCTTCTCCACCGTGAACGGCGCGCCGCACAGTTCCTCCGCGCGGATGGTATACGTCCACATCGGCATGTCGCCCGTTTCCTCAATGAACGAGGGTCTGACCGGGTTCTCTGTGCAATGCACGTTCAGATATGCCTGCCCCGCAGCCGTTTCCTCCAAGCCGCGGGCATACTGCGTCTTATAGTCCTCGAACGTCGGCAGACCGAGCGTCTCCTGCGGCTGCGCGTCCTCCGGATACCGCTTCACAAGCTCCACGCTGGCGCGCGCCGAAAGCTTGTGCCCGTTGTCGTCCGTTCCCTGAAGCACGCATTCGATGCGCGTCATATTCATATGGTCGGTGCTGAACGTCCGCTGAAGCGGCGTGTCGCCCCTGCACATCTTGTCGCCGTCCATCCACTGCGAAAGCTCGCTGTACGGTATCTTAATTTTGTTTTCCAGCCTGTCGCCCTCGTAATACAGCGCCATCACGTGGTCGGGCAGGAAGGGAACGTCGCTCTCGTTTTCAAACACAAACGTCGCCGCCCAGCCCTCCGGGCCTTCGTCCAGCGTCGTGAGATACGCAACGGGCGACAGCGGCCGAACCGCAATCTCCGCCACGGCGCGCTTCGAGAACCTCCAGCCCGCGACCGCGGCCACCATAAGCAGACAGACCACGCCAGCCAGCGCCCACCATTTTCCGCGCCGCCCACGCCGAGATCCATCCGCCGGCGGTAAACCGCCCGTTCCAGCAATTTTCGGCTCGAACCGCTTCCCCGTAGTTTCTCCATTTTCAGAAGAAAAATCACCCGATAGCGGATTGTCCGCTCCCGAGACGTTCGACTCGAACCGACTTGCAATCCCTTCATTCTCGGAAGAAAAGTCATACCCGAGCACCTGGGAAAGCTGCTTTATGCTTTCAAAATCCGGTAACGCCCGCTTATTCTCCCAATGTGAAATCGTCTGCCGCGATACGTGTATCCGCTCCGCGAGTTGATCCTGCGTGTAGCCTCTGGCCTTGCGTACATCCGAAATCCGCTCTCCGATTGAACTCACATTTCTTCCTCTTCTCCCTCAGTATCCGTCCTATTATAACAAACCCCACCCCATTTTGCAACCCGCGGCGTTCGCATTTTCCCCCGTCCGTCAAAACGAGGCGGGCCGCACCCAAATGTGGGGGTACGACCCGCTTCGTCTATCGCCGCGTCAGTATCTGAGGTATTTCCGGCTCACGTAGGCGATTTCTGTGCCGGTGTCTACTCGGCAGAAGTTGCCGTCGGTGGCGAGGAGGGTTACGGCTTCGCCGTTGGAGAGGGTACGCAGGATGCCATAGCGCGTGCCGGGGCCGCTGCGGACGTTTACGTTGCCGGTGGTTTCAGCTCTGGAGAGGAAGCGCACGAGCGTGCGGTACATATAGGAGCTATCGCCGCTCAGGCGCAGCCACTCGCCGGACGAGCCGCCGATACGCACGCGGTCGCCCACCTTCAGTTCGTACAGGGCGTAGCCGGACTTGCTTGCGCGGTCGCGGACGACGGCGGTGCCGTCGGAGGAGCGCACGACGCCGGTTTTGTTCCACACGCCGTCGGCGGTATCCTTCAGCCGCAAAAGGTTTTTATGAATGTAACCGATTCGGCCGTCGCGGGTGCAGCAGCGGTAGAAGCTGCCGTTGCGTTCCAGCGCCCACACCATCGTACCGTCGGCGATTTCATCGATGACGCCGCTGTCCAGGCTGGGCGCCCAGCGCAGGTTGGCGTAGCCGTCGGACGAGGTTACATAGGCATTCACGTTCACAACCGAGTCCGTGTCGGTCACGGAAGCGTCGCGCGTATAATTTCGGCGGTTGTTCCAATCGTCGTTCGACGTGCCGGGATTGCCGCCCCATTCGCCGCTGGTATCGGTCGAGGTAGTCGTGAAGCGGACGTAGCGGCCATAGATCCAGCCCTCCACACCCGTGCGAACCACGCGCACCTTATGCCACGTGTTCCGCTTTTTCAGAATCACCAGCGAATCCCCATTGCGGGCCACGCCAGCAACCGGCTTTCCCTCGCCCGCCTGTGTGCGGACATATACCGTGCCGTCGGACGTGGGCGTGCGAACCGTGCCGCGCAGCGTCGCGGCCATTCCCGCGGCGGCAAACACCACGGACAGAAGCGCGAGAACCAGCACCATTGAAATCAGTTTCTTCATGTTTTTCGCCCCCTTCGGGTTTTCCTGTCCTTTGGACGCAGCTCCCTCCCGTTTGGTTCAATTTTCCGTCAAATTTTGAAATAGTTGCGTCTGCAAGGAAATTTTACTTGCAAACGCAACTATTTCGCGTATAATAGATATTTGACAGTGAACGTACATATCTGCAAAGGAGCGTTCTCATGGAACAGACGGAAAAGCACTATCACCTGCTGAAATACGGCTCCATCTTCTATCGGCTAACGCAGGCGTATTTCAACGAGCGCCTGAAGGACACCGGCATCGGCGCGGGGCAGCAGTATTTTCTCGACCGGATCGCGCGCTGCCCCGGCATCGCCGTGACGAAGCTGGCGCAGACGGCGGTATTCGACAACGGAACCAGCGCGCGGGCGGTCAAAAAGCTGGCCGACGAGGGCTATGTGACCATCGTGCCGGACGAATGCGACGGCCGGGTCAAGCGGCTGTACGCCACCGAGAAGGCGGAGCCGGTTGTGGCGCTGATTCGCGAGATGAAGCGCGAATGGCGCGTGCGCATCACCGAGGGATTTTCGGAGGCGGACAAGGAAGCGGCGTCCGCCCTTCTGAAGCGGCTGTGCGACAACGCCATGGAGGCCATGAATCACGAACCGGGAGGCATAAACGAATAGCATGAGAACGATTCTGAAATACGTGCGTCCGCTGACCGGGCGCGTCGCGGTCGGCATGCTGATCAAGCTGATCGGCACGGCCAGCGAACTGATGCTTCCGTGGCTTCTTTCCTATATTATTGACGATATTGTGCCGCAGGAAAGCGTGGGAAAAATCTTCCTCTGGGGCGGCGCGATGATCTTCTTCGCGCTTCTGTGCGTCGCGGGCAACGTGATCGCCAACCGCAACTCCGCCGCCGTCGCGCGCGACGTAACGCGCTCCGTGCGGCACGACCTGTACGCCCGCATCGCGTATCTCTCCGGCGCGCAGGTGGACGCGTTTTCGGTGCCGTCACTGGTTTCCCGCCTGACAACGGACACCTATAACGTGCATCAGATGGTGGGCATGGTGCAGCGGTTGGGCGTGCGCGCGCCGATTCTGCTGCTCGGCGGCATCATCATCACGCTGTTTCAGGACGTACCGATGGCGCTGGTGCTGCTGGCGACCATGCCGCTGATCGGCGTGTCGGTGACGATGGTTTCCGTGAAGGGCATTCCGCTGTTTCGAAGGCTTCAGGAATCGCTGGACGAGCTGGTGCGCATCGTGCGCGAGAACATCACCGGCGCGCGCGTGATCAAGGCGCTGTCCAAGGGCGATTATGAAAACGACCGCTTCCGCAGGCAGTCCGACCGCGCCGCGCGCGACAACGTGCGCGCCAACGCGGTGATGAGCCTTTCGTCGCCGTTCACCACGCTGTTTCTGAATCTGGGTCTGGTCGTCGTGCTGATCGTGGGCGCATACCGCGTGGAGTGGGGACTGGCGAAGCCGGGCAAGATCATGGCGTTTCTGAACTATTTCACCATCGTTTCCAACGGCATGCTGGGGCTGTCGCGCATTTTTGTGATTGTGTCCCGCGCCAGCGCTTCGGCGAACCGCATCGAAGAGGTGCTGACCGCGCCGGAGGATCTCGCCGTGCTGCCCGCCGGCGACGCGCCCGAGAGCCCGTATCATATCGAGTTCCGAAACGTCACCTTCTCCTACAACAAGCGCAAGCCCACGCTTTCGAACATCAGCTTCCGGCTGAAGCGCGGCGAATCGCTGGGTCTGATCGGCGCGACCGGCTCCGGCAAGAGCACGATTCTGCTTCTGCTGATGCGCTTCTACGACGTGGACGAGGGCGAAATTCTGATCGACGGCGTGAACATCAAGCAGATTCCCGCCGAGACGCTGCACCGCATGTTCGGCGTTACGTTCCAGTCCGACGTGGTGTACGCCGACACCGCGCACGAGAACATCGTGCTGGGACGCGAGATTTCCGAGGAGAGCGTAGACCGGGCGGTTCACAACGCGCAGGCGGCGTATCTGCTGGAGCTGGCGGACGGATTGAACGCGCACCTGAACTCGCAGGGCACGAACCTGTCCGGCGGACAGCGGCAGCGCCTGCTGATCGCCCGCGCGCTGGCCGGCAACCCGGAAATTCTGCTGCTGGACGACGCGTCCAGCGCACTCGACTACCGCACCGACGCAAACCTGCGCATGGCGCTGCGCACCGGACATGGAAACGCCACGTCCATCGTGGTCGCGTCGCGCGTGTCGTCCATCACGCACATGACAGAAATCATCGTGCTGGACGAGGGGCGCGCCATTGCGCAGGGCCCGCATGACCTGTTAATGAAAACCAGCCCGGACTACCGGCAGATCGCCGAAACGCAGATGGGAGGGATGGCCTGATGCCTCCGCGTTCACCGATGGGCGGCGTGAAAACGCACGTCGAGGACAATCACACGCACGACGTCCGGTACGTCCTGCGCAATCTGTGGAAATACCTGTATCGCTACCGCTTCGGCATGTTCGCCGTGCTGGCGCTTTCGCTGCTTTCAAACGTGCTGGCGCTGCTCGGCCCCCGGCTTTCCGGCGCAGCCATCGACGCGATTACCGGCGGCGAGCACGTCAATTTCCCAAGCGTATACCGCTATGCGCTTCTAATGCTGGCCTTCTACGCCGTCTCGGCCGGGCTCAGCTTCCTGATTTCGGTATACATGGTTCGCCTGTCGCAGAAGATCGTTTCCGCGATGCGCTGCGACGCTTTCCAGAGCATCTCGCGGCTGCCGGTCGGCTTCACCGACCGCCACGCCATCGGCGACATTCTCTCCGTCATCTCCTACGACATCGACACGCTGTCCACCTCGCTGGCGCACGACGTGGTGCAGATTCTGTCCTCCGTGGTGACGGTCGTGGGCTCGCTGTATATGATGCTCACCATTTCGCCGCTGCTCATTCTGGTGTTCGCGGTCACGATTCCGCTTTCCGTGTTCATCACGCGCTTCATTACCAGCCGCACGCGGCCGCTGTTCCGCGCGCGCTCGCGCAAGCTGGGCGAGCTGAACGGCTTTGTCGAGGAAATGCTCTCCGGCCTCAAGACCGCCAAGGCCTATAACCGCGAGGACTACACCATCGACCGCTTCGATAAAAAGAACGAGGAAGCCGTGCAGGCGTACTACAAGAGCGAATACTACGGCTCCACCACCGGCCCGTCGGTCAGCTTCGTCAACAACCTGTCGCTGTCGCTGGTGAGCGTGTTCGGCGCGCTCCTGTATCTGTGGCGCTACATGTCGCTGGGCGATGTTTCGTCGTTCGTGCTGTATTCGCGCAAGTTCTCCGGCCCCATCAACGAGGTGGCGAACATCATCGCGGAGCTGCAGAGCGCGCTGGCCGCGGGCGAGCGCGTGTTCCGCCTGATCGACGAGCCGCCGGAGATGCCCGACGCGCCCGACGCCGTCGAGCTGGAAAACGCACAGGGGCTTGTGGAGATGAAGAACGTGTCCTTCGGCTACGAGAAGAACCGCGTCATCCTGCACGACCTGAGCCTTGTGGCGAAGCCCGGCAGCGTGACCGCCATCGTCGGTCCGACCGGTGCGGGCAAAACGACGATCATCAACCTGCTGATGCGCTTCTACGACCGGCTGAGCGGCGAAATCCTCATCGACGGCCGTCCCATCGAGAAATACACGCGCAAAAGCCTGCGCAGGAATTTCGCCATGGTTCTGCAGGACACGTGGCTGTTCGGCGGCACGGTGTACGAGAATATCGCCTACGGCAACCCGGCCGCCACGCTTGAGGATGTGAAGCGCGCGGCGGAACGCGCCCGCATCTCGTATTTCATCGAGCAGCTGCCCAACGGCTACGATACCGTGCTCACGGAAAACGGCGGGAACATTTCCAAGGGACAGAAGCAGCTTCTGACCATCGCGCGCGCCATGCTGCTGGACGCCAGCATGCTGATTCTGGACGAAGCCACCAGCAACGTGGACACGCAGACGGAGATTCGCATTCAGGACGCGATGCTTCAGCTGATGAAGAACAAAACCTGCTTCGTCATCGCCCATCGCCTGTCCACGATTCAGAACGCCGACAACATCCTGGTGCTCGACCACGGCGACATCGTGGAGCAGGGTACGCATGACGAACTGATGGCGCGCGGCGGGTTCTATAAGAAGCTGTATCAGGCGCAGTTCGAGTCCTGAGGGGCGGAAAATTTGACAAGTCTCCCGTCTGTGCGCTATAATGGTCTCGCAAACCGGGCGCGCGACTGTGCGCGCCGCATACAGAAACCGGGGAGGGATTCCATGAGAAGGACATATCCGCGCGCCGTCTGCGCGCTCCTGCTGGCGCTTCTGATGCTTTTGAACGTATATGCCTTTGCGGAAGCGCAATGCGCACACCGCGAGCTGGACGAAATTCACGACGAATCATATACGCCCGTAAGCGAAAAGGAGCACGAAAAATACAGCTGGGTGGACTACGTCTGCAAGGATTGCGGCAAGCACTTTTTGCGCACGCAGGAGGTGCGCGTGAACGAAAAGCACGCGTTTGAAAACGGCGCGTGCGCAAAGTGCGGGCTGAAGCAGGGCGAGGTGCCCGTCACACCCACGCCGGTGCCCGAGGCCGAGGCCACGCCCGCGCCCACCGTACGCACGGAGATTCCGGGCGAGCGCTACACGTCTGTCGAGACCGACGTGACGGGCTTTGATGGCACGTTCAAGTTCGGCGCGTATGAGCAGGACGGCAACCCGGACAACGGTCTGGAGCCGATCGAGTGGATCATCCTGTGGCGCAGGGGCAGCACCGTGCTGGCGGTTTCCCGCTACATACTGGACGCACAGCCCTACAACAGCGACAGCGGCGAGATCACATGGGCGAAGAGCTCGATTCGCAAATGGCTGAACGACGAATTTCTGAACACCGCGTTCAACGAGGAAGAGCGCCCCTACGTGCTCAACATGAAGCGCGACAACCCGCGCAACGCCAGCTACAATACCCGCAGCGGCCCGGAGACCTATGATCAGGTGTTCCTGCTGAGCGCGGACGAGGTGGAGAAGTATCTCGGCAGGGGCAAAACCCGCATCACCGCGCCTACCCGCTACGCCCTGAGCCGCGGCGCGTGGGAGAGCCCGCGCGGCGACTATCGCGGCTATGGTCTCTGGTGGCTGCGCACGGCCGGTGCGTCGCGCTCCAACGCGGCGACCGTCGGCGAAAATGGTCACCTGCACTACAGCGGCGCCGAAGCCACGCAGAACAACCTTGGCGTTCGTCCCGTGATCTACATCAATTTCCACTACTTCGACTAATTTCATACAAAGAACAGGCCGGGCATCCTCCGCATACGCGAAGGCTTGACCCGGCTTTCCCATACGCGGAACCAACATATATAATGAGGTGACACGACGATGACCGAACGCAATCCCATGCCGGTATGCACGCCCGAAGCGGCGGGCGTCCCCTCCGGCGCAATCGAGCGCTACATTCAGCGCCTGACCGACGCGAAGCTTCTGATGCACGACGTGCTGATCGCCCGGAACGGTGCGCTGATCTGCGAGGCCTACTGGAAGCCGATCGACGAAAACTTCCGCCACAGGGAATATTCCTGTTCGAAGAGCTTCGTTTCCGTCGCGGTCGGCCTGCTGATCGAGCGGGGCAGGCTGCATATGGAGGATCGCTGCGTGGACTTCTTCGCGGACGTCGCGCCCGCGGACGTTCATCCATGGCTGAAGGAAATGACCATCCGCGACTGTCTGCGCATGGCCACCTGCTACGAAGCGGGCTCGTCCTATAAGCCCACCGACCCGGACTGGGCAAGGACGTTCTTCACCGCCGAGGTCACCCACAAGCCCGGACAGGTCTACGCCTATTGCACCACCGCCACCACGATGCTGTGCATGATCATTCAAAAGGCCTGCGGGCAGGAATTCATGTCCGTTCTGCGCCCGGTGTTCGATGAAATCGGCGTTTCGCGGGACGCCTTCTGCGTGGAAACGCCCTGCGGACACGAATGGGGCGGCTCCGGTGTGTGCCTGACCGCGCGTGAATTTCTGAAATTCGCCGACCTGTGCACGCATTACGGCGCGTATCACGGCAAACAGCTTTTGCCTGAGGTCTACATGCGCGAAGCGACGACGAAACAGATCGACAACGGCGCGTTCCATGCGCACGCCGACGAGGACGAGGGCTACGGCTACCAGTTCTGGCCGATGCGAAACGGCGGCTTCGCCATGCACGGCATGGGCGGGCAGTTTGCTCTGTGCCTGCCGGATAAATCGCTTACGCTGATCACCAACGCCTACGACGAATTGAACGCCCACGCGCTGTGCACGGTCTTCGACGCGTTCTGGGAGGAAATCGATCCAAACCTCTCTTCCGCGCCGCTGCCCGAGGAGCCCGCGGCGCATGCGCGCCTGACCGCGCGCACGAACCAGCTGTCCATCCCCACGCCGCCGGGCAATCCGCATTCCGCCATAGAATCCGCGGTCAGCGGACGCACCTATGAAATGGCCGAGAACCGCCTTGGCATGAAGACGCTGCGCTTCGACTTCACCGAGGACGGCGGCACGCTGACCTATGAAAACGCCTCCGGCGTTCACACACTCCCCTTCGGCGCGGGCCATTATCACCGCGGCCCGTTCCCGGAGACGGAATACTACGGCCGCCGCATCGGCACACCCTGCCACCGCGGCTATGACAGCCTGACCGCCGTCGCATGGCGGCTGCCGAACGAGCTGATGCTCTATACGCAGATCATCGACATCCACCTCGCCAACCTGCGCATCGCCTTCGCCTTCGAAAGCGACAGCGTAACCCTCAACGCCCGTAAGCACGCCGAATGGTTCCTGACCGACTACGAAGGCTTCGCTACCGGCACCGCACGCTGACCACAGCCTCCCATAGAGCCGCGCGGCTCTATGGGAGGTTTCCGTCTTTCCGTTGCTTCTCGTTTCCCGAAAATCGCCTGTCGGGAAACGAGGAGGATGCATGATCATGGCGAGAATCTTCTTTTCAGATTTCCTTTCAAACGACATCGATAGGTGCAATACAACCGTTAATGCCTACAGAAACGGAGACTGTGAAATCGTAGAAGGGTACGTCAAAAACTTTGCTCCGATGCCTGAAGGCGAGCATGCACAGAAATCATTTGACATTGATGGAATCTATTTTGAGTACTCTGAAAACAGCCATGCCAAGCCGCATGGCGGCGTAATTCGAAACGGAACATATTTATAAATCGGCTACATCTATTATCCACGTTTCGGAAATCTCATTGTGTATATAGAAGAAAACACAGTCCTTTCAAAACCTGTCTGACGTGAACCTACCCGTAACGGTTCCCGTTTTCGAAAAGGCTGCCCCGCCAGTGAAGGCAGGGCAGCTTTCATAAGGGATTTATTCGTACAGGGGGCGCTTGGTGTACGTGGTATGGAGCAGCTCATGCGCCTTATGGCTATTGGGCTTCTCGAAGTACTCATCGTACAGCTGCTTGATGGCGGGCAGCTCGTGGGACTTTCGTACGGGCTTCGCCGCGTCCTCGTCGTAGAGCGCCTTGGCGCGCAGACCCTTCACGTCCACATCCTCGCGGACGATCGGGGAAACGATCGGCTGGCCGCCGCCGTTCACGCAGCCGCCGGGGCAGCCCATGACCTCGATAAAGGTATACTTCTTCTCGCCGGCCTTGATGGCGTCGAGCAGCTTCGCGGCAGCGCCGGTAGAGTGCGCCACGGCCACGGACACTTCCAGACCCTTGAGGTTGTAGCTGGCTTCCTTCACGCCCTCGAAGCCGCGAACATCGGTGAACTCGAGCTTCTCGAGCGTTTCGCCGGTGATGACTTCGTAGGCCGTGCGCAGCGCCGCTTCCATAACGCCGCCGGTCACGCCGAAGATGACGGCCGCGCCGGAGGATTCGCCCAGGATGGGATCGAAGTCCTCGTCGGGCAGAGCGGTGAAGTTGATGCCGCTCATCTTGATCATGCGGGCGAGCTCACGGGTGGTGATGACGATATCGACGTCGCTCAGGCCGTTGTGTCCCAGCTCGGGGCGCTTGCACTCATACTTCTTCGCGGTGCAGGGCATGACGGACACGACCACGATCTTCTCGGGATCGATGCCTTCCTTCTCGGCGAAGTAGCTCTTAATGACTGCGCCTTCCATCTCGTGAGGAGACTTGCAGGAGGACAGGTTCGGAATGAACTCCGGATAGTAGGTCTCGCAGAACTTGATCCAGCCCGGCGAGCAGGACGTGATCATCGGCAGCACACCGCCGTTGTTCACGCGGCCGACCAGCTCGGTCGCCTCTTCCATGATGGTGAGGTCGGCGGCGAAGTCGGTGTCGAACACCTTTTTGAAGCCCAGACGGCGCAGCGCGGCGGCCATCTTGCCGGTGACGGAGGTACCCATCGGGATGCCGAATTCCTCGCCCAGCGCGGCGCGCACGGCGGGAGCGGGCTGCACGACGACGTACTTATCCGGATCGGACAGCGCCTCGAAGACCTCGGCGGTATCGTCCTTCTCGGTGAGCGCGCCGGTCGGGCACACGGCGATGCACTGGCCGCAGTTGATGCAGCCGGTCTCGGCCAGACCCATGTTCCAAGCGGGCAGAATCTGCGTTTTGAAGCCGCGCTTCACGGGGCCGATGACGCCGACGGACTGCACCTTGTTGCAGACGGCGACGCAGCGGCGGCACAGCACGCACTTCGCGTTGTTGCGCACGATGGCCACGGAGGAGTTGTCCACCTCGGTCTCGGTCATGGGGCCGGCGAAGCGGGCTTCGTCCTCAACGCCATACTCGCGGCACAGCGCCTGCAGCTCGCAGTTGGTGGAACGCACGCAGCTCAGGCAGCGCTTGTCATGGTTGGAGAGCAAAAGCTCAAGGTTCACGCGGCGGGCCTTGCGGATCGCGGGCGTGTTCGTCTTTACTTCGACGACCTCGCCGGTCACGCGGTTCTTCGGCAGCGCCTCCACGGGATACACGCAGGCAGCCTGCAGCGCGCGGCCGCCAGCCTCGACGACGCACATACGGCACGCGCCGATTTCGTTGATATCCTTCATATAGCAAAGGGTGGGAATTTTGATGCCCGCCTGCTTCGCCGCCTCAAGGATCGTGGTTCCGGCAGGAACGCTTACGGGAATGCCATCAATTTTGAAATTGACCATATTCATTTGGCTTCCTCCTAAACTCTTGGATCGTTCGCGAACGGCTTACTTCTTGGAGATCGCGCCGAACTTGCACTTCTCCATGCAGGCGCCGCACTTGAGGCACTTGGACTGATCGATGGTGTGCGGCTGGCGGACGGCGCCGGAAATCGCGTTCACGGGGCAGTTTCTCGCGCACAGCGTGCAGCCCTTGCACTTCTCGGGATCGATGTGGAACTGCAGAAGGTGCTTGCAGACGCCGGCGGGACAGCGCTTCTCGTAGATGTGCGCTTCATATTCGTTGCGGAACTGGCGGATGGTGCTCAGCACCGGGTTGGGCGCGGTCTGGCCCAGGCCGCACAGCGCGCTGGCCTTGATGGACTGCGCCAGATCCTCCAGGCGCTCGATATCGCCGTCTTCGCCCTTGCCGTCGCAGATGCGATTGAGGATATCCAGCATGCGGCGGGTACCAACGCGGCACGGCGTGCACTTTCCGCAGGACTCGTCCACGGTGAAGTCGAGGAAGAAGCGGGCGATGTCAACCATGCAGTTGTCCTCGTCCATGACGATCATGCCGCCGGAGCCCATCATGGAGCCGGCCGCGATCAGGTTGTCGTAGTCGATCGGGGTGTCCAGCATGGAGGCCGGGAGGCATCCGCCGGAGGGACCGCCGGTCTGCACGGCCTTGAAGGCCTTGCCGTTGGGGCAGCCGCCGCCGATGTCGTAGATGATCTCACGCAGGGAGGTGCCCATGGGAACCTCGACCAGACCCGCGTTGTTGATCTTTCCGCCCAGCGCGAAGACCTTGGTGCCCTTGGACTTCTCGGTGCCCATGGAGGCGAACCAGTCTGCGCCGTTGAGGATGATCTGCGCGATGTTGGCGTAGGTTTCAACGTTGTTCAGGATGGTGGGCTTGCCGAACAGACCCTTCACAGCCGGGAACGGCGGACGGGGACGCGGCTCGCCGCGCATGCCTTCGATGGAGTTCATCAGAGCGGTTTCCTCGCCGCAGACGAACGCGCCGGCGCCCAGACGGATGTGCACGTCGAAGTTGAAGCCGGTGCCGAAGATGTTGTTGCCCAGCAGGCCGTACTCGTGCGCCTGCTCGATGGCGATTTCAAGGCGTTTTACGGCGATCGGGTACTCCGCGCGCACGTAAATGTAGCCCTCGTCCGAGCCGATGGCGTAGCCGGCGATGGCCATGGCTTCCAGCACGCAGTGCGGGTCGCCTTCCAGAACGGAACGATCCATGAACGCGCCCGGGTCGCCCTCGTCCGCGTTGCAGCAGACGTACTTCTTGCCGGTGGACGGCATGGCGAACTTCCACTTGAGACCGGTGGGGAATCCTCCGCCGCCGCGCCCGCGCAGGCCGGATTTCAGAACGGTGTCCACGACGTCCTCGCGGCTCATCTCGGTCAGCACCTTGGCCAGCGCCTTATAGCCGTTGAAGGCAATATACTCGTCGATGTTTTCGGGATCGATGACGCCGCAGTTTCTCAGCGCGACGCGCTTCTGCTTGCCGTAGAAGTTGATCTCGTCGAGGGGCTTGATCTTTCTCGTTTCCTCGTCGGCGGAGTCCTTGTAAAGCAAACGCTGCACGACGCGGCCCTTTACCAGATGCTCGGAAACGATTTCGTCCACGTCCTCCAGCTTCACATGGCTGTAGAACGCGCCCTCGGGATACACAATAACGACCGGTCCCGCGGCGCAAAGGCCGAAGCAGCCGGTTCTGACCAGTTTGATTTCCTTGTCCAGTCCGTTTTCAGCGAGCAGCTGTTCAAAGCGCTCATACAGCTTCATGGAACCGGAGGACGTACAGCCGGTACCGCCGCATACCAGAATCGTGGAACGGAAAAGCTCCATAATGTCTACCTCCTTGTGTGCGCGAAGACTTTATTCCGCCTCGCTTATGGTGTATTCGACAACTGGCTTGCCATTGACGACATGGTCGGCTACGATGCGCGCGGCCATCTCGGGCTTCACATTCACGTATGTGACCTTTTCCTCGCCGGGGCGCATGACCTCGACGATCGGTTCGTAACGGCACATACCGATGCAGCCGGTCTGAGCGACCACCACGTTCAGCAGGTTGCGCTTGCCGACCTCGTCAATAAACGCATTCATAACCGGACGAGCGCCGGCGGCGATGCCGCAGGTCGCCATACCGACTACAATTCGCACACCCTCATGCTCACGGCGGAGATTCACCTTGCTCAGCGTCTTCTGACGAATCGCTTCCAGATCAGCAATGGACTTCATGAATACCTACACCTCCACGGTTTATTGATCGTTTGATTGACCGGCTTCCTCTATTCCTTCCTTCAGATAATCGCGAATCCACATAAGCACCTCAGGCGTATCCAGCGGAACCTCGCTCCCCAGCGTCGCGCGAAGCTCGCCCGTTGAAAACTCAAACCTGCCCTCGCCGAAGGCGTAGACGAATACGAAATCCGTCCCTCCGCCGGACGCGGCGACCAGCGCAAATACGGTCTGCGCGAGATCGCCCATGGGCGGGCAGTCGACATGCGAGGCGCGCATCTCCATTCTGAGCTTTGTGCCCACGCCCACCTTGCTTTCAATGGCAAAGGAGCCTTCGCACATTTCACAGATCTGTCGCGCCATGGGGACGCCAAGGCCAACCTTGCGCGTTTTGCGCGTGGTCGTAAACGGACTCGATACGCGCGCCAGCATCGCCTCGTCCATGCCGCAGCCATCGTCCTCGATAACGATGACAATCCTGTCGGATTCCGGCTGAACCGAAACGGTGATACGGATATTCTTCGCGCCCGCCGTTACGGAGTTCTGCGTCAAATCAAGAATGTAGAGTGAAAGCTCGTTCATGCCTTAGTTCTGACGATACTTGGCCAGAATGCCGGGAATCATGTCCGGAATCAGATTTCCGTACACATCGTCGTTGATCATCATTACGGGAGCCAGACCGCAGGCGCCCAGGCAGCGGGTGTCCTTAATCGTGAACAGACCGTCCGCGCTGGTCTTGCCAACCTTGGTATCCAGTTCCTTGCAGACGCGGTCGAGCACGTCCTTCGAGCCCTTTACGTAGCAGGCGGTGCCCAGGCACACGCCGATGACGTATTCGCCGCGCGGATCCAGCGCGAACTGGGAATAGAACGTAGCGACGCCGTAAACCTCGCTCAGCGTGGTGCCAAGACCTTCGGCGATGCGGATCTGAACATCCTTCGGCACGTGGCCGAACAGATCCTGGGCGGACTGCAGCGTTCTCATGACGGCGCCTTCCTGCCCCTTGTTCGCAGCGATAATCTTATCGAGCTGAGCATACTTTTCCTGATTGACCGGCATAGACGAAACCTCCCTATCAGAAATGGATAGATCATGCAGGGACGAGCGCATGACTCGCCGCATTTCATTATACCATATCCCCATGAATAATGCAGTAACAAACGCAATATTTAACGCACCTAACTTGCAATACTCCGCATTTTGGGGACGCAAATCCGACTAAAATACCCGTATTTCTGCCAAAAATGCAGAAAAATAGAACCGGTGACGCATGGACGAAGCCGGTTCCATTTCATTTTATCTGATTATATTTTTATGCAAACCATTCATACGCGAGCTTCACGATAATCAATCCCATCACGCCCAGCATGACGTAGCGGATGAACTTCGCGCCGCGCCGCACGGCCAGCCGCGAGCCGACCCAGCCGCCCAGCGTGGAGAACGCAAGGGCGGGCAGCGCCAGCGAATACAGCACCTTGCCGTTCAGGATGAAGGACGCGAGCGACGCGAGGTTGGACGCGGTGTTTACCGGCTTGGACGTGCCGGAGGCCGTCACGCCCTCCATGCCGCACAGCCACGTGAACGCCAGCGTCAGGAACGTGCCGGTTCCGGGGCCGAAAAAGCCGTCGTAGAAGCCGATCACCAGCCCCGTGCCCGCGCACAGCCAGAGCGTGCGCGCCGTGACCGGGCGCGGTTCCGGCTGCCTGCTGCCGCGAAACGCCACGATCAGCGCCACCAGCGGCACCAGCACCGTCATCAGCACGCGCACAGTCTGCTCGTTTAAAAGCTTCAGCACCTCCGCGCCCAGATACGCGCCCGGCAGCGCGCCCAGTATGGCGCACAGCGCCGGCTTCCACAGCACCTTGCCGCTTTTCATGTATTTCAGCGTCGCCGAAAGCGAGCCACAGCAGGCGGACATCTTGTTTGTGCCCGCCGCCAGCGTGGGCGAGAGCCCCGCCAGATAATACGCGGGCAGCGAAATCAGCCCTCCGCCCCCGCCGATAGCATCGACCACCGCGGCCAGAAACACCAGCGGGCACACAATCAGATACATGGACAGCGTAACGTTCATACAAGCCCTTCTTCCAGCAGACACATTCTTCTAAAGGCATCGCCCATTTATTCAAACCATTCCATTTCAACCCGATCCGCGCACAGGTCGACGAGGACGCTGCCCGCCGACTGGAACAGCTCGATCTGCATCTCTCCGTACCCGACGAGGTGACTGAGATATTCCAGCCGTTCTTCCCTCCGCGCAAGCTCGAACAGCTTCTTCGGCTTCCGCTCCACGTAAACGTTCTCATACCTTCTGCGCTCATGAGCGAGCAGGTTGAATTCCTCGTCCAGAAGGTGAATCCGCATCCGCAGCGTCCGCGCGTTCGGGTGACTATATTGCACGGATTCGTGGCAGGCTATATTTTCCTCAAACGACAAAACCAGCCAGCCGTCCGCCAGCGAAATTTCCCTGATCGCGCAATCGTGCGGCACGGGAATGGTCGGAAGCGCTTTTCCCGTCAGGTCGTATGTTTCCACAATCGACTTCATTCGCCTCTCCCCTCTCAGTCCCTCCCATTATAGCACAGATTCCCTCCGGTCGAAAAGATTTTTCCAATCGATTCAAAGGTTTACATTTACGGGGCTATAAATTTCGCATTTGACGTGCTACAATATAGGATACCATTTTGAAAGGTTCAAAGAGGGTGTTCTTATGACGAAAGTTACCATCATTTCCGGCTTCCTGGGCGCGGGAAAAACGACGCTGATCAAAAAACTGCTGAAGGAAGCGTTCGCGGGCGAAAAGTGCGTCCTGCTCGAAAACGAATACGGCGAGGTCGGCATTGACGGCGGCTTCATGAAGGACAGCGGCATTCAGATTTCCGAGCTGAACTCCGGCTGCATCTGCTGCACGCTGGCGGGCGATTTCACCAAGGCCATCGGCGAGCTGGTTGAAAAATATCATCCCGACCGCCTGATCATCGAGCCCAGCGGCGTGGGCAAACTGTCCGACATCCGCCGCGTGGTGGAGCAGGAGGAAAAGGAGCACGGCGAAATCCATCTCACCGGCTGCGCCACCATCGTGGACGCCGGAAAGTGCAAAATGTATCTCAAGAACTTTGCCGAATTCTTCATCGACCAGATCAAGTGCGCGGAGACCGTCATTCTCAGCCGCACGCAGCTGGTCAGCGAGGAAAAGCTGGAAAAGGCCGTCGAGCTGGTGCGCGAGCAGAACGCCGACGCGCGCCTGATCACCACCCCGTGGGACGACATCACCGGCCAGGTAATCATGGACGCGATCGAGCATCCCACCTCCCTGATCGACGTGGACAGCGTGTGCCCGCATCACGAGCATCATCACCATCACCACGATCATGACCACGAGGAGCATGATCACGATCATGACGAACATGACCATGACGAACACGACCATGACGAGCATGATCACGATCATTGCGACCATGATCACGATCATTGCGACCATGACCACGATCACGACGAACATGACCACGACGAGCACGAGCATCATCATCACCACGGCCACTGCTGCTGCGGCCACGATCACGACCACGAGGATCACGATGCCGACGAGGTGTTCGAGAACATCGGCATCGAGACCGTCCGCAGGATCGACCGCGCGCAGCTGGAAAAGGCGCTCAAGGAGATCGAGAACGAGGAGAAGTACGGCACCGTTCTGCGCATGAAGGGCATCCTGCAGAGCACGGACGGCAGCTGGATTCACTTCGACTACACGCCCGGCGAAAGCGAGATCCGCAGCGGCAGCGCCGACTACACCGGCCGCCTGTGTGTAATCGGCTGCGACCTGAAGGAAGACGAAATCAAGGCCCTTCTGGGCATGTGAGGATTGGAATATGTCTCAGCAGGCAGAAGAATACAAAACCCCCATATACCTCGTGACCGGCTTCCTTGAGAGCGGCAAAACCAGCCTCATCAAGAACATGCTGGAGGACGAGGACTTCTCCGCCGGCGAGCGCACGCTGCTCATCGTGTGCGAGGAGGGCGAAGAGGAATACGACGCGAAGCTCCTGCGCAAGGCGAACACCGTCCTGCAGGAGGTCGAATCGTTCGAGGACCTTACGCCCAATCTGCTGAATTCCCTGAATCAGCGCATCCTGCCGGAGCGCGTGATCATCGAATACAACAGCATGTGGGGCATTGAAAACCTGTTCCGCGTGAAAAAGCCGGACGACTGGGAACTCGCGCAGATGGTCGCGCTGATCGACGCGACGACGTTTGAAAACTACATGGTCAACATGCGGCAGCTGATGTCCGAAGCGCCCAAGCTGGCGGATCTGGTCATCTTCAACCGCTGCGACGAGAACACGCGCAAAAGCCCCTATCGCCGCCTGATCAAGGCGATGAACAACACCTGCACGATCATTTTCGAAAACAAGGACGGCACCAGCGACGACGGCGTGGGCGAGGAAGACCTTCCCTACGATATGAAGGCCGACGTGATCGAGATCAAGGACGAGGACTTCGGCACCTGGTATCTCGACTGCATGGAGCATCCGAATCGCTACGACGGCCGCACGGTGCGCGTCAAGGGGCAGTGCTTCAACATGCAGAACCTGCCCAAAAAGACGTTCGTCTTTGGCCGCTACGCCATGACCTGCTGCGCCGCGGACGTCGGCGGCATCGGCTTCCTTTGCCGCTACGCCGACAAGCGTCCCAAGACCGACACGTGGTTCTACCTCACCGCGAAGGTGGAAAGCGGCTTCAGCGTGATTCACAACCGCGACGCCGTCATCCTGCTCGAAATCAAGAGCGAGCCCGCCGAAAAGCCCGAGGAAGAGCTGGTGCAGTTCAACCCGTAATTTTTCCCATCGAGAGAGCGTCCGTTCGTCGGGCGCTCTTTTTTTGAAATCGCCGGTTTACATTCCGTTCTTTGTGAATATCCTTTAGCCTGAAAATCTTCATATTGACGAAATCGTTAATGAATACTATAATAGAACATGTATTAAGACAGACAGGAGGCGTACTCATGAAACGGATTGCAGCACTGACCCTCGTTCTTCTGCTTCTCGCCCTGCCCGTGTGTGCGGAAACGATCGTCGTCGATCTGGAAACCGCCACAGCGGAGCAGCTCGCCGAATGGATCGACACACTGACCGCCCGCCGGCTGGCGCTGACCGGCGTCACGGAAAAGACGCTCTCGCCGGGCGTGTACACCGTCGGCCGAGATCTCGCCGCGGGCGAATACCGCCTGACGGTGGACGATACCGTCGACTCCGCGTTCATCTACGTCTACGCATCCGGCGCGGATGCATGGTACGACTACAAGCATTTCTACCCGCTCGGGAACTACCACGGCGTGTCCGAAATCGGCAAGCTCACCCTTGCGGACGGCGACCGTCTCGACATTCAGGGCGCATCCATCCAGCTTCTGCCCTATACCGGCTGACCTCTTCCCCTCGAAAAGGCATGCGCCGCCGCGCATGTCTTTTTTTGCGCTTTTGGCCGCGTTTTTTATCTAAAACGGCCTTCCGAAAAATCTGCATATGCAAAATATGCAGATTTTTCGGAAAATCGGGATGTAAACCCAAAATGCTCAGAATCTGAGCGCTCAGAACGCCAAATGCTCAGGATCTGAGCGTGACTTTTGGAGGAATATCGTTCAAAATATTCCTGTCACAAATCGATTTTCAAAACGAACGGAGGAACAGATATGGCACAATCAAAGCTTACCTGCATCTGCGAATGGCCCGGCGGGCAATATCGCCCCGGGTGTCCGGTGGCCATCTCGGCGGGGTCTCTCTGGCGGCAGGGCATGGGGCCGGTGTTCGCCCGGCTGACGTTTACATCCCTCTCCGAAACGCGCATTGCCGCGCTGGTGGTGCACATCGACGCGCTGGACGCGCAGGGGAACCGCGTCTCTCTCGCAGCGACGGATTTCCAGTATCCCGGTCTGAACGCGGAACCGTATCAGGATTTCGGCGGCGCTTCGCCCATTCCGCTGGGAAGCTGCGACGTTCGATACTTCCGCGCGAGCGTCGTTTCCGTCGACTTCGCGGACGGCAGCCATTGGAAAACCGGCAACGCCACGACCGCGCCCACGCCCGCGCCGGAACCGCTGCCGCTGACCGACGAGCTGCTGGCCGCCTACCGCCGCGAACTGGGCAGCGACGCGCTGCGCTTCTCTCCACTGGTGCTGGACGGCGCGTGGCGCTGCGGCTGCGGCGCGTGGAATCCGCAGGGCAGTGACTGCTGCCGCATCTGCGGCGCGTCGCTTTCGCGGCAGCAGGTGCTCGCCGACATGGACGTTTTCCGCCCCATCGCGCAGGCGCAGCTCGCCGCCATCGCGGAGGAGCGCACGCGCGCGGCGCAGAAAGCCGCCCTTCAAAAGCAGCGCAGGCGAACCGCCATTCTCGCGTCCGCCGTTTCTCTGGCGGTGCTGGGCGCGTTCGTCTTCCTTCTGCTGACGCGGATCATTCCGAAGTCGCATTACAGCGAGGGGCTGAGACTGTCCGAATCCGCGCAGGCGCTGAACAGCGCGAATCTTTACGCGCGGGCGTATGACGAATTCGCCGCCGCGAAGAACTATTCGGACGCGCCGCGCCGCGCGGAAACCGCCGCCGGTCACGCCGCCAACGCGTTCGCGGCGGAAAGAAACTATTCCACTGCGGCGACCTACTACCGCTATGCGGGCAACGAGGCGCGCACCTACGAGTGCTGGCATCTGAACAGCATCTCCGACGCGGATACCGTACGAACCGAAAGCGGCTTCCTGCGCTTTTCCGGCAAATACAGCGACGTGCTCTACAGTCGGTATGTGGGCTTCGAGAACGACCCTGTGGACTACTCCCGCTACACCGGCGCGGACGGCAGGGAATACACGCTCGTCTTTGGCGACAGCGCCGCTGTCTCTCCCTTCGGCAATGGTGACTTCGCCAGCGTCTCCGGCGTAACCGGCATTCAGGACGAGGACGGGAACGTGAACTCGCTCGACGGGTACGACGCGCGCATAGATTATAGAAAGGATGAAAACGGCCAGAAGACGCTGGAAGCTATCTGGCTGAGTAAGGACAGGCTGTACGGCCTGGCCGCTGAGGACGGCACCGTGCTCATGGAGCCGTCCGTGGGCTTTCAAAAGTTCGAATCCTACGGACGTGAATTGCCGCGTTTCTTTGAAAATATTGCCGTCGTGAGGAAGGATGGTCTCTGGGGCGCCATCGACCGAAACGGGCAGTTCGTCATCGAACCCCAATACGGACAGCTGTACGACGCGTCCGAGGGCTTGGTTCTCGCGCAGCTTCCCGATTCCATGCAGATGATCAACGGCCTGTACACCTCCGTGGAGGGCGACTGGCTCGTGCTCGATACGCAGGGCAACATCCTTCTGCGTTCCGACGGCTGGAAGCCGGGTTCCTATTCTTACCGTTTCAGCCACGGCTGGCTGCAGGTGGACTTTTCTGACAAGGAAGAGGGCTATATCAATCGGGAGGGCCGCCGTTTTCTGGATCGCACGTGGCGCTTCGTGGACACGATTCGTGCTTCCATCGAAACAGCGGACACCGACATTCTGGATATGGACGCCGAGCGCATCATCGGCAATCTGAAGGATAGCGATCACTACGAAGCTCTCTCCTGCGGCCTCGTCTACGAGAGTTATAATTCCTGGAATTCAGGGCGCGATCTCTACAACTTCAGCGACACACTGCTTCTGGAAAATGTAAACTCAACCGACGATTATTTAGCGAATCCATTTTATATGATCAGCTACCGATACCTGCTGGTCGACGACGCGAAGAATGGCAAGGGTCTGTATGAACTGCGGGGAAGCCTTTCCAATCGTTCTCTCCGGCTGATCACCGCAATGCAGTGGGATTTCCTGTGCGGCGCGAATGAAAGCTATGACGCTTCGAATCCTGCCAATACCTGCGGCCTTATCTCGGTGGGGAAGGAAAGCTACCGAAGCAACAGCTACGGCTTCATCGACCTGAACGGTCAGTTCGTCAGCGACGGCCTGTGCTTCCGCTACGTGCGCGACTTCACCTCCGACGGCGTAGCCATCGTGCAGACGCAGGATGAGCTTTACGGCCTGCTGAACACGAAGGGCGAAATGGCCGTGGAAGCCGCCTGCCAGTCCATCCAGCGCGTCGGCGAGAACCTGTACGCCGTCGAGAACGCGAACGGCAAGTGGGGTCTGATGAACACGGAGGGCAAAGTGCTCGTGGAATGCCGCTATTCAGAAATCGGCTCGTTCACCAACGGCCGCATCTTCGTGAAGGACGGAAGCTATTGGAAGCTGATCGAGCTGGACGGTACCGTCTGTCTGGAGCGAATTCAGGACTACAGAATCGCGGCGGACGGCACACTGGCGCTGGAGCGCGACAACCGCTGGGGCGTGGTTGAGAGCGATCTCACGCAGGTCTTCTAATCCCCAACAAAAGAAAGGATAAATCCTCATGAAAAAGCAAACTCTCGGTCTCGTTGCGCTTGTCATTCTCATTTGCGTTCTGTTCGTCGGCTGCAAGTCTCTGTTTTCCGGCTGCGGCAATCCGAGTCACAAAGGCGACACCTCGCGCTGTACCATTTGCGGAAGCCGGCGCGTCGTGTACAGCAGCGGAGCCTATGGCTACTGTGCCAGACACTATACCGACATGAAGCATAACCGCTGATTTTCCACCCTCGCGCGATATTTCCTGAAATTCCTTGACAGGCAACCGGTCGGCCGCTATAATAGGTAGCCCGATCGGTTGCCCCTTTTTTAGAAACTCAATCGGAAAGGAAACCGCCATGGACAAGATTTATCCCCGCCCGCACGACAGGCAGACCGTGTATCTGAACAGCGTCGTGACCGGCGAAAACATCGAGGTGGGCGACTACACCATCTACAACGACTTCGCGAACGATCCCCGCGACTTCGAGAAGAACAACGTGCTCTATCACTACCCCATCAACGGCGACAAGTTGAAAATCGGCAGGTTCTGCTCCATCGCCTGCGGCGCGAAGTTCCTGTTCACCAGCGGGAATCACACCATGCGCTCGCTTTCGAACTACACCTTCCCCATCTTCTTCGACGAATGGAATCTGGACGCGAAGAACATTTGCAGCGCGTGGGACAACAAGGGCGACATCGTGCTCGGCAACGACGTGTGGGTCGGCTATGAAGCCGTGATCATGTCCGGCGTGACCATCGGAAACGGCGCGATCATCGGCACGCGCGCCGTGGTCACGAAGGATGTGCCGCCGTACACCATCGTGGGCGGCGTTCCGGCCAAACCCATCCGCAAGCGCTTCGACGACAAGACCATCCGCGCGCTGGAGAATCTGCGCTGGTGGGACTGGGAGCGCGAGAAGATCGCCCGCAGCATCGTCGCGATTCAGAACGGACGACTGGACGAATTGGAGAAAAACGCATGAAGCCGGTTGCCGTAGACCCGAGCACGACGAAGCGCGCGTCCGCCTACGCGCTGTGGATGAACGCGCCGAACCCCATGTTAACGTTTTTCAAAACGATGGACGTGACGCGCCTTGTGCGCCTGAGCCGAAGACACGGCGTGAAGTTCAACCTGCTGCTGTGCTGGTGCATCGGGAAGGCCGCCGCCGAGGTGGAAGAATTCTACCTGCTCCCGGTGGGGCGCGAGCTGATGCGCTACGACGCGCTGGCCGTGAACACCATCGTGAAGAACCGCACCGGCGAGGTCAGCTCCTGCGACGTGCCATTTGACGGCGACTTTGCGCGCTTTCAGGCGGACTATCTGCGCCTTACGCGCGAGGTGGCCGAAACCTGCGCCGACCACGACCTGACCGAACGCATGGTCATCGGCACGAGCGCCATCGTGGACGCGGATATTGACGGCGCGGTGGGCATGAACAGCGGCATCTTCAACAATCCCTTTCTCATCTGGGGACGCTACCGCCGGAAGCTCCTGAAAACGGTGCTGCCCATCTCCTTCCAGTTCCACCACACGCAGATGGACGGCGCGCACGCAGGGCGCTTTCTGGCGCTCGTGCAGCAGAACATTCGAACGCTCGCCCTCCCAAAAGCATGAAAGGAGCGGATTTCATGAACCTGACGACTCTTTGGCACGCTGTAGACGATCGCCTGAACCAGCTTGATTTCTCCGCGCTGACGAACGGCTTCCGCCGGTATCGCTTCGCGCTGTATACCGAGCGCGAGGCCTGTCTGGACGGCGCGCTGCTGCCCCGTCCGGACGGCTTTCTCGGCAACACAGCCGTTCCCTGCGAGGGCGAATTCGTCGCCATCTGGAGCATGGACGCCGACCCGATCGAGGATGTTGACCGTCTGGCCGCGTCGCTGGTTCATGAAATGTTCCACTGCCACCAGTTTACCTGCGGCGAAATGCGCTTTCCCTCCGACCTCGCGCTGCTCGCCGACCCCGGCGACGCACGGAGCTTCGAAGCGAAGCACGCCGAGAACCTTCTGCTTGCCGACGCGTGCGAACAGAAATCGCTTTCCTGCCTGAAGCGATTCGCGAAAATCCGCGGCGAACGGCGCAAGGTGCATCCGGACATGGTGGAGCAGGAATTAAAAGTGGAAACCATCGAGGGCATGGCGGAATACGTGAGCCTGCGGGCGCTGGCATGCCTGAACCCGGCGGCGTTTGAACGGCAGCTCGCGGGCTATCTTCAGCGCCTGCGGGCAGAGGACGCGCAGCTGTTCGACCTGCGCCGCATCGGCTATTTCAGCGGCGCGGTCTATTTTCTGACCCTCGAGCGGCTGGGGCTTCCCATCGTCAACGACCCGCGCAGTCCATTGACCGCCTACGACCAGAATCCTATCGATACAGCAGGTTTGACCGCCGATGTGCCGAGCTTCGATTTCGTCGCCCGCGAATTCGCCGCGCTGATCAAAAAGCGAACGGATGAAATCGCACAGTACACCGCAGACGCCGCCTACACCGCGTGTAACGCCGTCATCTGCGGCTATGACCCGATGAACATGTTCCGCGTCGGCGACCAGCTCTTCTGCCGTCACTTCGTCTTTCTGAACGAAAACGGCCGAACAATACCCATCCAGACCGCCGTCGTGCTGAAGCTCGCCCCCGGCAGCAACAATCGCATCGTCGGCTATTTTCTGAAAAACGCCTGAAACGAATCGGAGCGAGGACGAACGCACCGTTTGTCCCCGCTCCGATTTTCTGTTCTTCTGAATGAACACAGACATACTCATATTTTGCTTTTCAGATGCGCGCGCCGAAAATCCCTACCCACTGGTTGACCAATGCGAACGCGCCGGTGCGCTAGCTGAGCTGATTCATGAAATCGCCCAGCCCGTCGGCGTTATACAGGCCGGTAATGCGCTGGAAGCCGAGCAGATCATAGATACCGTCGCCATCCGGGTCGACAGACAGAAGCGCGCTCAGCGGATTCACGTTGAGCGCGTCATTCGCTATCACTCCATCTTCAGATGCGCGCGCCGAAAATCCCCACCCACTGATTGACCAGCGCGAACGCGCCGGTGCGCCAGCTGAGCTGATTCATGAAATCGCCCAGCCCGTCGGCGTTATACAGGCCGGTAAT
>ENA-UOJG01001113-UOJG01001113.1-human-gut-metagenome-genome-assembly--contig:-C47-NODE-1113-length-30816-cov-6.750983_pt1 | contig 30816 bp, 48 predicted proteins | sample MGYA00242340_ERZ723887 | MGnify/ENA metagenome assembly ERZ723887 | reverse complement strand
TAATGCGTTTTCAGGAAGAGTGTCGAGGTAGTCTATTGCATCGTACATTCCTTCGGTGGTGTATGGGAAAAGCTTCTCGTAGCAGTGGCTAGAATAGTGTTGGCCGCGCTTGCGGTAATCCCTGCGAAGTTCTTCTGGGTCTTGGCGACTTCCCAGTGAACGCGGATTACTCGGTGTATGTCTCCCTTGCGGGTAGTGTACACGTCAAGGTTTTTAGTGATGTAGAGCTTCTTCTTGGTGCCCATCATGTTATCGAAGATTTCGAAGAGGTTGAAGCGGAGGTTTTCGGTGGTCATTTTTGTTTGTCCTTTCTTGGTTGGTAATTACATAATACATCATTGTTGAATACGACACGCCGGACTAGGCAGAATTTCACCCAAACGACTCAACCCACGCGCGCTATCAAGACCACGGAACCGTTTAGCGGACTGCGCGGCTTCATCGAGGCTACGCCCACTCAACCGGTTGCGTCGATACTCCCAACTCGCATCACCTTCGATGCCAAGTGCGGCCATCTCCCGTGTAATGTCGGCTTCGGAAGGCTTATGGTCACGTTTCCACCTACGCCAAAACGCATTGAGGTCGGCGGGCATGAGATACGGGCGCTTCTTCGCATATTCTGGACTTGCGAAAAATTGGCGTATGGCTTCTTTCGCCACGTCTAATCGCATGTCAGTGGCTAACGCTTCCATCCATGCAGCCACCTGCATATCGGTCACAAGACGGTTATCAAAGGCGCTGGCATAAGTTAGGAGTGCTTGCACTTGCAGTTTATTCATTTCTCGTATTCCTTGAATTCAAGTTGCATTAATTTCACGACTTTCAACATTCCGTCCAAGTCACTTTTTCTAAGGTATAGCCAGAAGAGACCTTCCGCATAGGTGGTGGCTTGACGGGCAAGGTCTAACATGGTGTCCATGTAGAGACAGCACTTACCCACTTGCTTGAGATTGTGCGCGTCCAATGGTTCGCCATCGATTTGCAGACGGCATTCCTCGCCATTGTCGATAGCCCTCTGTAGGTACCATTCTGCTTTCTGCAAGTCTTCGAGGTAGCGCCCCTTGAGTCGGTATCGCCACACGTATTTTATGGCGTTGCCTACGCAAAAGCTGTGGTATTGCGCGACTTCGATGCATTCGCAAGGCTTCGTGTTGTCGGTGTAGTGTGCTGGATGATTAACGTTGTCCATGATTGCTTCCTTTTAAAATTGGGGTGTGGTTGAGTCCAGAAAATCGTCGAGGTAAAGAATGAAGTCTTCTTGGGTTGAGTCGTGAAGTTGTGGCTGATAATCCGCGTGTAGCCATTGAATGCCACTGGACATTTTCATCCACTTAATACCGGCAAGATACACGAGTATCGTATTGTGTACTTTACCAATCGTCCAGTCTGATGGGGCCACTACGTCCATCATGTAACTTTTAGATTGGGCTCCGCTTCTCTGCCGGTTTTCTAAGCCTTTCCAAGACAATATCCATACTCTGTAGCGTGCTATTTTTTGGTTGTCTTGTACTGTTAACGCTGTTTCGAAGATTGCCGTGTCTTCTTGCTTGACGCAGAGTGCGACGGAATGCATGTCGTAGGGGGGTATATCGTTGAATAATGTCAGCATTTTATTTTCCTTTCATTGGGTGCCCCGCTCTTGCGGGCGGGGCTAGTATAAGTATTTTCAGGCTTTGCGTTCGTAGACTTCCACATTGTAGCCGCCATCGGTGGTGTAATCAGGTTTGAATTTGCCGAGTCTGTATCCTCGTTTAAGCATTTCAAGTCTGAGGGTGAACAGAATACCGCCAGTCCGGTTAAGATTCTTAATGTCGAAGTTGATGCCGTTGTCAACGTTGCGGACGTATGCGGTGGCGTTTTCTTCGTCGATAATGACGTATGCGTCGCAGATGTATTCGCCTTGATTGTACGGTTGGAGTTTAACCATTTTGGGTTCCTTTCTTATCGGTCGGTAATTACATAATACATCACTGTTGAGTGCGACACGCCGGAAAAAGAAAATGCCCGCCGAAATAAATCAGCGAGCATAAATGAGAACCGTTATCACTAAGCGAACTTGACTGGCACTAGCGGGAACGCATCAGCACCAAGAGTAGCCACAACAAGCGGCCATGTGACATGCAACGCGGATAATCCATCACTCCAAACACGCGCGATAGGCACAGTTTCAAACTGTCCGTCCTCAACGGTTGGGCGTCGCACACTCCAATCACAAGCCCCGTCACGGTAGAGCAGTATTCCAGTTTGCGAGAGGTAATACCCTTCTTCTTTTGGTTCTCTGAATTTTTCGTTTACTCTGACGTTTTCGGGGAAAAGATTATTTAACTCGTTTTGGAATTCTTTCAAATCGTCCAAGTTGCTGAATTGCAGTCGCACGGTGTTCGTGGGATTGCATTTGCCTCGTTTTGCCCCGCGAATGGTCAGTGTTTCGCAGTCTGCGAATGATTGGTGGCTTACTTTTATCGGCATTTCATGTCCCTTTCATTTGTTGGTTATTTTACATTATCGATTATACATGATTACGGGCGCGACACGCCGGACTCAATCTGGAAGCCGAAGAGGTCAGTTTGCGACTGCATCGCTTGGGCTAGATTCTGCATATTCCGTTCCGCGTTCGTGGTGGGCTTGCGTGCTCGCGGAGGGTCTGGACGGTATTCGTCGTTCCATCTTTCCCCGTTGAGCCATGTGGCGAAATTTGGAATAAATCTGGTTTCCGTGTTGGCGCACTGCGCGGCGAATGCCTGCACCTTGGCTATGAGGAAGGCACTGTTTATACCTACTTTTGCTTTACGCCATGCCTTGTAAGCTGCCATCTTGGCCACATGCTTCGGGTAGATTGTCCACAGTTGTTCGAACGCTGTCGGGTATTCTTCGCGCTTGTGTGGTGCTGGTTCCGTCGGTTCGGGTTCGCGTGTGGGTTCTACCGTGGTAGGCGATTCTGGAGCTTGGTAAAGCGTTTTATCAAGCGTATCAGGCTTAGAGGAATCAGGCTGGACGTTGCGTTCTTCGGTGGTCACATGGTAGACGGTTGATTTACGCACGCCATTTGCCGCATATCTTGGCTCACGAGTAATAAGCCCTTTGGCCTCTAGCGATTTCAGCGCGGTATAGACGCTACGTTCTCCGCACATTGCTTCGGCGGCTATCGTGGACACTGACGGGAAGCACTGCCCGTTATCGTCAGTGTGGTCTACTAGAACGATGTAGACGAGTTTTTCCAAAGTGTTGTCAAAGTGCTTTCCTCTGATGACCCAGTGGCGCATAGCACAAAACCCTTGAATATCTTGCATAGATAACACTATAACACAAGATTGACGACGTTGCAAAATTTTTTTCTTTTAGTATTTTCTTTTTCTTACTATGGTTATACTTCCATTGGTTATTTTTACTATGGTTATACTTATCCCTGCATGTGGTGCAGGGTAGTACTGCATGTGGTGCAGGGTAGTACTGCATGTGGTGCAGGGTAGACATATAAGCGATATTTTCCATACTTTTGCGATACGGTTGCAATTTGTCGAAATGTCGTGTATGCTATGAGATATGACGAAATATTACACAGTGCGACAAGTCGCTGAACACTACGCAGTAACAACGCAAACCGTCCGCAGCCTTATCAAAGACGGTGAAATTCCAGCGATCAAGGTTAAAAGGGACTACCGTATCCCGGTCGAAGCCATAGAAGCTAAAGACCGAGCTGTATTTAAGGCGGCGTAAGTGAGTAGGCTGACTGCCGAAGGTGAAATTGAATGCGCATTGAAAGCGCACATCACCCAGATGCAGGACTACGACCTTACCCCACTGCAAGAGCAAATAGAGGCATTCCGAAAACCTAAACGGAAACGTCCACTAACCGCTCAACAACGCGAGCTTGAACGGGCACGTAAACGCCGATACTATCAAGCACACCGTGAGGAACGGTTACTGCATGACCGCGAACAATACGCGAGAATCAAAAAAGAATATCCCAGAAAATACGAGGAACGTTTAGCGCAGATACGCGAATACAAGCGTTCGAAACGATTGGAGCAAAACAAATGAACGACCCTATTCTGCTGATTGAACACGGTAGGCTTACCGGTGAGCCTGAATTGAAGACGACGAAGACGGGTAAGCAGATTCTGCAATTCACCGTGGCCGGTAATGGCTCGCATAAGGATAAGCAGACCGGCCAATATGTCGATGACTGCCAGATTTTTATCCGCTGTACCGAGTGGGATATTAACCGCGCGCAAGCCTTGCAAAAGGTATTGCACAAGGGCAGTGAGGTACGTTTGGAGACCGCTTTCAATTACACTTGCGCGACGGATAATAACGGACAGCCGCGCGTGTATTTCGATGCTCGATTCCCGAAGATTACCGTGTATCCGCCCCGTCCGCCGAAGCCTCAGCAACAGCAGACGCCGACTAACACGTCCAATTTCGACGACTTTGGGAATAGTGACGCTTGGGGTGAGACAGCATTTTGAAAACCAAAACGCTAACGTTTAACGCGTATGGCATGACTCCAGCACCTAAAGGTAGTTACCGTTTCGTGCGGGGGCACGCCATCCCCATGAGTAAGCGTGAGAAGCCGTGGCGTAACCTCGTGGCTGATAATGCGCGTATTGCAATGACTCGGGAAAAGTTCACACAGTTTGACAAGGATGTGCCCGTGTCGGTGCGTATCACGTTTCTTATGCCGCGGCCTAAAACCGTGAAACGTCATATGCCTACCGTTCCGCCTGATATTGACAAGCTGTGCCGTGCCGTATTGGACGCCTTGACTGATGTGGGGGTGTGGGTGGATGATAGTCAGGTGGTTGACTTGGGAGCAACCAAAATCTACGCGTCCGGTATTCATATTGGCGCGCATATCACAGTGGAGGGACTTGCCCATGAAGAAGCTTAAACAGAACATCGGCCATATCATTGGTAGTATCGCGGCAGTGTTAGTGTTGGTTGATTTTGCGTTGGTGATGATGCTTGCTTGCATCATGCTGTTCAGACTCATTCTAAAGGCGCTGGGCTTATGAGTTTGACATGGAAACAGCTGGAAGCGTTGAGTATCCCGCATAATTCAACGCCGATTGACTTGAATGACCCTGAAATAAAAACCATGATTGCGGAATGCCGTAAGCCGCATAGTGTGCAATTGGAATTGGAGGACTTCGAAGATGGGTGCTAAAAAAGGGACGGTTAACAATCCGACAGGCAAGGGTGGTTTCGGTGACCATCCGGAGAACGCGTGTAGTGGCAGGTGGAGGAAAGAAGACAGCTACACGTACAACGTCAATAAATACGGTCGCATGACTGACATTGAACTGCAAGAGGTCATCCTGCAAGCAAAGGGCGGCGAGCTTACACAATTCCAATGTGCCGCATTGCAAACCGTGTTGGACATGCAGAAGCGAGAAGGTTGGAAGAAGCTAGTTGACACTGTTGACCGCGTTGACGGCAAAGCGTTGCAACCGGTTGAACAGACAGTTAACGGCTATGTTCCACCAACCATTAATATTGAGTTCGTCAAGGGTGATGAAGATGAAGAATGATTTTTGGACTGTGCGCGAATGGCTTGAATTCGTCCAGCATCCAGCGGAAGACATGAGTTATGCCACTGTTCGTTTTGGCCGATTCATTTGGGATAATTGGCGACGTACGCGTGGCTCGAAGACTATCTGCATGGTGAGACGTAATATCAACGGTGTGCGGTCTGGATTGATGAAAGCATATCCGAGAGTAGAGAAAGCGTATATACTCCGGCTATACATGATTTGGCGTGATAAGGAGAGTAGAAAATGAGTCTGCAAATTATCGAAATGAAGGTTGCTGACCTCGTGCCGTATGCCATGAATGCTAAATCGCATCCAGCCGAGCAGGTGACGCAGATAGCGGCCAGTATTGAAGAGTTTGGTATGAATGACCCAGTGGCCGTGTGGCATGACGCGGACGGTGTGCCTATCATTGTGGAAGGGCATGGCCGAGTGTTGGCCTTGCAGAAGCTTAAGCGTAAGACGTGTCCAGTTATTTGTCTGGATGATTTGTCTGACGCTCAACGTCGCGCCTATACGCTTGTCCATAATCAGCTGACACTTAATTCCGGGTTCGATATAGATATGCTTAACAGCGAATTAGCCCAGATTAAAACCGATTTACCCTCGCTTGATATGGGCTAATTCGATTTACGGATTAACGATGATACGCCGGATAACGTTTATACTGCTAAAATCGATACGCCGGTGTATACACCACAATCCGATACCCCACCCGCTCTCTCCGCGCTATATGACCATTCTAAGACCGATGAACTTTTAACGTATATTAAAGCTAACATTAAAGATACTAAGTTGCGAAAATTCTTAACGCACGCGGCTTACCGGTTCACAGTCTTTAACTACGACCAAATAGCTGAATATTATTCACACCTACCACAAAACGAACGGAAGATTTTCGAAAAACTAGCCCTCGTTATCGTCGATTACGATAATGCTATTGAAAATGGGTTTATTAAAATGACCAAGACTCTACAAGCGTTAGCAGAGGAAGCGTTAACCAATGAGGAATAGTGCTGTTTTTATTCTCACTCGTAAACGTCCGTTTAATCAAAAAACATTTAAGACACTTAAACGACAACACTATACCGGTAAAACGTATTTTCTTTTAGACGATACTGACCCAACAATATCCGACTATATTCATGAATACGGCGAACAAAACGTTAAAATATTCAACCGTGGAAAGGTAGCCGAATATACCGATAGTATGGACAATTTCACTCCGCGTACCGGCATCCTCTACCCTCGTCAATATTCCTACGAATTAGCGCGTGATTTAGGAATTGATTATTTTCTTCAGCTCGATGACGATTATACGAGTTTTCAATATCGTTTCCCGTCCAACGGAAAACTTAAAGTGAGAGAATATTCCGACCTTGACAGAGTCTTTGAGACTTATTACGAAGCGTTGGATGATATACAGCTTTTAACCTGTGTTGCTTTCGCTCAAGGTGGTGACCTTGTGGGTGGGCAGATTAGGAATCCGTTTAAACGTAAGGCGATGAACGGTATTTTCTGCAAGACAGATAGAATATGGGAGTTTAAGGGTACTATCAACGAAGACGTTAACGGTTACACGACGAACCAGCAAACCGGCGCATTATGTATGACTTATTTAAATTCCATGCTTGTTCAAACGCAAACGCAGTCAGCTTGCGGCGGGATGACTGATATTTACGTTGATAGTGGTACGTATGTCAAAAGTTTTTACAGTGTTATTGCTAATCCTGCGGCGGTTAAGGTTAGCGTATTATGTGATTATAGTGCCGATATTCCACGACCCCGGTTCCACCATAATTGTGCTCAAAATCATTACGCACCGAAGATTATACCTTCGGCGTGTTTGCCTGTCTGATGTGGTATATTATTTCTTGGCAAGAAAAGAAATTGAGCCATCTATCTATATATATAATTTAATTCCCGTCTAGCATTCCCTTTCATTTTGCGTTAGACGGGGCTGGAACGTTGCGCGAGTGGTTTAAGCGGGCACCCTGCTAAGGTGCTAACTGGCAACGGTTCGGGGGTTCGAATCCCTCACGTTCCGCAATCCTAACGTGAGCCTAGGATAAGCGTTAGGCGGTTGAGTACACTACTCTTGCAGTGACTCAGACGAAATATAAAAGGGCGGCTAGCGAGCATGGTCGATAGTGAGGTAACATGTGCTCTCCGGTCAACGGTTGGCGGTCGATAGGATTGCGGCGGTAGCCCGCTAAAGTCCAAGCTAACCAATTTTCCCGTGGTGTAATGGGTAGCACGGCAGTCTTTGGAACTGCTTGTTTTGGTTCGAGTCCAGACGGGAGAGCGAGACATAATATGAGCATACGCATATTATGTCGTTGCTTGGGCTGTAGTTCAGTGGATAGAACGGGACGCGGTTATTGGTCGTGTCGCAACATGGCTAAATGTCACGTCTGTATGTCGCGGGTTCGAGTCCCGTCAGCCCCCGAGCCGAGCGCCTATGAACATTATTGGCATGAGAGATAATGGAATGCGCCGAAATGCTCCCAGTCTGAAGCACTGGCTGGCATGAGATTGCAACTTATGCGTGTGATAATCTCATGGCATGTAAAGTAAAATTACAGCCCCTCTAATCGCGCGACTAGAGGGGCGTTTCCATGCCAATTGCTAGAATACGTTGTATGAAGATTCCTGATGATTATTCTAGTCTTTTCTGGTGGACTCACTCACTTACACCGCCCGCCCGCTATTTCGTTTTCGAGGGTGGCCGTAGTTCAGGCAAAACCACGACCATATGTCAGTCGTTAGTGTTGCGTGGAGCTGTCAAGTCTATTCGAGTCTTGTGCGCTCGTGAGTTCCAAAACTCGATTAATGAATCAGTGAAGAAGAGTCTTGAGGACTCTATACGCATGTTAGACCTTGGCGGATACACTATCACGAAAGACTCGATAGAGCACGAAAATGGGACTAGTTTCGTTTTCAAGGGCTTGCATAATGACCCAGAAACCACTGTCAAAGGTTTGGAGGGTATTGACGTTTGTTTCATTGATGAAGCGCAATTCATCTCGAAGCATTCACTGGATATTCTTCTCCCTACCATCCGCAAGGAAAACAGTACAGTCATTTTTGCCATGAATCCTCTGACACCGAAAGACGAGGTTATGGAGCGGTTCGTATGGAATGCCAACGAGCAAGTCAAGGCGCGAACCATCCATAAGCACGTCACCTATCGAACCGCGCTCAAGGCTGGACTACTCCCACGGGAAGTGTTGCAACAAGTGCAGGAGGCTAAAGGGTCTCCCGACTTTGCTCACATATGGGAGGGCAAGCCGACCGATAACGTGCTTAACCGCATCATGTCGTGGCAACAATTGCAGTCCGCAGAAACTACCATCATGCCTGACGGTGGCATAACGTTCGGCGTTGACGTTGCACGACTGGGAGCAGACCGGACAGCCGTAGCAGTCAACAAGAGCGGCACTATTATCGATTTAGTCAGTTGGAACCACACGCGTTTAACGGACTCGGCGCAGACCATTAGACAACTGGCAGACCGATACAATCCAGTCGCCATTAATATTGATGACTGTGGTGTTGGCGGTGGTCTAACCGACATGCTTATTGCTGACGGATTACCCATTCAGCCGATTAATTCCGCGTCACGAGCTAAAGACAACACGAAATATCCCAACATCAATAGCGAAATGTGGTTTACTTTCGCTGAGAAACTAGTAGCCGGTGACATACATTTCATTCATTCACTGCCTGATAAAAACGACTTGTTCGAAGAATTAAGCACGCGTGAATGGAAACTCACGACGAAGAATCAACGCCAAGTGCAAGCGAAAGCGGATTACAAGACGGCTAATAATGTTGGCTCACCTGACCTTGCGGACGCGGTTTTATTGAGCGTGTACACGCCGGTTAAGTTGACAAGTTGGGATGTTGAAGTATTATAGATAGAGCCGGTAAAGCTTTGTCCTTTTTCTTTACCGGTGGTTGGTTGACTGGGATAAGCCCTCGCAGTGATTGCGGGGGCTTCCTAGTATAATGGGAACCGTTATCAATAAGCCTATTGAAAGACGGTAACATTGTCTAAACTCGGATATAAAATCAGAAGTTTCTTTACCCGTCCAACGTCCCCAGCATTGACTGAAGGATGGACTAGGGTTAGCGGCAGTGGAACGCAGGTAATCCCACCTTATGACGCTTACGCGCAGATTTTCCCATATTCCAACGCGATTGCCGGACGTTTCTCAACTATCATCCCCTACGCTGTTGACGCTCAAGGCGAGCGTATCAACCCGGCACCTCCCGCGCTCAAAGCATTGTACGCGCCTAATGACCAATTCTCTTGCCTTGAATTCCTGAAATTCATCGCCAATAGTATTCTCACCCAGTCGCATCTTGACATTCTGGTGTGGACGAATCAAGGAGGCTACATTCAACCGGGCGGCGAGATTACGCCGGACAATATCGCGGGCTATACGTTCCTCCCACAAGATAGCAGACAGTGGGATAGCAGTCACACGACTTGGACGCATCGCGTCACCATGACCATTAACGGACGTTTGGAAACACGCGTGTTCACGCGTGACGAGACTATCGCACTCAGCTATTCCACACATCCGCTCGACCCGTCGCGTGGCATCAGTCCCGCGCAGACCATCCGCAAGTGGGCAAACGTCGATGACATGATAGCGGATTACGAGCGTGGCTTCTTCGCCAACGGCGCTGTCCCAGCTGGCATGATGGGCATTGTGTCCGCTACCGCCGACGATTTCACACGCACAAAAAATCAGCTTGAACAGGCGTTCCAAGGCGCCGGACGCAATAACGGCGTGGTGTATAACATGATTCCGGTAGACCCGTTGAGTGGTAAACCGTCCGATACCGGGAAATTGGTGTGGGTGCCTTTTCAGCAGGCCAATAATTCGCTCGACTTGTCCAGTCTTAATGACGTGGTTAACAGCCGACTTGCAAGCGCTCTAGCTGTGCCGGATATTGTGCGCGGTATCGATAATGGGCAGACCTATGCCAATGCCGAGCAGGCCGAACGAGCCTTTATCGAAAATACTTTGAAACCGCTATGCATGACGGTGTGGGATAAATTTCAGTTCGAGCTTGACCGCATTACCGGCGGTTTGGGATATGGCATTAATTTCACTTTGGATGTTCCGGCGCAGACGGACGTACGCAAGGTGCAGGCCGACACGCAGGCCGTGCAGGTCGATACGCTTATCAAGCTTATCAATGCTGGAGCGAGTGTGGAAACCGCTGTAAAGGCATTGCACTTGCCAGACGAGTTCAATGCGCTGGAATTGGAGCCGGCCACACCGTCTCTTTTCGTGAAGCCGGAAGCCCCGCAGATTGTGCCACAGATTCAAGCCTCGAAAGATGATGACGTTAAGACGGAACCGGTGAAACCGGACGTTGAAGAATCAACCGTAAGCAAGGCATCTAAGCTAGTCCGCAAGTTCTACCGTGACTTGATTGACCTTAATCTAGCGGCGCATAGTTTTGCTAAGACTGACGTGGATAGTGGTGAGATTCAAGCCGAACTCGTTGATGGTCTTTTCGCTGTCTACGAACCGCAAATAGTCGCATACGCCAACTCCACAGGCAAGACGATTATTCAAGCAATGCAGGAATTAGCCAAAACTAATCCAGACATTGCCAAGATTCTTGACGCTTGGACGCCCTCGCAGATTGCCCAACTTGTCGGCTGGGAGACACTGCCGGATACGTTTGAAAAGGCGTACCGCAAGCAACTGACCAAGACTGTGGCCGCTGTCACCGGTACCGCGAATAAGAGTATTGCCAAGGTTATCGCGCAAGGTATCAAGGATAAGCTGGATTATAAGGAACTTGTACATGAATTGTACGGATTGCTTGACGATGACCGAGCCGAATTGCTGGCCGGGAACGAGTTGAGGAATGCGGAACGCTTGGGCAATCTCTATAGCGCGCAGAATCTAAGCAGTAAAACCGGCGTGACCTTGAAAAAGGTCTGGCACACTAGCGGTTTGGATGCCGGTAGCGAGCAGAAGCCGTGCCCATTCTGCGAGCATATGAACGGCAAAGTTGTGGGGCTTGCTGAAAGCTTCATGGACGAGGGTGATTCCATTGACATTGACGGTGAAACCTTCACCAATGACTATGTTTCGATGGTTACTGCGGCGGCTCACCCGCGCTGTCGTTGCACGCAGACTTACGAGGTGGCGTGAAAATGGAAATCAAGTGTAAGAAGTGCGGAAGGTTCCTAGGTGAGACGGAGCATAGTATCCGCCTTATGCTCAAGTGTCCTAATTGCCGTGCCTATCTGCTTTATCACATCACCATGCTTAGTGAGAAGCATTCTCAATAAGAGTGTTAGAATCAGTGTAGAGCAATAAAGCCCCGTAAGGACGCTCAAAACGTAAGGAAATAGGAATGCAACAGACACTCACATGCGACGCGAACAATGTCAGCAGTGACGGGCACACGTTGACGTTCCTTGCCAACTCTGGCACGCGCATGACCAATGGCTACACGGTAGACCTTGCAACACTGCAAGCCCCCGTGAATGATGGTCAACTCAAGCTCGTGACCGACCTAGCCGACTCAGACCGACTGACCTTACCGCTACTGCTTGACCATATGCCGAGCATCACGGCACAAGTCGGCATCATCGAGAAACTGTGGTTTGATGATACCGGGTTAATGGCTCAGGCTCGACTGAGCGACAATGAGCAAGGCCGGAACGTGCAACAGCTGGCAAGTGAAGGAATGCTAACGAACTCTTTCAGCATCACAATCGACTTCGATTCTGACCCCGACGAAAACGGTGTAATCCATAACGCCGAACTCGTTGAGATTAGCGTGGTCTACCGTGGTGCCGATAGTAAGGCGGTTTTCCGTAGTCTAAACGATATCGAAGGGAAAATAATGGAACTCAAGAACAATCTCACCAAGGATGAAGCGCAAACCTTGATTGACCAAATCACGGACGCTATCAATGGTCTGACCGAAAATGACGGTGACAACACCGAACCGGAAGAACCGGCGCAGTCCAACGAGGCAGAAAACAGTAAGGAGGGTGACACCGTGGCTAATGGTCGAACCAACATCATCATCAACATTGCTGGCGGAGCGCGTCATTATCTCGACAAGGTAAGTGACCAGATGAATTACTGGCTGAAGAGTGAGGACGCTACCAAGGCGTACGAGCAAGCATTGTGGCGTACCGATAATCAGGGTATGGAGGGCTTTAAGAATGCTTGGCGTGAGGAACTGGCCCGTCACGCCTATGCCGATAACTCTTCCATTGATGAAGCTAGTGTTGGCAAGCTTGTCCCGACTTCGGTTATTACCGAGATTGAAGACGCGCTCAACAAGGCTAGCGAGCTGTGGCCGCTGTATCGCAAGCTCGACGTTGACAGCTTCACTGTTGGCGCTCAGCTGGCAGGCTTGACCGATGACACTCGCGCTCACGGCTACAAGGTGGCAGACTATGGCACCTCGAAGAAGACTCAGAAGTTTAATCTTGTGGAACGTAAGCTTGCCGCCGATTTCGTGGTGAAGTATGCCGTGCTTAACAAGGGTGATATTCGCCGTACCGATAAGCCGGGCGCCCTCGTGAAGTACCTGCTGGCTGAAATGCCGAACTATATTCTGCACGCTATCGACCGCCAGATTATTCTTGGCGGCTATACCGACCTTGATTTCTTCCGTAGCGTGCAGACCGACGCTAAGGACACTTCCAGCGAGTTCGCGGGGAAGAATTTCGTTCTGAGTGCGGCCGAGGGTACTCGTGCCAATCTCGTGCTTGACGTGGTTGGCCTTGCATCCAAGATTACGGCAACCGGCACCAAGGTGCTTGTGCTCAGCCCTGATACCAAGGTGGATATTATCACCGCGGCCGATGGTATTGGTCGTCCGCTCGTCGGCTACGGTAATGATAATCTTGCCGCCTATCTGGGCGTGGATAAGGTTATCACGCCGGATTGGTGGACTGATGCCGATGACGCTAAGACTCGCGCAGTGATTATCGTGCCGGAAGCTTTCGGCGTGGTTGGTGATACGTCTATCAGTGCTTTCACCAATTTCGCGCTGAAGACGAACGAGCATGAATATCTGTCTGAAATTTTCGCTGGTGGTGCTCTGACCAAGGTCAAGAGTGCTGGCGTGCTGACCCCGAAGGCCGGGGAGTGACCGACTAGCTAACGGGGTAGAGTGAAATACTCTACCCCTCGTTGATTAAGGATTGAATATGACTAACATTTATGCTCACATTTCTGACGGTGACGCGCCTAAGTCTCAGCATGTCGCCGAAGTTAGTTTCGTGGATAAAGACGGCAAACACGTTGACATCGGTGGCGACGCATCGGCCGAGATTCACACTGATGCAACACTCGCCGGAACCGGCACCACAGACAACCCGCTGAAGCTCTCAGACAATACCAGCCACGATATTGCAAAGGCCGGGACGCTGACCGAGGATAATCTTGTGTACAAAAACAACATTACATCGCCGAACGTAACCCCCTTGGGAGTCTACAAAAATAATGCTAACAACCTTAGTATTTTTTATGTTAATGGCAAAGGACTGGCAAAGGAAACTATTTATGGAAGTACCTCTGCCCTTACGGTTCCTGCCATCCCAGCACTTGCGGCAATTAGCACGCTTGACAGTTCAGCCGAGCTTACCGACGTGATTAACAAAGTTAACGAGATTTTGAACGCAGTCAAGAACGCTCAAGCCACAAATAACGCTAATGTGTTGACCGACCTCGGCTGAGACGAGCCGACAACCGGACAACTCAACTGACATTGTAAAATTGTAGGGACACCAATTGTTGGTGTCCCTATTCTTTTTTTGGAGGAAAAATGTCTTTTATCCCAATTGAAAACATTGGTGGCGATAATGCTCGTAAATGGTTGCCGACTATACTGCCCGCATTGCAGAAACTTTTATGTGGCGCGATGGTGTCTCAAGCTACCGGAGTCAACCCAGCCATCGTGTGTGAAGATGGGCAAACAATTGTGCTCCCAGCATGGTATAGCAGTATCACCAAAGTGACGGTTAACGATAATCCAGTCGCATTCACGTTCAATCCGACTGTTGGCGACATGGATTACACTACCGGCCAAGTAGAACAAATGTACGGTAATACGCTCACCCTCGAAACCAAGGCACAGCCGGGCACTGTCGTAACCGTAGCCGGAACATATGGTTTCGATACTCTCCCGGCTAGTCTGCAAGCCGTGTTGTCAGGCATGGTCAGCGCAATGCAACGACATGCGGACGAAACGGATATTATCACTAGCAAGAGTATCGAAGACGTTAGCGTATCCTACCAACGGGACACCTCCACGGACACGCTCACTCAATCCATTCAACCATATATTAGCGTTATCAACATGTGGAGTCTCTGCGATAAGCCGTTAGGTGTGGGAGGTATCGCGACATCCAACACACTGCCAGTAGTACCGTATTGGATTGGAGACGGTGATGGTCTTGGATTGTAATCCTTTTACCCTCTTCCCCGACCAAGTGGAAACCGTCGAACTCTGGAAGTATGCGAGTAGTGAACGAAACAATAAGAAGCTAGCAGACGTACACGCGATAATCAAACGTTCCACCAACTCGGACGCGTTCGGCGACTATGGCGTACGTATCGCTACTCGCCGATTCCACCTGCAAGCCGAAGACATACCAGCAGACCTACGAGACCCCGACATACTATTAGACCTGATAGTCAAAACAAAAAACCGGGCATTCAAAATCACTCAAGCAAGTCAAGGCGACGACATGACCACTGGGAAAACACGATTCATCACCGTCTACGCTCAACCATACGGAAGGAGCACCATATGAGTCTACGTGTCACAATCAATAAAGGCGTGTACGAGCAAGGCCGACAAGCCATGCGCAATGGATTAGCCCACATGCTCACCGACATACACAAGGATGCAGTAACCAACGCTCCAATCGGCAAAGCACCCGAAGACAAACACCCCGGCCTATTGAAAGACTCAGGACGTTTCAAACTCCAAGGCATGAAAGGCTATGTCGCATTCGGTGGCGGCAGAGTCCCATACGCCAAACGACGAGAATACGAAAACCATCGACACCCCGGCACAAGACTCTACCTGCATCGTGCAGTAGCTAAAGCCCAAGCACACGCGGACAATTACTTCCAAAGGATACTAAAATGATTGAACTGGCAGTAGCATTAGACCTAGCAGAACACGGCTTCGGCACCTATGGGGAAACCATCTTCGTAAACGAAAGCCCCATATTAGACACGGGAGCAGTCAGCAGTAAAGATGGCATATGGATAACCTCAACCACAGTAAGCAACGGCAACGGCCATTACACTGACCAACTCACCATAAGCACACGCTTCTACGATGTAATCCGACAAGGCGAATACCTACTAAAACTCATGGAATACATCAACACACAGTTGGTAGACCAATGCACGCTAAGCTGTCAACCCGAAAGCCCAATAGTGTACGAGAAGTTAAACATAAGCCCAGCAAGCAGTATAGACTTAGACGCGGTAGACAGTGAAGGCCACTACGTGAAAAGCATCCACTTCACCATAACCTACCCACTCCCAGATTTAAACGGGGTAAAAGTGATAAACTAGAAACCAAGGAAAAACGATAATCATTCTCAATAAGGAGTAACACAATATGGCTACCACAGACTACAGTCTAATCGGCAAGAAAACCGTATACATCGGGCAAGAAGAATTCGCACCCGAACTCGTCGGCTCCGATGGTATCACCATCACACTCACCCCAAACACGGTGGACGTGGAAAGTCAAGCCGGAACTATTAGTATTCCTACCGGCACCTATAGCGAAATCAGTGCCACTATTCCACTCATCATTCCGAACATGGCAGTGCTTGGCCGCATCTTCCCAAGTCTTGCTACTAAGGGCACGGCAGGCACCAAAGTAACGTTCGGTGCGGGAGAATGCTCCGCAATCACTAGCGAGCCTATCGTTATTCATAACACTTGTGACGCAGATAGTACTAACGACGTGTATATTCCCGCCGCTCTAATTCAGAATGGTGGCGAGTTCACCATCGGTAGCACGAGTGACCCGGTGACTATCGAACTTAACGTGACCATGCTCCCTGACGAGAAGGGTTACGTTAACTTCGGTTGCTCCGACCCGTCGAAGCGCACCAAGTATGACCCGGAACAGCAGAAGTACGTTGACGTGGCGGACTCGACAAAAGCCAACACCGTCCAGGAGTAAGGAGCCTAAACCATGTCTGAAATCGTCACTATCGACACTCGCGAACAAACCGAGGAACACACCTTCAAACTGATTACCTCCAACAATCCCGAAGGCACCGTGTTCACTGTGAATCCTATGGGTGCGGGCACGTATCTGAAGTTCATGGACAAGGTGAAAACGCTTCAAGCGTTGAACGCTCAGGACATGAGCAGTAAGCAATTGTTGAAGATTCAAAACGACTTGTGTAATCTGCTTATCCCACTCGTCTCCCCGACCGACGAGTTTAAAACGTGGGCTGAGGAAGCGGAACAGAAGTGGCCTCTAGCATATCAGGCGGTTATGCGTCAGATTATGCGTTTCGTTTTCGGTAAAACGTATTTCTAACGGGGGTAGTCAATGACGGTGCATAAGGTCATTGACGATTTCACGCCGGAGCAGTTAGCGAAGCTTAAGGCCATGCGGCAGGCTGAAAGCAAGTCTAAAGCTTCGGCGTTTTTTCGTGATGACGAACTACTGCTAGCTGAGTTCGGCAAATATTACGGCTGGCAGGCGATACGTGACGTGCTAGCTGACGAGGTGAGTTACGAGACTTTCATAGCCTTATTGAACGCTGGGCGGAGTCTCGCAATCCGTGACCGCATACTGCGCGTGAATGATATGTATGTTGCGGTTGGAGCGTCGCAAGCCAAAAAGGGAGACAAAGTGTTAAAGCAATACGTGAAGCAGTTGGAACGGGGTATGTGATATGGCGCAAGCGGGTGAGATTCGTTTCGATGCCGTTATTGACACTAGCGGCTACGAAAAAGGTGTGAAAGACATCCAGACCGCCACCGACGAGATTAAAGAATCAGCGGAGCAGGCGGACAAGGCCACCGAAGACGTTGGCAAGAACGGCGGGAAGAACGCGCCAAGTATTAAGGACGCTTTCAGTAAAACGTTTGACGGGATTAGCGAGCTGGCGGACGGGCTAGGGTTGAGTCTGCCTAGCAAGCTTGTTAAAGTCGCGTCGATTGGTGGTGCTCTTGCCGCAGTCGGTGGCGTGTTCAAAACGGGTATTGATACGGCTATTAGTCAGATTGACGTGCAAGGCACTTTGGACGCCCAGTTAGGTAAGGGTAGTGTGGCCGCTCAGAATGCTGGCAAGGTAGCGGGTGAACTGTACCGGCAAGGTTGGGGTGAGAGTTTGGAAGACGTGGCTAATGTCGCGTCTAACGTCAGTTCTGTGATTCGTGGCATTGGTGAGGGTGACTTGAACACTGTCACCAAGGCAACGGAAGTGTGGGCGCAAACCTTTGACGCGGACGCGGGTGAGAGCGTGCGTGGCGTAAAAGTCCTTATGGAAAAATTCGGTTTAAGTGCTCAGGATGCCACCGACCTTATGACCAAGGGTATGCAAAATGGTCTGAACTACACCGACGAACTCGCGGACAACCTGAGCGAGTATGGTGGCCGTTGGGCTGAAGCCGGAACGAGCGCGCAAGAATATTTCTCACTGCTTCAGGCTGGCGTGGATAGTGGAGCCTACCAATTGGACAAGGTGGGAGACTTCCTTAACGAATTCCTTACCTCCCTTACGGACGGCCGTATTGAGCAGAGTATTGGAGAGTTTTCAAAGGGCACTCAGGACGTTTTCAATAGTTTCAAGGATGGTAAGGCCACTGCGGAAGACGTGTTGAATGCGGTTATTGGTGAGATGGGCACCATGACCGATAAAACCAAGGAAGCTAGTCTAGCGTCAACCTTGTGGTCTAGTCTTGGTGAGGATAATGCGCTTGGTATGATTGAAGCTCTCGGCAACGTGCCGAACAGTTATGAAAATATCAAGGGTGCTACAGACGAAGCCGCAGACTCCACTATGAGTATCGGTCAACAGTGGGAAGCGTTCAAACGTACCATGGCTGGCACATTGGGTGACGCTTTCACACCGTTTGTGAAGGGCTTCCTAGACGGTTTGACTGATATGACGAAGAAGTTTACCGACTTCGTTAATAACACTGATTGGAGCGGGCTAGCCAATATTTTTGGAAGTCTTGGCACTGCCATTGGTGGCGTGTTCACCGTAATTGGTAATTCGATTCAACCCGCATTGGATTTGCTTAAAATGTTCTCCGATTGGTTTAGTGCGAATAGTACGTGGATTGTTTCAACACTTGTTGGTATCGGTGCCGGTTTTGCCGTGTTCAAGACAGCGCAAATCATTAGTACCGTGGTCGGTTTTCTTCAGTCGTTCAGTCTTGCGGAGACTGCCGCCACAGTAGCGCAATGGTTGTTTAACGCGGCTATGGCGGCTAATCCGATGGTGTTGGTTATCACGCTATTGGCGGCGCTTGTGGCTGGGTTGGTTTACTTTTTCACGCAGACTGACGCGGGTAAGCAAGCATGGCAGGACTTCTGTCAGACCATGCAAGACTTGTGGCAAAACCTTTGCGGCTTCTTCCAAAACATTTGGGATAGTATCACCAAGTTTTTCACCGACGCCGGAACAAATATTACGAACGCGTGGAATGCTGTCACTGATTGGTTTAGTGGTATCCCCGGCAGAATCAAGGGTTTCTTCAATGATATTGGCGCATGGTTCGGTAGTAAGTTCCAAGGAGTCAAGGATGCGATTGTGAACAGATTCAATGAGGCTGTGGGGTTCATCACGGGTATTCCCGGCAGAATCAGGGATTGTTTCAATGGCGCGGTGAATTGGCTTAAGGATGCTGGCGGTAATATCGTTCGCGGCTTGTGGAATGGTATCAGTGACATGTTTAATTGGGTGCGTAATAATATTCTTGGCTTCGGTAAGAATATCGTCAAGTGGGCTAAGCAAGCGTTGGGTATTCATTCCCCGTCGCGAGTCATGGCCGAAGAGGTTGGCAAGTATATTCCGTCCGGTATCGAAATGGGTATCAAGGCTAATACTAGTGGTTTGATGGACTCGTTGGACTCGTTGAGTTTGGATATGGTTGACGCTGTAAAGGTGCCGACTACTACTACTGGCTCACTGCCGGTGTTTGATAGTTCTGCTAGTGGTGTCACGTCCGCGATGCCGCAGACTAGTATTGTTATTCAGAGTATGCAGGTGCGTTCGGATAATGATATTCGTCTGATTGCGCAAGAGTTGAATCGTTTGCAACGTCGTGACTTGAAGAGGGTGTGAAATTGGGAATCGTTTTCAATAACACTGATTTGGCTACCGTCCTACCTGATACCGTGCTTTATATTGGTAACGTTACGGGGCGTGAGTTCGTAAGCCCGGACGTTACCACGGTAGCGTATAAGGGCGCGCACGGTAGCCGATTCGTAGGCAATCGTTATCCCGCGCGTGATATTCAAGTGGAAGTAACCGTTATCGGCTATTGTTTCCAAATGATGCCATCTTACGCGTCTAAGCTTATGAGCGTGCTTGCTACCGACGTGCCGGCTAGCCTGTCTTTCAGTGACCAAGAGGGCACGTATCAGGCTATCGTTAGTGCGATTGACTTGGAAGAGCATGAGACTTACGCGACCGGTACTATCACGTTCACGTGTCCTGACCCGTTCCGTTATGGTGCCCTGTATGATATTGATTTCGACACGCTCCCGACTGACACGTTGCACACCAATTACAATGTCGAACCGGTTTTTAATCTTGTGGTGAACAAGTCCGCCAACAATTTCAGTATGAATGTTAACGGCTACGTGCTCACTTTGGACATGCAAGTCGCTCAGGATGACGTGATAGTGGTCAACAGTGAGACGCGTACTGTTACCGTCAATAACAAGCTGACAGTATTGGAAACGTCCGGCACGTTTCCGAAATTAAGGCAGTCGGGGAATACGGTTAGGTTCTATCCTGACTGTGGTGGCAATGGTTCGTATACTGCGAGGTGGCTGTGATGCTGGCAGAAGACACTATCACCCTTGTGGGACTGCAAGGGCATGAACTTCGTACGCTCAGCCCGCGCGCGGAATGGACGTTCGACCAACGTTCCGACTCCACTAATCAGCTCACCGTCACTGTTGGCACGGATGAAGCAACCGACGTTGTGGGCGACATGGAACTATTATTCCAACACCGTCGATTTGTCATTAACGAAGTGAACCGCACGCGCGACACGGAGACGTGTGAGATTATCGCGGATGAAGCGCAGGCTGAAATGGCTTCAATCGAGGTTGAGTCATTCCAAGTTGAGAAGGCGAAGTTGAGCGCGGCAGTCACGCAATTGTTGTCTAACACGCTTTGGACGGTTGGAACGATTGAGGATGATACGCGCACGATTTACGCCGACCTTCAAGGCAAGAAGGTCACGGAATTGTTGACGTGGTTGGCGAATCAGTCTAACCAAGTGTTATCGTTCGATTCCGCGCATCGTAAAGTTTCGTTTATCAAACGGGATATGACGCCTTCCGGTGTCGTGTTTAATTATGATGTCAACATGGCGAATCTTAAGAAGACTGAGACGCCGCCGACTTGCACGGTATTGCATCCTATCGGTGCCAACGGGCTGACTGTGGCGAACGTGAATCATGGCAGTGAGTTGGTTGAGGACTTCGGCTGGTACACGTCTTTGGGCATGAGTGAGAATGAGGCGCGTGCCCGGTTCACGAAACGGCAGGAATGGCAGGACGAACGTTACACCGTCGTGCAGAATTTACTGGATGATGCGAGGAAGAAACTCTCCGTGTCCGCCTATCCGACGCTATCTTACGATTTAACAGCTGTTGACGGTATCAGTGATTTACGTTTGGGTCAGCAAGCGTACGTTTGGGATAATGTGCTTGACGTGCGCGTGTTGACAACTGTTAGTGTTATCCACACGTCAAACGTTCATGATGATGATAGCGTGACGTTGGATTACGTGCCGCCATCTTTCACCATTGCGACTGATGATACTACCGGCGATACGACTTCCACAACCGAGGCTAGCGTATTCCAAGCATTCAATGACACGGAATATACGCTTGGGGATACGGCCACGCGCGTGCTCCCCTTGAGTATTAACGTGTATTCCGATACCATGCTTGCGTGTAATTTGTGTCTGACGGTCAAAACCACGACGGCGGGACTACTCGAAGGCTATTTTCTTTTGAACGGTGAAAAGGCTGGCCCTCGTATCATGCAGACATGCCCTGAAGGGTATGTCACTATCGGTCTTCCATTCCTTATTACGAACGTGAGCAATAATGACCAGACCACGCTTGACTTGTATCTTAAGCATGGTGGCGCTGGTAATCTCGCTATCAATGACGCGCAAATTTATATTTCAGCTAAGGGCGCGTATGGTGGCATCACTAATGAGCGTCCTGACAGGCGCGTTGTTGACTCTGTGGAACGTTTTAAACGCGAATGGCGTAACGTTGAGGATACGACGTCTGTCATATTCCCGGAACGCAACGACACTACTGTTGCGGAAACTGTGGAACGGTTCAAGACGGAATGGCGTAAAACTGAAGACGTTGTTAATCCGATTGTGTGGCTTGAAGACAAGACGCTCACAATCACTAACGCCGAGAATGATACCGTGTTTACGCTTATACTACCAGACAAGAGCCAACATGAAATGCCTGCTGTTGTTGACGGGTCTACAATGTTCGACTTGAGTACGCTTGGTTTGACAGGTTCGACTAAAATTATAGTAAAGGAACTTGACGTGAGTGTTACGGTGACGCTTTGAAAGTGAGGGGAAATATTTTGAACGAGTCAGTGGAACGGTTGAATATCATGCCGCATGTGAAAGGTCACGTGTCGGTTGATGTGATGGAGGACGGGCGGATTGTAGACCATGCGGAGCATGATAATTATGTTAGCCCGTTCGTTTATGGCGCGTTACGCAAGTATGTAAACGCGTATTTCATGATGTTGCATGATGGGACGAACTTGTATCGGAATAGTTCTGGTTTCAACCAGTATGCGCTTAATAGTGCGTTTATCCTGACCGACTACGCGGGGCCTGTAAACACTCGGGAACGTGTGATTCACGGCACTCCACTGAGTTACGGTTATCATCAATACGTTTCTAATAATGTTAACGAGTGTAGCTTCAACCAAGACGAATCATATCGCAAGGCTAACTCTTTGCGTTTCGTGTTTGATTTTTCAACATCGCAAGGGAACGGCACTTTCCAAAGTATTTATAGTGGCCCATCCACAGATAATCTAAGTTATAAGGCTGGATACCAACTTTTGACAGATTTCAATGTTCGTTGGCAAGTGACTTACTGTGATGGCAAGATTTACACACCGGACACTGATAGGATTGTCGCCTTTACGGTTGATGATTGGATTACACGACTTAACGGGGATACGTGGAATAGGCAAGCCATACAAGTACCTGGTGCCGGTTTGGATAATATGACAAGTTTAACCGCGTATAATCATTCCATTTATTGGGTTAATAGGCAGTCTGTTTGCAGTGCGCCGGTGTCTGATTTAACTGACGTGACAACACATAATATTGGTGATTATTGTCGAGCGATTTCTTACTCCGCTATTCGTGACTCGTTTTTCATCATTATTTCAAACACCGAGGTGCGAGAATATTCAACCTCGTTCGAGCTTAAAAAAACTTTCACCGGCAATTATGATTATAATATTTCTGCCATGCCTGAGGAAAACAGTGTCCTAATCGGTAATCGCGTATATGATATTGACGATAATGCTAACATGTTGAAACCATGCGCACGTTGGGAAGCATCACCGTTTCAATGCATGACGTTCATTGGCGAATTCGCTTTAGCTTATGAAAACGTTTATACTGGATTGTATCTTGGCACCCAGTATTTCAGTCGTGCCCGATTGGATAAGCCGGTGACTAAGAACAGTCGGCAGACCATGAAAATCACTTACGATTTCAACATGCCCCCGATTGATTGGGAACATTGATGGAAACGGCATTATTGTGCGCCATCCTCGGCAGTCAGACGGTGACTATTCTCGTGCAATGGGTGTTGAGTAAAATCGATGCGAAGCGCAACCCGTTACGCGAGGGTGTGAAAGAACTCTTGTTCTGCAAACTGAAACAGTTTGACGAACAGCGGGAACGTAACGGGTTCGTGCCCATCGCGGATAAGGAAACCGTGGAACGTGTCTACACCGCCTACCATGCGCTTGGGGGTAATGGTGTGGGCACTGAGATGACTAACAAGATTCGTACTTGCGCGAGCAGTAGGGAGGGAAAATGAAACAAAAGCCGAAACATAAGCGGTTTAAGCGAAGCATGGTCAGGCCGGTTGCCGGTTTGGCGTTGAGTGCGACTATTATGCTTTCGCCTAGCGTGGCATTGGCGAACATGAATGGTGTGGACGTGAGCGGATGGCAACCCGCGAACATCACGCGCACTATTCCGGCTGATTTCGCTATCGTCAAGGCCACCGAGGGTGTGGACTTCACTAACACTTCGTGGGTTAGCCAGATTACTGGCGCTATCGAAACCGGGAAGAGTCATGGGTTGTACCATTATGCGAATGGTGGTAACGCGATTGCGGAAGCCGACTATTTCGTTAACACTATCGGCTCGTATGTTGGCCGTTCCATGCTTGTATTGGACTGGGAAAGCTACCGTAACGCGTCATGGGGTAATGGCGGTTGGGTGCGTCAATGGGTTAACCGCGTGCATGACCGGACTAGTGTCTGGCCTGTGGTTTATGTGCAAGCGTCCGCCGTGTGGCAAATCCCGCAGGACGTGCGCCAACATTGCATGCTGTGGAAGGCGCAGTATGCGAGCAATGCCGTCACTGGCTATCAGTCTCAGCCGTGGAATGCTGGCAGTGCAGGTGAGGGCATGTTACAATACACGTCTCACGGTATGTTGAGTGGCTATAATGGTTTCCTTGACCTTGACTTGTTCTTCGGGGATAAGACCGCGTGGGGGCGTATTGCCTGTGGTGAGCGTAGTGGGTGCGTGCCGAACTCGTTCGCGAATACTGGCACCACTACCACTGTCAGGCATGATACGCCGAACACTACGTCTAATGGCGATGTGAATCAGATGGCGAACGACGTTATCGCGGGCAGATACGGTAATGGCGCGACACGCAAGGCTTTACTGGGCGGCTATTATGATTCGGTCATGAGGATTGTGAATAATCGTTTGGGATGCGGCACGGCTCAATCCTCTGCGCAATGCGTTTACGTCCAGTCTGGTGACACGTTGAGTTCGATTGCCTCCCGTTATGGTGGCAGTTGGAATGAGTGGACGGGCTACCGTTCCGGAAATCCGAACATTATTTATGCTGGTGAGCGTGTTTGCCGTCGCGGGTCTAGCGTTTTCACTGGTGGTGTTCGTCGCTATACCGTCCAGTCTGGTGACACGTTGAGCGGTATCGCGTCACGATATAAGATTAACGTGAGTCAGATTAAGGGCTATCGTTCAGGCAATCCTAACGTGATTTACCCGGGTGAAACCTTGTATTGGTGATTGGAGTAAATTATGGATATTACTCAGGCTGAGACTATCGCGGTTGCTATCGTCGGTTTGGTTGCTCCCGTGTTCGTGCAGGTTGTTAAACCTATTCTGCCGGATAACATGACCGCCTTGTTTAGTCTCGCGGTCAGTATTGTGTTGGGCATGTTGGCTATCGCGGCGGTGGGCGGTTTTAATCACGGTTATACGTGGGGTGTACTGCTTGTTGCTGTGGTGGGTGTCTCGCAGACGGTTTACACTGCTGTCAATCAGGTGATGGGCGGCAAACTTGGTAAAACGTTCGTTGACGAAAATAAGTTGCCCTAGTATAATGTGAAGTGCTGAAAGTTTTGGCGATTGACTTTTAGTGCTGTCTTTGATAAAGCCGCACGGGTTCATCTTCTTCCCCGTGCGGCTTTTCCTTTTTTAAATGGTTTTCAACCCGTCCCACGTTTGAACTGGAATGTTTTCAGGTCTGGCGAAACCTGACACGATTAATCCCAGTCGTTCGGCTTCCTTCACATTCTCATGTACCCACCCGTGGCAACCGGTTGTGCCTGACCCGCAGAGGGTTATGAGGTTTGGACTGGAATGCATTTCAGCGTATGGGTGCGAGCGTAGTCTACGGTGGTGGATGGAGTAGCCGAATGGTGTGTATCTCACGTCCCGCCCGCATCTCACGCACCGGTAGTGGTCGCGTTCCAACACGAGTTGACGTGTTTCTTCGGTCGGGTTTTTCTCTTTTGGCTTGCCTTCTTTCGCTAGCATTATTTCTCCGATTGCTCCATACAAAATTCTGCTAATTGCGCGAGTACAGTTCCAAACATGACGTAGCTGTCCTTGCTGAGGGTTGCGGCTTCCCCAATCGTGTAGGTTTGGTTTTCCTTATTGGTGGTGTAGCGTAGTTTTTCTTCCACCATTGAGTCGGCTAGTTCAACGCTGACATGCACGATAAATTCTGGCATTTTTTTCATTTTGTTTCCTCCCTTGGTTGGAATGATGCGACTTGTTCGCCTTCATCGTCAAAAATGGTTGCGGTTTCTCCGTGTTCCACTGTTTTTCTTGCCATGGCTACGGCTTGGCTGAATGTGACGCATACATAATCGACACCGTTGAATCTTACTGCATACATGTTTTATTTCTTTCGTTAGTTGTGTCCCGCCCTTGCGGGCGGGGCGGTTGTTTAAAGATATTTTATTTCTGCCTCGTAGACTGCGCACTGGTCTAATCCTTGATGCCATGTGAAATCGTCTACAAGACAGACTCGGCCGAACGTGAAATCTTCGTCGCGCTTGAGGATGTTGCGCATGTTTGCCAATTGGTTTTTAAATTCCACTGCTTCGCTGTGGAAATCGTAGACTTCTCCGGTTTCTTTTATTACGAGACGTTGTGTGCAGATGCGATAGCTGAGGTAGATGATTTCGGTGGTCATTTTGGTTCGTCCTTTCTTGGTTGGTAATTACATAATACACCACTTGGTTATGCGACACGCCGACGTTCGACAAACACGCCCCAGCACATAGGAATTTTCAGCGGCACCAACCGGGACACGCGATAGTCAGCGCCATAACGCACTTCAGCAAGCCGAGCAATAACCGCGTGCGCTCTCTCCCTTGCTTCGGCAATCCGCTTGTCATAGCCACGCTTGCGCTTCTGCCAACCGTCGCTAGTCCTCTCATATACCTCCCATACGACACCGTTTTCCGAATAATGAGACTGCACGCGATAATCGTAAGCGTCAACGTTCCTATATTTCACCGTATCCCCCTTTTAGTACATTTCCGCGATGTGTCGAGTGAACGCGCATACGCTAACTGCCGTCATATAGCCGCGTAATCCCGTCTTCCTCGCCATGAGAAGCCACACTGGGAAAGTGATGAAGGGTGCGAGACACCACCCACATGTAGCGAGATTACGCAGACTGAAGGCTTGCAGTGCTTTACGTCTCTGCCCCTTCGTTTCGTACTGCGTTTCGACTGTGTTGAGAGCGTCTAACCATACTCTGCGCGCATTCTTTAAGGACATGCCGAAACCGTCCGTTGTCTGGATGCAAGTATTGAGGTACCCGGCGACTAGTCCGGCCTGCACTGCCTTGTTCATTTCTTTGCTCCTTTGCGGTAGACGTAGAGTGCCGTCAGCATGCACGCGACACCGATAATATTGATGAAGTTCATGTTTTCGTTCGCGGATAATACGATTCCGAAGAGAAAGAGTATTGCCACGAAGCCGTCGTTTTTGTTCATTGCTGGTTCCTTTCGATTGGTGCCCCGCCCTTGCGGGCGGGGCGGGGTGGTCATTCTCCGATGATTTCCGCAAACTTGTCGGTGAGCCACTTGAGGTATTCTTTTCTGGTGTCGAACTTGCCTTGTGCGTGTTCGGTACCGTTCCACCATGCTCCCGTGGTGTTCTCGTTCCACCATGTTTCGACGTTTACCGTGCCGTCTTCGTTGGTGGTGGCCTTGATGTTGTATCCCTTGAAGCAGTTGGTTTCGGTGTTCATTTTGGTTCGTCCTTTCCTATCGGTTGGTAATTACATAATACATCATTGTTGAGTACGACACGCCGGAAAACAAAAAAAGGGAGCCCACGAAATTCCTTCGTAGGTTCCCTGAATTTCATCGACTGCAATACGCTAAGCACTGCACCTCAAGCGCATCCACATGACGGTAGCACACTCCATCAAACACGAAAAAAGGTGCGGTAGAATACTTGTGAGCCTTGCGCAAAGTCCAGTAACGGCTGTTACCCGGCTGGACTATCATGAGTGCAAGCATAACGCCCGTTTTCTTCTTGATGCGCACCACCATTTTTCGTAGTTCGTCAATCAATTCCCGGTGTTTGCATCCTGCACAATCGTCGAAAACCGCGTAGACCACGCGTCTTGAAATGCTCACCAATCCACACCTCCCAGTTTTTGCAGTTCGTCAATGAGTGCCAATGTCTGCAATTCTTTTGTTTCCTGCGCTTCGATTTCACTTGCAACACTCTGTCGTTCTACCGCGAACACTTCATGTTGCAGACTGCCATAAATTCGGTCATCAAACATTGTGAAATACAATGTCTGTAAGTCAGGGTTAACGACAAAATACTGAAGCACTTGAGTCTGGTATTGTTCCGGGATGAAGTCGAACTCACGACGCGATTCCAGAATCTCCGGGAATAGTTTGAGAGCCAACGACTGCAATTCATCACGCTGACTACTCGGAGTTTCCGAATCATTCAACAGCTGGAATACGCGGAACGGGGCAACAGTCTGCAAATGGTATTTCGTGCCCAAACTTTTCGCTTCGAACGCGAACGTGGGATTATATTCCAGCCCGTTAATATCGATTTGCGGCTTGGCGTGAGCGTCAGGACTGACCGCAATACGGTCATCCACGTCACTTACCCACATTCCAGTGTCGAATTCAACAACGTCGGGGGAAATGTCGAGTTTTTCGCACGCCATCATGATATTAGTGTTTTCCAAACGGTGGCCGCGTTCCATTGGCGGTTCCCCGTCCGGCTGTTCCGCAATCATGTCGGCGAGGAACTGCCAGAAATCGAGGTTGACTTTCAACCGTTCGTTATCTCGTTTGGCTTGTTCGGCTTTCGCTCTGTATTCTTCGGCCTTTTCTTCAGTCTTTGCCTTGTCTGCCATGGCTTCGAGCTTGGCTACGTCCTTTTGGGCGTAATGTTCGAGCGCGAGCGTCCCGGCTTTGGTGCCCGTGATTTTGCCTATTCGCGCGTCCAGCCATGCTTGAGTGTCTTGCGCTTGAGAAACGTTCAGAATCTTCATTTTAGTTTTCCTTTCTTACCGGTAATCCGTTTTCCGTGGTGGAGAGCATGTATGCTTTCAGAAGTGTGTCCGCTATTTTTTGGCGTCGTGCTGGCGGGATGCGTCGGAACTTGTTTTCCCAATGCGCGACTTGGCATTGCCGTACACCGTACATTTTCGCTAACTCACGCTGGCTAATTCCGAATGCGTTGCGCAAATATTTCAACAATTCGCTATCATCCAAAGAGTCAAGATAACTATTCCGACTGTTGACGGTGTGGAGATTGTTTTCATGGTCTAGTGTGAATAGGTTGCCGTTTTTTGACTGGATAAGGTAGGCGTAAACGTCTTCCTTGATTCGGTATTCTCGGTCTCCGGCGACGGTTTTGAATGTGATGGGCATGGCTCCCGGCCATAGTGTGAGTCTCATTTATCCTCTCTCTCACGCAATCTCTTCATCATAGTGGACGTATGCGATTCCGTTGACAGTGTTGAATTTTCCCTGCACGACGTTTTTGTGAATTGTCGGTTTGATTCCAGCCAAGTAGAGCAAGTCTAGTGCGTCCTCTCTGGAATTTGGGTAGATTGCGATTTGTGACGTGTAGTCTTTTAGTTCAATGTCCGGTGAGTCTTCAGCCACTTCGTCGAGCTTGGTTAGTGTCTCTTTAAGGAATGTGACGTATTGGGCAAGGGTTATTGTATCTTCCATTATTGTTCCTTTGGTTAGGGGTGCCCCGCCCGCGTGGGCGGGGCTGTGATTTGGTTTAGAGTGCGTGTTCCTTGAGCAGTTCGGTGAACTCGTCGGGGTCTACCTGCTCATAATCGGTGTAGCCGTTCATGTCGCAGATGGTGCGGAGGTCTTTCGCGGCTCCGTAGGTGTCCCAATTGCCGTCATCCTGTCCGCTGTTTTGGATGTAGTTGATGATGTAGGCTTCTGCTGTGCTGAGGTTGATTTCCATTTTGTTTGTCCTTTCCTTGGTTGGTAATTACATAATACAACAGTTTTGGTTACGACACGCCGGACTAGAGATAATCCATGACAACGAAACCCATGCCCGCCAAACCAATGAGGATGGTAGACAATGCGAGAAGAGTCATATAACTATCCTCACACCACAACGCCGCACCCAAAGCAACAGCGGCCACAATCGTAAGCACTAAGAAGCCGCAGAATATAGCACCCTTTTTCACTTATTGCCACCCTTGTTGATAGCCTGACGCAGGAGCATAACGTCATGCTCGGTCAAGTCCTGAGGCTTACGCACCTCATGGCCGAACTGCGATGCCAGAGCGCTGACGTAGAAGCCCAGATTTGTTCCAGCGGCCTGAGCCATGTCGTTAAGGTCATTGACTTCTTGTGCCGTGGCCTTACGTGGTTGCTGTGGTGCGGAATAGTCTCGCATGGCGGCACCGTCGTCGTCCTTGTCTGGGAAGATGCCAAGGGCGGCGTAGAGGGAGTAGCGTCGCGCGTAGGTTACTGCGGAGCCGATTGCCTGAGGGTCGGGTACCACAATAAATGGATAGTCGCCCACGTTCAGGGTTTTTTCAGCGTCGAAAATGATTGTTTCTACAGTACCGTAGCTCACTTTGTCGCCTACCGCGCCCATGCGTACCACCTGCCGGAAGGCTAACTCATGCTTGGCGAAAATAGGCTTGATGGTTTTGAGAATGGTGGAGAGATTAAGATACTTGTAGGTGCGTTGTCCAGCGTTGGCTGTCAGGTCGGTGACGAAGTTGGGGACTTCGTTGAGGACTGCCATATATTTTTCTTCGAGTTTCATTATTGTTTTCCTTTCATTAATGGTGCCCCGCCCGCTTAGGCGGGGCTGGATGTCGTTTATAATGCGTTTTCAGGAAGAGTGTCGAGGTAGTCTATTGCATCGTACATTACTTCGGTGGTGTATGGGAAAAGCTTCTCGAAGCAGGGGCTAGAATATTTTTGGCCGCGCTTGCGGTA
>ENA-UOJG01001112-UOJG01001112.1-human-gut-metagenome-genome-assembly--contig:-C47-NODE-1112-length-30819-cov-9.762742_pt1 | contig 30819 bp, 25 predicted proteins | sample MGYA00242340_ERZ723887 | MGnify/ENA metagenome assembly ERZ723887 | reverse complement strand
GATGCGAGATAGACCCGGATTATTTTGAGGCGCAGGAGGCGCGATATCAGGCGCACATTGCGCAGATGAGCTTGTTTGAGGTGAGAGCATGAGCGGCGCGGTGATAGGCATGCCGGATGAACTCATAGTAGATAGCTTCGCCGGAGGCGGTGGAGCGTCTACGGGTATCGAGCTGGCGACCGGGCGGCCGGTCGATATCGCTATCAACCACGACCCGGACGCGATACTCATGCACAAGACGAATCACCCGCACACTGAGCACATTCAGGCCAGCGTGTGGGATGTTGACCCCGTGGAGGCCTGCGCCGGCAGGCCGGTGGGCCTGCTGTGGGCGTCCCCGGATTGCAAGCATTTCTCCAAAGCCAAGGGCGGGAAGCCCGTGGACAAGCATATCAGGGGCCTCGCCTGGATCGTCCTGCGCTGGGCGGGAACGGTGCGGCCACGGGTGATCATCCTGGAGAACGTGGAGGAGTTCCAGACCTGGGGACCGGTGCGTCGTGGACGCCCGGTAAAATCAAAGGCCGGTCAGACATTCACAAAGTGGCTGGGGCAGCTCCGGGACTTGGGGTATGACGTCGCGTGGCGCGAGCTGGTAGCCGCGGACTATGGCGCGCCAACCACGCGCAAGAGGTTTTTCCTCATTGCCCGCTGCGACGGGCGGCCCATCGCGTGGCCGGAGCCCACCCACGCGCCGGCTGACAGCCCGGAGGCAAAGGCGGGGCTGAGAAAGCCGTGGAGGAGCGCGGCGGAAATCATCGACTGGTCGCTGCCGTGCCCGTCCATCTTTGACACGCGGAAGGAAGTGCGTGATAAGTACGGCCTCACCGCACAGCGGCCACTCAGCCCAAACACCATGCGGCGTGTCATCCGCGGCGTGGACAAGTTTGTGATTAGGTCGTTGGCACCGTATGTAGTGCCTGCTGCGGAAAAGCCTGGGGAACGTGGAGCCTGCCGGCCTTATATCATCCAGTATCACACGGAGCGGCACGAGCATGTCCGGGGGCAGAACGTGACAGAGCCACTGATGACAATAGACGCCGCCAACCGTTATGGGCTGGCGGCGGCATCGCTGACTGCATATTACGGCGCTGAGCGCCATGGGCAGGACGTGACGGCCCCCCTGCGTACCGTTACAGCGCGCGACCGCGCAGGCTTGACGCTTGCAAGCCTGGTCAAGATGAAGGGCACAAACCTCGGCGGAGCGGTCTATGAGCCGGTGCAGACCATCACCGCGGGCGGAGGCCATCATGGTGTGGTCACTACAGAGGCGCGGAAAGCGGAGCCGGGCGCAGAGCTGCACAACTGGCCGAAGATTCGCGGACTGCTCAATATTTACTGCGGGTACGCGCTGGCGGATGACGAGGTGCTGCTGCTTGAGCTTGGCGGCGCGTGGTATTTCATAGCCGATATCGGCCTGCGCATGCTGATACCGAGGGAGCTGTATCGTGCCAATGGATTCCCGGTTGACTACATAATCGACCGTGACTACACCGGGCGGGAATATCCGAAGTTCAAACAGACCGCCCGCTGCGGCAACGCCGTGCCGCCGCCCTTCGCAGAGGCCCTTGTGCGTGCAAACCTGCCTGAGTGGTGCGAGAGCTGAAAGAAACCTGAGAAAAGCGAGGAAGGGAGAGATATTTATGGATAAAGTTTTGCACAGGCTCAGCACCACGGCAGTGCGATGGAGGGATAGGTTTTTTGAGGCGCTGGGTTTCGTGCCGAGCGCGGAGCTTTACGCCATGCGTGAGGCTTACAATGATGAGCTGCGCGAGCGGCTCATTCTCAAGCGGGATTATGAGAATCTGTATGAAGACTATTGCAAAGCCCTTGAGACGCCTGCGCAACGGCCTGGTTATGTGATCGTGCCATGCGTCGCTCGGGCGCAGGTGCGAAAGCTCGAAGATTCTCTGCTCATAGAGTCTGCGCCGGACGAGTATTTCAAAAAGGGGCTCAGAGAGTCGCTGATGCGGGCGATAGATGAGCATATCACATATAGCAAACAGGAGACGCGAGACGCCGTTATCTGGCAGGCAAGGCTGAATGTGGCTGTAGTGACGGCCAGTCCTGACAACGTACATGCTGACCCTACAGGCGACCCAGGAACAGAGGGGCCTCCTGGCACGGGGCCTTTAAATCCATTGTATGAAAGGTGAATGCTATGAAAATCACATTGAACAAGCACGATTATGCGACTATTGTCCGTAACTGCATGAAGGCTCGGGAGGGATATGACGGCTGCGGCAATTGCGCGCTCAACGGGGTATGCAGCGGGCCGGAGGAACTTGAGGCAAGCTGCAACTTGGAGGAAGAGACAACGGCCGAAAATGATATCAGTAATCTACACTGACGAGAACGAAGAGAGCGAAGGTATGTTCTGACCACAGGGCCCGCGGGGCGGGCCCTTTTGTGAGAGCGTATACTTTATTATAATACGCGCGCGTGCGCGTTTTCAGAGGTTCGTAAGGGCCTAAGTTTACGGACGGGGGACGCTATGGGGCAGACGGGTTACTGGGAGATCCGCACATATGAGTGCGGGGGTCTCGGGGAGAAAACGAAATACTGGGTCCCCGGCGAGCCTCCGGCCAGGGGGCGGAAGCTCGGGCGCAGTTCGGAGCGGAAGCAGCGGCAGAACGAGAACGATGCGGTGCGCAGGCTCAATCGGGAGATACACGCGAACTTCTCAGCCGGGGATCTGTTCCTCGGATTGGACTATGGGCCGAAGAAATACTCCGAGCTCCTTCGCAGGGCGGAAGCCAGGCAGGAGGCAGAGCGGGCCGCCGGGCAGGAGCCGGGCATACTCGAGGACTATCTCCGCAAGGAGGCTAACCGCGAGCTGGACAACTACATCCGCCGGGTGAAGCGCCGCCTGCCTCCCGGAGCGGAGCTCAAATACATAGCCGTGACCTCCGATATGGACGGGGAGACGGGAGAGGCAGTCCGCATACATCACCACATCATAGCCAACCGGGCCGCGTGGCAGGCCTGCGTGGAAGCCTGGCCGCACGGGGGCGCCTACGCCAAAGCGCTCAGCGCGCAAAAGGACTACACGCCGCTGGCGGAATACCTGCTGGCCCAGGTGCGCCGCCTGCCCGACGAGAAGAAGTACAAGCCGTCCCGCAACCTTGTAAGGCCTCAGCCGAAGTGCCGCGTCGTATGGAGCGGGGCGGAGCTGCGCGTGCCAAAGGGCTGCGAGCTGCTGTACCGCACGGCCTACTCGGGCAAACGAGCGGGGCAGTATATCCGCTATGCGCTGCCCTTCGCACCGATGCGCAGTTAGGAGGGCGGGATGGCGAGGAAATTCAAGTATCTCCCCTCGGTACATAAGGGCTATGCCGAGCAGGGCATGATATTTTTTGCGTGCCAGAACTATGCACGGCAGACTGCGGAGGTGCAAAGTAAAATAGACAGACTGTGCCGCGAGGCCGGGGGCGAGTATGCTGACGCGCTCCGGGCCTATCTCTGCACGCCTGCGAGCTGGGAGGCGGTGACGACGGAATATTTCGTTTCGCCCTCGACGCTGGATAGAGTGAGACGACGATTTTTCGAGCTGTGGTAGAGCGCTCCCCTGCTGGGTGGGCGCTTTTTTTTGTGCGCCTGAAAGTTGACGGTAACAGAGGGGGTAAGGCTGATAGATTGCAGATTGAGAGATAGTACGCGCGCAGGGAGGTGCTGGTCGTGGCGCGGGCCAAATATGCAGAATGGCTGACAGAGCAGGGGCTTGAGCGGCTCGCCGAGATGGCGCCGCGGCTGACTGATGCGGAGATGGCGAAGGAGATGGGCATCAGCCCCTCGACGTACTACGACTGGCTCAAAAAGCACCCGGAGATGTCGGAGGCGGTGACGCGCGCACGCACGGGCGCGGATGCGCGCGCGGTCAATGAACGGGTCGAGCGGAGCCTGCTCGAAACCGCGCTCGGAGGCGTCCGGGTGCTGAAAAAGCCCATGAAGATAAAAACCACGAGCTTCGACGCCCGCGGCCGGCGCATCGACCGCGAAAAAATCGTGATGGCCGATGAAGAGGTTTATATCAAAGCCGACGTCAAGGCGCAGATCTTCTGGCTCACAAACCGCGAGCCTGAACGCTGGCGGAACAAGGTGGAGGCCGCGATAGTTGACGACAACACCGTGAACTATGTGTTCCGCGAGGCCACGAGCGAGGAGGCGGCCGGCTATGCAGACTAAAGTCCTGCGGCTCAACGAGCGGCAAAAGCTGTTCTTTATGGCCCGCCGGCGCTTTATAGGCTACGGCGGGGCGCGCGGCGGCGGCAAGACCTGGTCCGTACGCATGAAGGCAATGCTGCTGGCTTCGAGATACGCAGGCATCAAGATACTCATCGTGCGCCGGAGCTTTCAGGAGCTGCGCGACAACCACATACTCCCGCTGCAGATGGAGCTGCGGGACATAGCCCGGTGGAAGGAGCAGGAGAAGCGCTTTATCTTCCCGAACGGCTCGCACATCCGCTTCGGCTACTGCTCGGCGGAGCGGGACGTGCTCCAGTACCAGGGCCAGGAGTTCGACATCATCTTTATCGACGAGGCTACTCAGCTCACGGAATTCCAGTTCCAGACCTTCAAGGGCTGCCTGCGCGGCGCGAACGACTTCCCCAAGCGCATGTACCTCACCTGCAACCCCGGCGGAGTTGGCCATGCCTGGGTGAAACGGCTCTTTGTTGACCGACAGTATCGAGGCGACGAGCGCGCGGACGACTACGAGTTTATCCAGGCCAAGGTCACGGACAACCCCGTGCTGATGGAAAAGGACCCCGAGTACATACACATGCTCGAGTCCCTGCCATATGAGCTGCGAGAGGCCTGGCTCAACGGCTCCTGGGACGTGTTCGCAGGCCAGTATTTCAGCGAATGGGACCGGGATGTGCATGTGGTGGCGCCCTTCGAGCCGCCGGCCTGGTGGCGGCGCTACGTGACAATCGACTACGGCCTCGACATGCTGGCGGCCTACCTCATCGCGGTGGACGAGCACGACATGGCCTATGTCATACGCGAGGTGTATCAGGGCCGGGACCTCGGCGAGAACGCCAGGGGACTCATAGTGAGCGAGGCGGCCCAGGCCGTGCTGGACATGGTGGGCGGCGACAAGGTCACAGCCTATCTCGCGCCGCCGGACCTCTGGGCCGCGCGGCAGGAGACCGGGCGAAGCGTGGCGGACATATTCGCAGAGCACGGCATTGCCCTCACCAAAACGAGCAACGACAGGCTGGACGGCTGGATGGCCATGCACGAGCGGCTGCACGTGTTTGAGGACGAGCACGGGTGGCCCGTGGCAAAGCTGCGCATATTCCCCCTCTGCACCAACCTCATCCGCACGCTGCCTCAGCTGCGCTACGACGATAAGCGGGTAAACGATGTGGCAACGGAGCCGCACGAGCTCACTCACGCGGCGGACGCGATCCGCGGCTTCTGCGTGTACTGGACGCGGGCGGCACACATACAGGAGGCCCCGGCCCGTATGCAGTGGACCAGGGACATGCTGGAGGATTACCGGCGCGCGTCCCCCGCGGGGAAGCGCTTCCTGGAGCAACGCTGGGGGCCGCCCGGCAGATAAGGAGGAGACATGAACAGAGACAGGCTGCACCTGTGGCAGGACAGACTCGCACGAAACGACTCGCAATACGAAAACTGGTATGCGCTCATGGACGAGCGCGAGCGGCTGTATCAGGGCTCCAGGTACATCTTCCCCCTGGTGAACAAATACCGGCCGAGCAACGCAAAAACGCCGCACGTGCGGAACATATGCAGCGAGCTCATAGAGGCCCAGGTGGACAGCAACATCCCCTCGCCGAAGGTCACGGCGGTCCACGAGAAGGACGAGCCGCTTGCCAAGATCATCGAGGACATGCTGCGCAATGAGATGGACCGCCTGCCCTTTGCTGAGATCAACGACCTCATGGAGCGGATAGTCCCCATTCAGGGCGGCGGCGCCTACCTGGTTGAGTGGGACAACACGGCGAGGACGCACACCACCATAGGCGAACTGAACGTCGTGCCCATCCACCCGCGGCAGATGGTGCCGCAGGACGGCGTGTACAGCGGCATCGAGGACATGGATTACATCATCCTCAAGATGCCGCAGACCCGGGAATACATATACCGGCGGTACGGGAAGGACGTTTCCTTCGAGGGCGAGGCTGAGCCTGATATAAAGGGCGGCGACGGCGGCACGGCCGAGGACATGGTGACGCAGTATATCGCCTACTACCGGAACGACGCCGGCGGGATAGGCATGTACAGCTGGTGCGGGGATGTTGAGCTCGAGGACCTCGAGGACTACCAGGCGAGGCGGCTGCGGCGCTGCGCCGTATGCGGCCAGCTCGAGCCCACGGCCGACGACGGCGATGATAAGCAGCACGCGCTCGAGGAAGAGGAGGAAGAGCCGGACGAGGAACAGGCCGAGGGGGTTTCGGGCCGCCCGGGGCTCCCGCCTGACGACGAAGGTTGGAGCGGGGCTATGCGCTGGATAGACGGCGAGCTCTGGCCCGAGGGCGAGGAAGAGCCGGAGGAAGAGCCGGACGGGCACGAGGCTCGGCGCTGCCCCTACTGCGGCTCGACGGATTGGGAGTACAGCGAGGAAGAGTACGAGGAGATCTGGGCGCCCATCACGACGAGCCTCGGGCATCGCATACCGGGCGCACACGAGGAGGTCTATCTCACCGGCGAGATAGATGAGATCACGGGCCTTCCTGTGCCGGCCGTGAGGCTCGTGCCTTTCCGCGTGCCGTATTACAAGCCCCGGCGCTATCCTGTTGTGCTCCAGAAAAACGTGAGCGTATACGGCCAGTTCCTCGGCGACAGCGATATCGACAAGATAACGGACCAGCAGAACACCACCAACAGGCTCGAAAAAAAGATCATCGACAAGCTCATATCGAGCGGCTCCTTTGTCACGCTGCCCGCGGATGCATGTGTGGGCATAGACGAGAATGATATGCGCGTCTACCGCCCGGCAAACCCCGCGGACGCGAACATGATAGGCGTATATAACCTCGAGGGCGATGTGAGCCAGGACCGCGAATACCTCGACCACATATACGAGGAGGCCCGGCAGATCATTGGCATAACCGATTCGTTCCAGGGGCGGCGGGACACGACGGCGACGAGCGGCACGGCCAAGGAGTTCGCCGCGGCGCAGACTGCGGGGCGGCTTGAGTCCAAACGGGTGATGCGCGACGCGGCGTATGCTGCGCTGTTCGAGCTCATGTTCAAGTTCAAGCTGGCCTATGCCGACGAGCCTCGCGCTGTGCGAACGATGGACGAGCGGGGCAATGCCGAGTACAAGACCTTCGACCGCTTCGATTTCCTCCAGCAGGACGCGAGCGGGGAGTGGTACTGGAACGATGCCTTCCTCTTCACCTGCGATACCTCCGCGCCGCTGGCCTCAAACCGGGAGGCGATGTGGCAGGAGACGCGGATGAACCTGCAGACCGGGGCCTTCGGCAACCCGCAAAGCCTGAGCACACTGATACTCTTCTGGCGGAAGATGAATCTCCTGCACTATCCGGGGGCCGGCGAAACGCTCGGCTATCTTGAGCAGGAGCAGCGCCGGCAGGAACAGCTGCAGGCCGTTCAGATACAGATGCAGGCGCGCCAGGCGGCCGCCCAGCAGGCGGCAGAACTGACCGGGCAGGTGGAGGCCGCTGCGCTCAGCGGAGCACAGACGGGCGGTGGCGCTATGTGATACCTATGCGCAGGAGATAGCGTTATCATCCGCCACAACACATCGAAAGGAGGGACATAAATGGCTATGCCCGATAACAGCAGGAACAGGGGCCGCGACTACGGCAGTCGCAACGGCCGCGGCTACATCGGCCGGATCAGCAACGACGGCGCTCAGCGCGTCGAGGCGCCCATTGACCCCAACGGCAAGCGCGGCAAGGAGATAGTAAAGCGCGGCAACGATCTCCGCACCGGTAACGGCAGAAAGTGAAAGGACGGTAAAAATGGACTACGACAAAATATTCGGCGTAGACACGAGCGGAGAGCCGACCGGAGACCCCGGGCCGGCAGGACCTCAGGGCGAACGTGAGCAGGAAGCGGATGCCGGCGCGGCAAATGCACCGAGCGAACAGCAGCCTGCGGCGGGAGGCGCCCCGGAGACGGCGCCGCCCGGCGGCGAAGAGCCCGGCGGCGAAGGGCCGGGCGGACAGACGCCCGAGGAAAAAGGCGCGGGGATAGATCCCCAGATCCGAGAGCAAATAGCGCGCGAGATACGGGCCCGGGCTGCAAAGCAGCTGGACGAGAGCATCGCGGCGCTGGGCCTCACGAACCCCTACACCAAGGAGCCCATCAAGAACAAGGCTGACTACGACGCTTACCGCGCTAAAGTGGACGAGGACAGGCGGGCCAAGCTGCTGAAAAAGGCCGGCATGTCCGAGGAAGAGTTTGTAAAACTCGCGGCCGAGCAGCCTGAGATCAAGGCCCAGCTCGAAGAGGCAAGGGAGGCGAAACGGCAGGCCGCGGCTGCGGCGATGAACGAGCAGATGAGGCAGATACACGAGCTCGACCCTGCGATAAACACGGTCGAGGATCTCGCCAAGATGCCGAACTACGCGGAGTTCTACCGATTCGTGAAGCAGAACCGCCTCAGCCTCGTGGAGGCCTACAGGCTGGCCAACATGGAGCGGCTCTCGGAGCGGGCGGCTGCGGCGACGAAACAGGCCGCCATAAATGCGGCCCAGAGCAAGGCCCATCTCGAGGCTACAAAGTCCCGGGGAAAGGGCGGCGACATGCCTGTGATGCCTGCTGAAGTGCGGGAATATTACCGCGCTATTAACCCCAACGCCACTGAGGCCGAGATCAGGGCTGACTACGCAAGTTACCTCAAGAAAATCTCGAAAGGAGTGTAAAAAATGGCTTTTCTCATATCCCAGAACAACGGCGGCATCATCCCCGGGCTGGAGTATCTGCCCGCGGGCGCGATCACGCCTCAGATAGGCATGGCGCTCGTCATGACCGACGGCAACCTGGCCGCCTGCGGCGCGACTACGCGGCCGCAGTACATATGTGCCACGGCTGCAGAGAGCGCGCTGACGGCGGGCACCATCATCCCCGTGTTTCGTGTGCTCGAGGGCATGCTCTTCGCCACGACCTGGAGCGCGGCGGCGAGCGCCGTCAACGCGGGTGACCTGGTGACGCTCAGCGCGGACAGCATGGAGGTCACGGCGACAACCGCGAGCGGCGTGGCCGAGGTCGTAGCCATGGACGGCGCCGCCGTGGGCGATACCGTTTACGTCAGGTTCCCGGCCTGATAAACACAAGAAAGGAAGTGATTTTTAATGGCTGGTATCAGCTTCACCGAGGGCTCGGGCGTTAACGATTCCGTATTCGGCAAATGCCAGGCCCCCATCCGCATGTTCATTGAAAAACGCGGCGAGGCGTTTGAACAGATGAGCATGCTCAAGCACCTCTTTGACATCAACGACAGCCGCCATTTCGGCGAGACCATCAGCTCCATGACGGCCATGCAGGGCTTCCAGCCCGTGGGCGAAAACGGCGAGTATCCCGCGGATTACATGCAGGAGGGCCACAAGAAAGTCCTTATCAACATGACGTGGAAGGACAGCTTCAGCCTCTCCCGCGAGATCATCGACGACGCTACCGTCATGGACCTCAGGCGGCAGCCCGAGGCGTTTACGGCCGGCTACTACCGCACGCGCGAGCGCTTCGGCGCTGCGCTCTACGCCAACGCCATGCTTGGCAACACCGCGATGACCTTCCGCGGGAAGTCCTTCCCCACGACCGGCGCAGACGAGCTTTGCCTCTTTTCCAAGAGCCACCCGAGCATCCTGGACGCGAAGTTCCTGCAGTCCAACCAGTTCGCGGATGAGTTTTCCGAGGACGCGCTGGCGGCCATGGAGAGCGCCATGCAGGACTTCAAGGGCGACACGGGCGAAGTGCTCGACGTGCATCCCGACACCATCCTCATCCCCAACAACTACAAGCTCAAAAAGGCGGTATTCGCGGCCATTGGAGCGGACAAGGACCCGAACACCTCCAACAACGCATTCAACTTCCTCTTCGGCCGCTGGAACGTGATCGTCTGGCCCTACCTCAACGAGTGGCTGGGCGGCGACACGACAGCCTGGGTGCTGCTCGATTCCGGCTACAACATAGCCCGCGGCGGCGCCGAGTGGCTCAACCGCGTGGATCTTGAGGTGCGGAGCGAGCTGGCAAGCAACGACGCCAACGTGTGGAAGGGCTACGCCCGCTTCACGGGCGGCTTCGCCGACTGGCGCTTCGCGGCCGTCGGCGGCGTGAGCGGCGGCACACAGCTCGTAAGCGCCTGATGGGCAGGAGGGCGAGATGACAGTACAGGAGGCAATTACATACGCCTGCGCGGTAAAGCCCAACGCCTTCGACAACGATACGCTGACGCGCTGGCTCAATGAGGTCGAGGGCATGGTGCAGACGCAGGTGCTGCTCCTGCGCGTGGAGGCGGTGATCACATACACCTACGCGCAGGACGCCGACACGACTATGCTCGTCCGCCCTCCTCACGATAAGCTCTATCCCGCGTACCTCGAAGCGCGCATCGACTACGCCAACGGCGAGTATGAGAAATATCAAAACACCTCGCAGGTGTTCAACGCCTTTTTCAATGAGTTCATGCGCTGGTATGCCATGAATTACAATCCGTCCGAGGCCTATGAGGAGGGACTTATATGAGCTATACACCCTATTACCCGCCGTGCCCCTGGCCGCACCCCTGGCGCGGCTATTACATCGACGCCTACGGCGTGGCCGTGGCGCACGGCTTCCAGGGCACTCCCGAGGAGTGGCTGGCGTCCCTCGTAGGGCCAACGGGGCCCGCGGGCACAGGCATTGAAGTCCTCGGGCAGTACGACAGCCTCGAGGAGCTGGAGCAGGCGGTGCCGGCTCCTGAAATCGGCAACAGCTATTATGTCGGCACCGAGCCGCCCTACGAGCTGTATACCTGGCTCGTCGTCGACGGGACGCCTGAGTGGCACAACTACGGCATGCTCACCGGCCCCATTGGCCCTACTGGCCCAACAGGCTCACAGGGGCCGCAGGGCACTATCGGGCCGACGGGCCCGACCGGCCCGACCGGCGCGCAGGGATTGCAGGGGCCAATAGGCCCGCAGGGCCCCGAGGGGCAGGCCTCTACTATACCCGGCCCGACCGGCCCCACCGGCCCCATCGGCGAGACCGGCCCGACCGGGCCCGCCTCAGAGGTGCCGGGCCCGGAAGGCCCAACAGGCCCGACCGGACCAACCGGCCCCCAGGGACAGGCGTCTACCGTCCCCGGCCCCACGGGCCCACAGGGCACGCAGGGGCTACAGGGCGAAACCGGCCCCACCGGGCCGACCGGCCCTACGGGACCACAGGGAGCCACGGGCGCGACCGGCGAAACAGGCCCGACGGGCCCGCAGGGCATACAGGGACCCCCGGGCGAAACCGGCCCAACCGGCCCGACCGGGCCCGTCTCAGATGTGCCGGGCCCTGAAGGCCCGACGGGCCCGACCGGCCCAACCGGACCCACAGGAGCACAGGGACCGCAGGGGAGACAAGGCGAAACAGGCCTCACGGGCCCCACAGGGCCGACAGGACCGCAGGGCGACCGGGGAACCGGCCTTGACATCCTAGGCCAGTATGCCAGCCTCGAGGCGCTCCAGCAGGGCGTGCCGAGCCCAAACATAGGCGATAACTATTATGTCGGCACGAGCGCGCCTTATGACGTATATACCTACACCTCCGTGAGCGGCAGCCCCGGGTGGATCAATGACGGCCCTCTGCAGGGCGCTCAGGGCCCGACAGGCCCTACCGGGCCGACCGGCGCAGATTCTACTGTTCCTGGCCCCACTGGCCCTACAGGCCCCACAGGCGCCAACGGCACAGACGGAGCTCAAGGCCCCGCCGGCGAAACCGGCCCGACTGGCCCGACCGGCCCGACTGGCTCTCAGGGAATGCAAGGCCTGCAGGGGGAAACGGGACCCACTGGCCCGACCGGGCCGCAAGGTCTGATAGGCCTTCAGGGCGAAGACGGCGCGACCGGGCCAACCGGCCCCACAGGCCCTCCCGGAGCTGATGGAGCTACTGGGGCACAGGGCCCCACAGGCGCAACCGGACCTACCGGACCCACCGGACCTACCGGCCCCACGGGCCCGACCGGGCCAAAGGGCGACCAGGGTATCCAGGGCGCAGCCGGTGAGATTGGCCCCACGGGCCCCACGGGTCCGACGGGCGCCGCCGGAGCCGCCGGAGCTACAGGTCCCACGGGCCCGACCGGGCCCACTGGACCGCAGGGCGCGGCCTCTACCGTGGCTGGGCCTACGGGGGCTACAGGTCCCACCGGTCCCACCGGACCGGCAGGGGCGAGCGGGCAGCCTCACAGCGTCTCCGTTACGCTCAAAGCGTCCGCATGGAGCAGCAATGCCCAGACGGTGAGCGTCACCGGCGTGCTCGCGGACGAGACGACTCAGCTCATCACGCCGGTGCCGGCGCTGGCGTCGCAATCCGCCTACTACGAGGCGGGCGTGCTCTGCACCGGGCAGGCGGCTGGACAGCTGGTCTTCAGCTGCACGACCGTCCCCGACGCGGATCTGACCGTATACATCGTGATACAGAGTCTGGCATAAGGAGGTTGTACACAGTGCATAAATACCATATAATCCCAATGGGGGGGGCGCATAGCTCTACCTACCGGCACCTTGCACAAGGAGGTGCCGCATGATACTCAATGCAGGCAGCGGCGGCGGAAGCTCCGGAGGGCTGAAGGTTATAGCCTGCGGCAGCTTTATGGGGGGCTCAGGCAGCCAAATCACCCTACCGGCCCCGGCTCAATATGTGCTGGTAGGGGAGTGTTCTCCGGGCTCAATGGGTGGTGCGCCGACCAGTGGGAGCACAGCACTCCTCACTCCTGGGATGAATACAAAAGACATGACACCGCAGGTGACCTTCGAGACAGACGCAGTGACGCTTACCATGGGGAGCATGATGAGCGGTACAGCAACTCGCAATTATATTGCCTTCGGCTGAACCTCGCTCAGGAAGGCGGTGCGGCGTGATACACAACACCGCGCGCCTTCCGCTGCCCGCACTTATATCTCCGGGTGCGGCGGGAGACCTCCGCAGCGGCAAGCAGCTTGTTGGCGCTGACGGCTCCATCGTTACCGGCACCCTGCCCGAGGTGATACAGGCCACGCCGACGATTTCCGTATCCTCCGGCGGGCTTATTGCCGCCTCCGCGACGCAGAGCGGCGGCATAATCGCCGGAGGCTCCAAGAGCGCCACGCAGCAGCTCCCCACACAGGGCGCGGCAACGATAACTCCTGGCACCACAGAACAAATTGCCGTTCCCACCCAAACGTACACCACCGGAGCGGTGAAGGTCGCGGGTGACGCCAACCTCAAGGCGGAAAACATTGCCGAGGGCGTGAGCATCTTTGGAGTGCAGGGGGCGCACAGCGGACAAGAATTTGCTACCTGCACGGTAACAAATCAATCTGACAGCGCTCTTGTGAATCTTTATTATATTAATGGCGATAAGTCTTCGCTGATATCCATTTATCCGGGGAGCTACAATAAAAAGGTTATAGTAAATAAATACTCCTTCTTTATAGTTACGTCAGTCATTTCTCCTGATGTGTCAGGAAGCGTAGAAGATGTATCAGAAGATGTATCAGTCTATCTTGGCGACGGAAAAATATTGTTTGTTACAGGCAATTTTGGGCTGGTTATACGTTAGTAATCGGAGGTAACACCATGCTACACACAGGCACAGATATCTACATCTATGCCATATGCAAAAATGAGGCGCAGTTCGCCGCGCGCTTCATGGCCTCGTGCGCGGAGGCCGATGGAGTGTATGTGCTCGACACAGGCTCCACGGATGGGACGCCGGAGCTGCTGCGTGAGCTTGGCGCGAATGTGCAGACTGCCATTATCGAGCCCTGGCGCTTTGACGCCGCGCGCAACGCCTCTCTTGCCATGCTGCCGGAGGACGCGGACGTGTGCATCTGCCTCGACCTTGACGAGGTGCTCTGCCCCGGATGGCGTGAGGCCCTGGAGGACGCCTGGACGCCCGGCACTACGCGGGCGCGGTATACCTACGTTTGGAGCCACACGCGCGACGGGGGAGACGGCGTAGTGTTCTTCGCCGACAAAATCCACGCCCGGCACGGCTATCGCTGGACGCACCCCGTCCACGAGGTGCTGACGGCGGACGAGGACGAAAGCTGCATCACTGTCCCGACGCTGCGTGTGGAGCACTGGCCGGACGACAGCAAGAGTAGGGGGCAGTATCTTCCCCTGCTCGAGCTCTCAGTCACCGAAGATCCGGACGATGACCGCAACATGCACTATCTCGGGCGGGAGTACATGTTCCACGGGAGATGGGGCGATGCCATAGTAACACTCATGCGGCATCTGGCGATGCCCTCGGCGCGCTGGGATGCCGAGCGGGCGGCGAGTATGCGCTACATAGCCCGCTGCTGTGATGCGCTGGGCGACTGGCGCAGCGCGGTACACTGGCTGGAGCGCGCGGCGGACGAGGCTCCGGGCCAGCGAGAGGCCCCGTATGCGCTGGCGCTGCTCTACTACCGGCGCGAGGACTGGGGGCGGTGCCGCTACTGGGCCATGCGGACGCTGCACATCGTTACGCGCGATAACAACTACATGACCGAACCGGAGGCCTGGGGGGCGGAGCCGCACGACCTCATGGCGATAGCCAGCTGGCAGCTGGGCCAGCGCAACGACGCCATAGCCGCCGCAGAGGCCGCGGTGAGGCTTGCACCGAAGAATGCAAGGCTTGCGCGCAACCTTGAGATTATGAGACAGAGAGGAGCCAAGGCATGATATATACCGGTACGCTGCTCCGCGCGGAGCTATACGATGACCACGCATGCCCCTACACCAACGTCAAGGCAGTCTACGAGGCGAACAAGGGGCGCTTCCCCGGCAAATTGATAGTCACCAACGCGCACTGGTATCGCACCGAGCCAATTACCCCTGTGGGCAACTACAAGGTGGGCGGTACTGTGATATCCCAGCAGTATGACCACGCGCTCAACCTCGTATGGAGCGGCGACGCCCGGCCCGTGTGGAGCTGGGACATGAACGAGGACAACGCCATAGGCACCATACCGGTGCTCGTGGGAGGAGTGCGGCAGAACGTGAGCGGCCAGGACGCTGGTGTGAAGCGCTCGACGCTCCGTACCTGGTGGGGGTTTGATGGCGAGGGCCAATGCATCGTGGAAGTGACCACGCGTAACTATACGCTGGACGGCATAATCGACCGGATGCAGTCGCTGGGCATCGTGGACGGCGTGGTGCTGGACGGCGGAGGCTCCAGCCAGTGCTATGATGGCACGACATATCAGCGCGGCGACGGGCGCGACCTGTACAGCTTCCTGCTGCTGTGGTTCGCGGATGACGGCGGCACGGGCGGAGACGACACGGACGACGACAAGGAGGAGGCCGCGGGCATGAAAATCTACCTTTCCCCTTCTGCACAGCCTGCGAATAACTACGCGGCGGGGGACACGAACGAGCAGGTGCAGTGCAATCGGATAGCCGAGGCGGCAAAAACCGCGCTCGAGCGCTGCGGCTTCACGGTGCGGAAGGCACCGGAGGGGCAGGAATACAAGGATAACGTATCCGAGAGCAACGCCTGGGGCGCCGAGCTGCACATCCCTATCCACACCAACGCCGGGGGAGGCGCTGGTACCGTGGTATTCGTGCACGGCGGTACGGCTAAGCAAATGCAGTATGCTCAGCCGATATACGACGAGGTTCAGGCTATAAGTCCCGGCACGACGAACTACGGCGTGCGCGTGAACTCCGGGCTGTACGAGCTCAAATACACTACCGCTACGGCTGTATATGTGGAGTGCGAATTCCACGACCGGGCGGACCTGGCAACGTGGATTATAGGCCACACGGCGGAACTCGGAGAGGCCATAGCCCGCGGCATCTGCAAGGGCGCAGGCGTGCGGTACATAGCCCCTGCGGCCTCCGAGCAGCCCGAGCCGGACATGCCCGAGACCGAGCTGGCGCGGGAGTGGGCCATGGCAACAGGTATATCCGACGGCGAAAACCCGGACAGCCCCTGCACCCGCGAACAGGCGTGGGTGATGCTATACAGACTTACAAATGGAGGGAACAACAATGATTAACTGGAAAGTCAGACTCGCCAGCAAGGCCTTCTGGGTGGCGATCATACCCGCGCTGCTGCTGCTTGTGCAGGCGATCGCGGCGGTATTCGGTTACACGCTGGCTCTGGACGGCATTGAGGCGAGGCTGCTCGACCTGGTAAACGCCGTGTTCGCCGTGCTCGTGATACTCGGAATTGTGAACGACCCGACGACGGCGGGACTGAGTGACAGCAAATTGGCGATGAGCTATACCAAGCCCAAGGAGGATTAATCATGGATGAGCCGATATCGCGCGGGGAGCATGAGGAATTCGCAAAACGCATCGACGCGCAGGAGCGGCGGCAGGACAAGCGCCTTGAGATGCTCGAGAACACCGTGCGCGAGATCGGCGATCTTACGCTTTCAGTGCAGAGGCTTGCCCAAAGCCTTGAAAGCATGGTCGAAGAGCAGGGGCGGCAAGGGCGCCGGCTTCAGGCACTCGAGGACCGCGACGGCGAAAAATGGCGCAAGCTCATGGGCTACATAGCCACGGCGCTCACGTCCGGCGCGGTGACGCTGCTGCTTTCGCAGATCGTATAGGAAAGGAGGTGGAGAGCGGGTATGCCGAGCAGCATCCTCAACACCGACATAATGTTCCCCAACCTGAGCGGAAAGAGCACGGAGCAGCAGGTGTTCACGATAATGAATTACCTCTACATGCTCAAGGAGCAGCTCACATACTCGCTCTCCAACCTCGGCCTCGACAACATCAACGCCAACTCGTTTATCGAGATCGCGGGGATAATCAATCAGCCTGTGATCCTCAGGCTGGACGGCGTGGACGGCAGCCTGGCGGAAATAGACGTCAACCTCGGCATTATAAGCACTCAGCTCCAGGATGCGGAGGGCAACATATCCACGCTCCAGCAGACGGCGGCGAGCCTCAGCGCCCAGCTCGAAGACGCTGAGGGAAACATCTCGGCCATATATCAGATATCGGAGAGCCTGTCCACGCGCGTGGAGGACGCGGAGGGGAACATCACGACGTTGTTCCAGACCTCGGACAGCCTGACGAGCAGGGTGACGAGCGCGGAGGGGAACATCTCGAGCCTCCAGCAGACGGCGACTTCGCTGACCTCGGATATATCAGACCTCGAGGGCAACTACACGAGCCTCCAGCAGACCGTGAGCGGGCTGAGGATAACGGCAAGCAACGGCACGCAGAGCAGCACGCTTACGCTCACGAGCAACGGCGTGCAGCTCTCGAGCACCAACGTACAGATCACGGGCATGGTGACCTTCACCGACCTGAGCACGAGCGGACGCACCACGATAAATGGCGGGAACATCACCACGGGCATTATCAGCGCCATAGACATATCCAGCGTAACGATAGACGGCTCGTCGATTACAGGCTCGACGTTTGAAACGATCCTTACGTCACGTGGCATTGGCGGCGAGATAAAGTGTTACTACCTCTCCAACACAAGCGAGAGTTATCTTGCAGGTGGCCTGCGCCTTGATGACATGGGTGACAGTGGGGATTCACAGTACAGAATGTTCCTGTACACCAAGAGCGCGCTGGGCGTGCCGTTCGCGCTCAAGCTGGAGAGCGCGGGCAGCATGAGCCTGTCAAGCGGGAACAGCCTGTGGATGTACGCCCCGAGTACCGTGCAGATAACCGGCAGCACCATCAAAATGTATGGCACGGTTTACGTTAACGATAAAGTTATATCGTAAGGAGAATATACATGACGAACCTCAAACAGTGCATAGCGGCCTGGCAGGCCCTCCGTGCCATTGCAACGCAGGCCATGGACTACAAGAGCGCGCACGCGCTGGTGCTGCTCATGGAGCGCCTGCGGCCGCATGTGAGCTATTTCAGCTCGACGGAGACGGAGCTGGTGAAGAAATATGCGGAGCTGGACGCTGAGGGCAACCCGGTGTTTGAAGGCCCGGGGCGCGTGCGATTCCGCACGGGCGATGATCTGGCGGCTTTCACGCGGGAACGCAACAAGCTCGACGTCGTTGAGCTGGGCGAGGAAATAGCCCGGGCGACCATCTCCCCGCCTGCGCAGATATCGCCTGAGCAGCTGGAGGCGCTGTTCCCGTATGTGGATATCAAGGAGGTGGCGACATGAGCCTGCCTTCCATGCTTTATGGCTCGGGAATAGGGAAGTACAACCAAACGAGCTACGGCGGCTACAACCACAACCTGGCTGCGCTCGACGGGCAGATCTACGACATGCAGAACATGAGCAGCGACTACGCGCCGCTGCTCAGCCCGCGGCCTCAGCGATACATAGCTCGAACGCTCACACAGCCCTACGGACTTTACGCCAACGACGGCCTCTACTGGGTGGATGGGACGGCCTTCTACGCCGACGGAGAAGAGCGCGGCACGGTAAGCGCCGGGCCGAAGACCTTCGCGGCGCTGGGGGCCTATATCATTATCATGCCCGACATGGCCTGTTACAACAAGCTCACGGGTGAGTTCGGCAGCCTCAATGCGAGCTGGACCGGCGCAGCGCAGATCGTGGACGGCACTTACGGCGGCGAGACGGCCAAGAGCAACACCATCACGGCCTCCGGCGCAGACTTCACGACGCTCTTCAAGGCGGGCGACGGCATCACGATAAGCGGGGCCGCGCTCCACCCGCAGAACAACAAGACCATCGTCGTGCGCGAGGTGACGGCGACCTCCCTTGTGTTCTATGAGAACAGCTTCACCATAAACGAGGGCGGGGACTCTGAGGCGGCGCTCACGCTCTCCCGCGAGATGCCCGAGATAGATTTCCTCTGCGAGAACGAAAACCGCCTCTGGGGCTGCAAAGGGGACACGATATACGCCAGCAAGCTCGGCGACCCGACGAACTGGAATGTGTTCGACGGCCTGAGCACGGACAGCTACGCCGTGCAGGTGGGCAGCGCCGGCGACTTCACGGCCTGCTTCTCATACCTTGGCTACGCGATATTCTTCAAGGAGGAGATGATCTACAAGGTCTACGGCTCGGCGCCCTCCAATTTTCAGGTGATGGGCAGCGCCTCGCTGGGCGTGGAGGCCGGCAGCAGCCTCTCGCTGGCCATTGCGGGCGAGACGCTTTTCTTCCTCACGCGGGCGGGCATCGTGGCCTACTCCGGGGGGACGACGCAGAGCGTGGCCTCCGCTTTCGGGGTCGAGCGCTACCACAACGCCGTGGCCGGCAGCGATGGACTCAAATACTATGTCTCCATGCAAAATGAGGCGGGGGACTGGAGCCTCTTCGTCTACGACACGCGCCTCGGCATTTGGGAGCGCGAGGACAACACGCAGGCGCTCGGCTTCGCATGGGACTCGGACCTGTATTTCCTCGACGCGGACGGCACCCTCTGGCTCAACGGGAGGCCGAGAACGGTGCCGGAGGGCGCGACGCTGGAGGACCCCGTGCAGAGCATGGTGGAGTTTGGGGAGTTCGTGGACAACGACCCGAACAAAAAGCAGATTGCAAAACTGCAGGTGCGTATCTCCATCGACGCCGGGGCGAGCGTGACCTTCTGGATGATGTTCGACTCGAGCGGGACGTGGGAAGAGATAAACACCATAGAGAGCCAGGTCCTGCGGAGCTATTATCTCCCGCTGGTGCCGCGGCGCTGCGACCACTACAAGATCAAGATCACCGGTACGGGCGGCTGGAGGCTGTACAGCCTGACACGCGAGGACTCGATAGGCAGCGAGCTCAGGAGCACGCCGGGCCGGCAGTAAGGAGGCAACATGGCTATATCTACACTCAAATCACCGACGACCAAAAGCCGGTACACCTACGATCAGTTTCGCCAGGCGGCACAGCAGAGCGGGCTGCTCGGCGAGTTCTCGGACGCCGACCTCTCGCTGGCACAGCGCAACCCGGATGCAGGCATGTCGCTGCTGAGCTATAAGCGGGACTGGCACAACGCGACGACGGACGCCGAGCGGCAGCTTGCCAACCTGGGCGCTGAGAGCGTGCGCGGCAGCTACGGCAGCTATGCCGGCGGAGCAGACGGCGGCAGCTTCTACCTCGAGCCGCTAAGCCCGGACATGTTTGAGTACCCAAGCGCGCCGAGCTTCTCCGGCGGCAGCAACGCGGGCACGGTGAGCGACCTGTATGATCAGATGCTCAACTATGGCGACTTCACATACGGACCCGCGCCGGAGTACACGAACCGCTGGGACGACACCATCCTCGGCCTCATTGATGAGATACTGGGGCGCGAGGACTTCGCCTATGACCCGGACACGGACCCGCTGTACAGCCAGTACCGCAAGGCCTACATCCGCGAGGGCGACCGGGCGGCGGCGGACGCGCTGGGCGCGGCGGCGGCTGCGAGCGGCGGCCTGCCCTCGAGCTACGCGCAGACGGCGGCTTCCCAGGCGGGCAACTATTACGCGGCCCAGCTCACGGACAAAATACCGGAGCTCCAGCAGCTTGCCTATCAGATGTACCTCAACGACTACAACATGCTGCTCTCCGACCTCGGCGTGGTCCAGGGACAGGAGGCCAGCGACTACAACAAGTACCTCACAGACCTGAACCAGTACAACACGGACCGCGACTTCGACTACGGCGCGTGGCTCGACCGCTACAATATGCTAGGGAACAACCTGCAGGCGGGGCTGAACATGGACGCGCAGGAGCTCGAGCGGTATCTGGCGGAACTGCAGCAGTACAACACCGACCGAGATTTCTACTACGGGCAGCTGCTTGACGAGATCAACGACCAGACCAACGACTTCGGTACGCTGGTCGATATGGCCCAGCTTGCGGCGGGCTATGGGGATTACCGCGGGCTGGAGAATCTCGGCATACAGCTCCCGACGCCGAGCGGATATTATTCCACCTCTCAGACGGGTAATACATTTGACCCGAACAATATGTCTGCTGCGGCACAGGATATCCTCGCCAGCTACAACAATGCGCTCAAGAATATCAGCCCCGGTGCGGCTGTAGGCTTGCCCAGGCAATATGGAGTCATGATTAAAAACGCACTTCTGGAGGGGCTTATAACTGAGGACGAAGCGGATTACCTGATTAGCTCCATGGGCTATGGCAACTGATAAAAGGAGTTTAACATGTCCAGCGTACAAGAACGACTCGACCGCATGATTAACGGAACCGGCACCGCAAGCAGCGGGGCCGGTAGTTCCGTTATGGAGCGGCTTGACCGTATGATAAACCATTCTCTTCCTCAAGTCGCCAATAAAAACGATGAAGATAGCGCTGCGCGATGGCCGTCACAATCCAAAGAAAGCACAAAAGATCTGCTTCCCAGCTTCGCCACGCCAAGCGGCGGGGGGAAAAGTGTTGAGAACATTCTCGGCAAATTTTCCGATCGCGGGGGTATCGAGGCGATAAAGTCCCCGGACAGCTGGAGCAGCACCGGGGACGCAGAGCTGGGACTGAAAGCGTGGAGCGGTCAGCTTGAGAGCTATGAAAAAAAGCTCACAGAACTGAGCGGCAGCATCGCCAACACTGAAAATCGGCTCAAGAACCTCCAGACTACTGTGAAAACCGCGGAGGATGCAGCCGCCTATGACGAGCTCTATGCCGGCTATGAAAGAATGATAGCCGACTACAACGGCGTTGTGAACGACATCAACCGCGTGCAGGACAAGTACAGCGCGGGGGTTGAGCGGTATCGGGATATCCTCAGCGGGGGCATGGAGAGAGCCGACGCGGCCGCGTCGGAGGTCAAGAGGCTTGAGGATGAGAACAGCCGCCTGCAGCGGCAGGCTAACCTCATCCGGGTCTACGAGATGAGCGGGACGAGCCCCAGCTCGGCGGCTGCGCCTATCGAGGCCCAAATCGAGCAGAACACCCGGCGTATTAAGGCACTCAAGGCTGAAGAAAGCCGGAACAAGATGCAGTATTACAGTTCCCTGGCTCTCATGGAGGACTATGCTGGCCTCTCGAGCCCGGCGTCTGTGACTGGTGACTCGCGATACGAGTATATAAACGACATCGACAATGCCCGATACAGAAACGAGCACACAACAGACCCAAGCGGCGCGCCAGTAGCACTCAGGAGATATCAGTACCTCACTGAGGATGAGATAAAAATATATAACTATCTCTACGCCTCCCAAGGCAAAGAGGCCGCTGACCGCTTCCTTGAAGATATGGGCCCTGCGCTGACCGAACGGCAAGGTACGGCTCAATATGAGAAGCTGGGCGCGTTGGGGAAGGCGCTCTACTGGATACCCGCAGGCCTGGATCAGTTCGGCAGCGGCATACGGCAACTATTTCAGCGTGAGGCCGTGCCAGTATCGTCGACGCAGATCACCTCACAACTCATACAGCAGGAAGCACAGGAGAAGAGCCCGGTGCTCGGGACACTCTATACCTTGGGCACAACACTCTCGAACATGGCTCCGAGTATTCTTGCCAGCGCGCTCGGCAGCTGGGCACTCGGAGCGGCGGGGCTGTCAGCCGGCACGGCATCGGCTATCGGCAGGGCGGCGGGCGGCACGGCGCTGGGCGCTTCTGCGGGCGGTAACGCCTATACGCAGAAGCTGAACGAGGGCTACAGCTCCGAGGCGGCGCAGAACTATGCGACACTCGTCGGCGCGAGCGAGGGCGCGCTGCAATACCTTCTTGGCGGCATCGGCGCACTGAGCAAGAGCGGCACGGGCCGCATAGCTGCCAAGATAGCCGGCCTGGACAACGCACTGGGCCGTGTGGCGCGCACGGTGAGCGGCAGCACGGCAGCACGGCTGCTGGGCAGCATGATATCCGAGGGCACGGAGGAGGGCCTGCAGGAGCTGCTGGAGCCCGCGTTCGCGGCCATAATCTTCGACGAGGAATATGAGGCCGACTTTGAGGACGCGGCGTATGCGTTCCTCCTGGGCGCGCTGAGCGCTGGAATAATAGAGGGACCGGCGGCCATTGATTACGCGCGGCGGCCGGCGGGCTTTTCCTTCCGGGATATGGACGGATATGCCGATAATGGTGTAGACTACTTTGAAGGTGCGAACACGCTCGAGGAGGTCGAGGCGCGGTACCGTGATCTCGCGCGGCAGTATCACCCGGACTTGGGCGGCGACGCGGCCACGATGGCCGAAATCAACCGCCAGCGCACGATGGCGCGCGCGTTCTTCCGCGGTCGGGCCGAGGCGGCTGCGGAAAACGATACGGCAGACACGACGCCGGAGGCGGCCGCAAACACGGAGCGCGCAGACGGCGTGATCCGCCGCTTGACGGCGGGCCGGACCACGGAGGAGACTACACCTGAGACAGCGGGAGCCCAGATAGAGGACCAGATCTACGCGGAGGCGGGCGGCATCGTTTTACCGACGGCTGATACCGCCGGCGGCTTCTCGCCGCGCGTTGAGGTCGGGGCAACGGAAACACCAACCTTGGAAGCTCCGCGCGCGGCGGTGCCTGAAACAAACGCCGCGGGGAATATCGTACTCCCCACGGCGGACGAAATAATGAATGGAGGCATATCGAATGGACAGCAGGGACAACAATGGCAGCAACGGAGAAACCAGGTATCAGATGGAGACGGAGGACGGTTTTCTGGTCAGCGTGCCGGAGTCGAAGCTGGAGAGCTGGCTCGAGGCGCAGAGCAAGCCGCCCGCCCCACTCAGCAGGTCGGAACAGCTCTTGCTCGACAGGCTCGTGTCCGAGGTCTACGGCTCGAAAGAGTAAGCAGCGCCAGCCTCGGCCTTGAGAACGGCACAGAGGCGCGCTCGCTTCAGGTGATCCCGGAAGCGGCCTATGATGATGAGCTGAGAGCGGTCTCGGCTGACGTATACAGGCGGACGGGCCAGCGGGTAACCTTCGTTGCCGGGAACATACAGGTGCGCGCAGTGGGCAAGACGCGCGCTGTGCGCGGCGTTTGGACGCCGGGCGGCATCTATGTACAGGCGGACAACGCGGGCTATTCCGCGGCGCAGATAGCCGCACATGAGGTATATCACGATCTGGCGGCGAACACTCCGGGGCTTGACGCGGATGTAAAGCAGCGCATCATCGAGCGGTACGGCGAGGACGAATTCCGGCGTGTGGCTCAGGTGTACATAGAGCGGCTGCGCGGCGTATACGACGTGCCGGATGGCGCGGAGTATGACCCGGCGCTCATGGACACATACTTTGCCTCGATACTCCAGGAAATTTACGCCGACGCTTACGCGGGCATCAACGCCTTCGGAGCGCACGCGGAACGGTTTGCGGACCCGACGCGCGAGACGGTAAAGGAGCGCACTGGTATCCGCAGTCGAGAGAATGACGACGCTACCCGCGACCGCACCGGGCCGCCTGCGGAGCGGTACAGTTATGCGGGCACCAACGCCGCAAACGCGGATCTCGAAGCGCTGGAAGTGGCGAAGGGCATGGCGGAGCAGAACGTTTCGGCTGAGACGATACGGCAGACTACGGGCTGGTTCCAGGGCGCGGACGGAAAATGGCGGTTCGAAATCGATGATTCTGGGATGCGTTACTCCGCGCGGGGCGACCTCAATTACGAAGATCCCGACTATTGGCGGTACCGTGAGCTGCGAGACAAGCTAGAGCGGGATATGCTCGGCATAGGTTCGGAAGCTGTAACGGAAGCTGAGCGGGCTGAATATGAGGAGCTCGCGCCGCGATACCGCGACTTCTATTTGCAGCCGGGTGTGCGAGGAGACGGCTCTGCCACAGCTACACGGCTCTCGGATTACATCCAGCACGACGAGCTGTTCGAGCAATACCCTCAGCTCAGGGATGCGCGGCTCGTGTTCGAGGACATGGAAGATGGGAAACAGGGCAGCTATAATCCTGATACAAACACCATTACCTTGAGCGAAAGCCTGCAAAACAGCGAGCGGGACGATGCGCTTGTCCATGAAATACAGCACGCCATACAGGAAGCCGAGGGGTTTGCCCGTGGAGCGTCGCCGCAATACTGGGCTCGACGTGAGTATGAAAGCGGTGACCTTGTAGGTGAGCGCCTACGGCGTGAGCATGACAACCTTTTCCGTTCGTTGAGCCAAGAAGAGCAAAACCAGTTCACCAGATACCGCGAACTTGACCGTGAGCTGAATAGAACCATGTTTGCTGAACTGGGCACGGAGGAGGCCGCAGACTATGAGCGATACGAAGCTGAGCAGGACGCACTGTATGCTGAACTCTATAGTAACGAGTGGTTTCGCAAGCTGCTTGACCTTGAGCGGCGGATGGATGATATTCCGGGTGAATATCGCGCCATGTACAGCAACACCTCCGGCGAAATTGAGGCCAGAGACGCCGAAGCACGCCGGAAGCTCACAGCGGATGAGCGCCGCGCTGCTCCGCCTGATTTGGGCAATGAGGACACGATATTTGCACAGAGCGGCGCAGGCGTTCAGGCCTCGATTGACTATGATACTGATAACAGGCCCTACGTTACTGTCGAAGAGGACATACTTGACGGAGTGCCGGAGAGGGATTGGGCCCGCACAGTAAAGGCTGTACTGCGCGAAAAATTCCCCGACGGCATAACCGTGGGGAACAGTGAAATCAATATTGGAGGCCGGACGGGCAGAGAACTGACATGGAGCGGCACAAGCCGCTGGCTGCGCGCAAATGACCCCGTTGCGTTCGCAGACAAATATCGGACGGCAAACAACGCTGACGAGTTACTGCTTGCATCTACGGACTATGTCAATGAAGGCCTTGACCATCCGAGGCGGGATGACATTACAGATTTTTCGCGCGGGAAAGTGCAGTTTAGAATTGGAGACCGCGACTACACCGCGGATGTGATAGTCGCCGCCCTGAAAGACGGCAGGTTGATGCTGTACGACATCACGCACCTCACAAGGACAGAAATACAAAACAGGAGCCAGCCGCGGCGAAGCACAAACCCGTCACCGGGAACTGCCAGTTATACCGCGACTGACTCCGATAACAGTATATCCGCCGAGGACAAAAATGTCAACGCCCGCTTCTCGGTCGATGAGGACTATGAACGGGAGGACGTGCCTGACTACTTCCGGGGGAATCCCTACTGGCTGGAGACCGAGCACGCGGCGAAGGCGGCGGGGTATCCCGAGATAGACGGCGTGCAGATAATGCCGTACAAGACCTGGGTGCGCTCCAAAGAGCAGGGAAACTATGGCTTCGTAGTTGGCCTCGCTCCGCGGGACAGACTTGTCGTATCCTTCTGGAACAAGGACAGCGGCAAGCGCGCCGTTGTGCCTCTTGAGCAAACGGACATCGAGCCTGTGCAGGGCGCGTACCAGATGGAGCAGAACGAGCTTGCTTCGCTGCTCGAGTCAGAGCCTGAGGCTGTGGAGCGTATGGAGCTCTCGCCCGAGGACGAGGCGGAATACCAGCGCTGGCTGACGGAGAAGTACGGCTTCAAGGCTGGTGTCAGGGCGAACACTACGCTGCTGGCGCTTCCCAAAAAAGCGCAGACAGAGTATAAGAGAAGCGTCTCGCGCCTGGTGAATGACCTCGGGAAGAGCCTGGGCGTGCCGTATCACGCGGGCCGGAGCGAGCTGCGCCCGATAGCCGAGCAGATAGCGGACGAATATTTCCGCGAAGGGACCGTATCTGAGGAAAGCGGCGCCGAGCTGTTCGAGGAAGCCTATGCCAACGGTATCATAAGAGACGATGAGTTTTACCGCGAAAACAAGCCCATACTTGACTACCTCCGGACCACGCCAATAAGAGTTAGCGAGACAGTTAAAAGCGACATAGCGGATTTCAACGACTGGAGGAAAAGACAGTTCGGACGTCTGCGCATAAGTGAAGATGGGCGCGGTGTGGATCAGGTTTACGGTGAACTGAGCGAGATGGCGCCGGGATTCTTTCCGGAAGATATTACAAATCCAACGGACCAGCTTGAGCGTATTGCAGATGTCGCCGACAGTATACGTATCTCGGAGCGAACGCTCGACGAGTATTACGGCCCCGACGCTGCGGAATATAAACGCTGGGCCTATGATGAGTTCAAGCAGCAGATTGGCCGCGCCTATGAGAGCCTGCGCACGGTCCGGCAGATAGCACTTGAGCAGGACGCCAAGCGGGCGGAGCTTGAGCGACTACTGGAGATAGCCGAAACCGGCCCGACTGAGGGAGAGCTGGACAGGGTAAAAAGACTATGGGATGAGGGCAAAAAGGCGCGGCGGGCCTATGAGCGCGCCGTGCGGCGCAACCTCCTGAGCGACAGGGACAGGCAGCTGCTTGGCCAGCTCATGCGCGGGGAGATCAGCGCCGAAGACATCCCGTCCACCGCAAACCGCGCAGGCATTGCGGAAATATACGCGGCCAAGCGGGAATATGAGGCCTTCGCCGGCGCTCTGAAGGAATTCAACACAAAGCGGCGCGCTGCTCTCCGCGCACAGGCTGACGACATACTGGCGGGCGCAAGCCGGATGAAGGACAAGCGCCGCGGCGCGTCCTATATGCGCGAGACACAGGAGCGGAACGCCCGCTATGTTTTTGACGGCCCGACGGCGGAGAAGATCATCGAGACATATTTCACGCCGGTACACAAGAACGAGGCGCGCCGCACGGTATACAAGACGCAGCTGCGCGACAGAGTGAGAGAACTCGACCTTGACAGAAAGGCCCGCAAGGGCGATGCGGTGAGCGAGGCCGCGGCTGTGCAGATATACGGCGAGGCCCTGGACAACATCTCCATGATAGAGGAGCAACTCAAACGAGGGGGCAGCGATTGGCGCAACGGCCACAGCCTGAGCGAGTGGCGCGCGCTGGTGGACGACCTCTGGGCCAAAAGCCCGGGCCTGGACAAGGAGAAAATCACAGCCGCCGTCGAGGAGTTCCGGAAAATCTATGACGAGCTGTTCTCGCTGATGAACCAGGTACGCATACGAAACGGCTATGAGCCTGTGGACTACCGGCACGGATATTTCCCGCATTTTGATGATGCGAAGGGGGAAAGCCTGCTGGGCCGGGCCTTCAAGGCCGCAAATATGAAGGATGTGCCGCTGAAGGACCGCCTTGCCGCGCTCGTCGGCAAGGGGCTGGACGTAAACACGGAAGTGAACGCTCTGCCTACATCCATAAGCGGCCTGACGCACACCTTCAAGCCCGGCATACGCTGGGTCGGGAATATCATGCAGAGACAGGGCTTCGACACCACCTTTGACGCGGTGCAGGGCTTCGACCGGTATATCGAGGGCGTGAGCGATGTCATCTATCACACCGACGATATACAGCGGCTCCGGGCTCTGGCCTCGCAGATACGATACCGCACCACGGAACCGGGCATACAAGCGCAGGTGGACGCGATCCGGGCGGACCCCAGCCTGAGCGAAGATAAAAAGGACACAGATGTGCGGGCGAAGCTGGAGGAGGGGAAATACGAACTTTCAAACTATGTAAACAACATTGAAGAGTACACCAACCTCCTCGCCAACAAGCGCAGCACGATGGACAGGGGCGTAGAGCAGCTTATCGGACGCGACATCTACAATTTCTCAATAGCCCTTGAAAACCGGGTGGCCGCGAACATGGTGGCAGTAAACCCCGGCTCCTGGCTGACGAACTTCATCCCGATATCTCAGGCCTGGGCCGAGGTGAGCGCTGGGGACATCCTGACAAGCATGCGTGACACGCTGAGTGCGATGGTCAAGGACGACGGCTTCCGAACCAAATCGGACTTCCTGACCAACCGCATGGGCTCTGATCCTCTCGTGCTAAGCTGGACGCAGGATGCCTCAAAGGTCCTCACAAAGCCAATGGAATGGATAGACATGTTTACCTCCGAGACCGTGGTCCGTGCGCGGTACAATTCTAATCTCAAGCTGGGCATGAGCGAGCCGGCGGCCATGGAGGAGGCGGACAGCTTTGCGGCCAGCCTCATCGCAGACCGCAGTAAGGGCGCGCTGCCCACGATATTCGAGTCCCGCAATCCCTTTACAAAGCTATTCACGCAGTTCCAGGTCGAGGTAAACAACCAGCTGTCATACCTGTATAGGGACCTGCCCAGGAATCTCAAGGAACGGGGCAAAAAGTCGCTTGCCGTGGCTCTGCTCAAGTTCATGCTCGGAGCCTGGTTGTATGATGAACTCTATGAGGCAATAGTCGGACGCCGCCCGGCGCTAGACCCACTGAATATGCTCAATGAGCTTTCGGGAGACCTCTTTGGCTATGCGCTGCCGAACACCATTGAGCTGGCCGTGGACATGATAACCGGTAATGACGTTTCCTTAGCAACGGAAAGGACTGACGCGGCGACGGCGCTTGCGAACTTCGGGAAAGAGCTGGGCGGTCAGCTGCCCTTTATCGGCGGTCTGGCTTTCGACGGTGGGCGCCTACCTATACAGTCCGGACTGCCGGATTTCGGAGAACTTAAAGGAGGAATTGCCAAGCTCGCCGACAGCGACGCGGGAAACAACGCGAAGGGTGCCGCGGATATACTAGATTCGCTGGAGGGCCCGGCGTCGTACCTGCTGCTGCCCTTCGGCGGCGGCCAACTATCAAAGTTCGTAAAGGGCGTGAACGCTGTGGCTGAAGGGGGCGTATACGGCGAAGACGCCGAGGGTAATCCTACGCTCAAGTACCCTGTGGAGAGGAATGTCAAAGATGCTTTGACAGCTATGGTCTTCGGAACGACCTCCACGAAAGGCGGGCAGGAGTGGATAGACAGGGGCTTTGGAGGCTTCTCAGCCAAGCAAACCGCCGCCTATGCCGCGCTGCTCGGCGGCGGCGTAGATGCTTATGATGCCTTCGACGTGGTAATGGATATCAAGGGTACGGAGAAAACGGAGACGCAGAGTGCAAATGACATAAAACGCGAGAAGATATCTGCCCTGGATATATCCGACGATCTCAAGGCGACGCTGTACAGCAACCTAATAACCGATGATTATGACGAGTCTATTGACGACATGCTGCGACGCGGTGTAGACTGGGACGGCATCATGGGCGTGGTCACCAACAGCAAATATGGAGTTGAACGGTACAACAAACTCGTTGATGCGGGCGTCAGCCCCGGCAACGCAGCCCGGATAACCGAGGCACTGTATTCTCTTGAGCCGGAGGATGGCAAAAAAAGCGTGTCGCAGGTACAGCAGTACGGTGCAATAGACAAGCTGGACGGGCTCACCGACGAGGAAAAGCTCGCGGCCATAGGTACAATCATGGGAACGGACGCGACCACAGAGAGCGGTAATCCCTCACAATACTCCAAATTGACGGACGCTATCGAGTCCGGGCTCAGCCTGACCGACGCGCTTGAGCAGAGGGAGAACGGGACGCTTGACGACTATCTGGAATTCTACAGTGCCGGAATGAAGTCAGATGCGGCCGTTGATGCGGCGGAAACACTTGACGCCATGCCTGAGGATGCTTCCACCGTCGAGCGGTATTTGGCGATTGCGGAGATGCCGCTGAGCGAGAGGGACAAGGACGCCGCGCTTTCGGCGATAATGTCCGACAGCGCCTACGAGAAGTACCAGGCGGCGCGCAGCAAAGGCATCGACACATATGAGTATGTGGCCTTCCTGCGTGCGATAAGCGACTTCTCCGGAGATGGAAAGCAGCAGCGCGTGTGGGATTATATCAACAGTCTGCCGCTGAGTACGGCGCAGAAGGACCAGCTCCATTATGCAGCCGGGTACAAGGAAAGCTCGCTTGCAAAAACACCATGGCATTAAGAAAAGCGCCGGGGGCGGCTGCCTCCGGCGCTTGTTTTTAAAACGGTCAGTCTCTTTCCCTGCAAGAATCGTATATTTTCTTGGTATGGACGCAGACGGCTTCCCGGATGC
>ENA-UOJG01001108-UOJG01001108.1-human-gut-metagenome-genome-assembly--contig:-C47-NODE-1108-length-30891-cov-28.714263_pt1 | contig 30891 bp, 29 predicted proteins | sample MGYA00242340_ERZ723887 | MGnify/ENA metagenome assembly ERZ723887 | reverse complement strand
AATAAAAAAGCAGCTCATCGAAACCGATGAACTGCTTTTGGCAGCGGATGAAGGATTCGAACCCTCACAAACGGAGTCAGAGTCCGGTGTGCTACCATTACACAAATCCGCTAAGCGCAGTAGCTATTATACCGTAAAATCGGAATTTGTCAATACCCATTCCGAAATTTTTGAGAAAAAACAGGCGATCTTTTGACCGCCTGTTTATTACATTATTTCGTTATCCGTTTATCAGCGAATGATGAAGTTAACGGAGGTGTCGCCCTGTTCGTCAACGCCGAACTCATAGTCCTTGCCGGGCAGAATCGCGTTTACTGCGATGCCGACGAGGGATGCTACCGCGAGGCCGGAGAGGGATACGATGCCAATCTGGATGCTGCCGACGGAGTAGTTGATGCCGATCGCGAGGACGAGGATGAGCGCTGCAACGATGACATTGCGGCTGTTGGTGAAATCGACCTTGTTCTCAACGACGTTGCGGACGCCGACTGCGGAGATCATACCGTAGAGGATCAGGGAGATGCCGCCGATGGTCGCGGTGGGCATTGCTGTTATGAGGGCCGCGAACTTCGGGCAGAAGGAGAAGATTATCGCAAAGCATGCCGCGATGCGGATAACGCGGGGATCATAGACCTTGCTGAGAGCGAGGACGCCGGTGTTCTCGCCGTAGGTAGTGTTTGCGGGTGCGCCGAAGAGAGATGCCAGGGTGGTTGCAAGACCGTCGCCGAGGAGAGTGCGGTGCAGTCCGGGGTCAGCAACAAAGTTCTTGCCGACGGTGGAGGATATCGCGCAAACATCGCCGATGTGCTCGACCATGGTCGCCAGGGACAGAGGAACGATGGTGAACAGTGCGCTCAGGAGCATGCCGGTGTCAACATCCATGCTGAAGAGGTGGAACACGCTGTTTTCCCATACGATGGGCAGGCCGACCCACTTGGCGGCTGCGACCTTTTCCGCGACAGCTACGCGGGAGGCGGGATCAACGATCATGGAGATGATGTAAGAGCCGATAACTCCGAGGAGGATGGGGATGATCTTGGTCATGCCCTTGCCCCAGATATTGAAGCAGATAACGATGACTATTGCGGAAACGGCGACGAGCCAGTTTGCGTTGCAGTTGGTGATTGCAGATGAGGACAGGATCAGGCCGATGGAGATGATGATGGGGCCTGTTACTATCGGGGGGAAGAACTTCATGACCTTCTTTACGCCGAAGGCTTTGAACAGTGCCGACAGGATAACATACATAAGTCCTGCGCAGGCAACGCCGAAGCAGGCATAAACGAGCAGGTCGCTGTTGACGGGAACTCCGCTGGAGGAATCAAAGCCGGTGATGGCGTTGTAGCCGCCGATGAAGGCGAAGGAAGAGCCGAGGAATGCGGGGACCTTGCGCTTGGTGAGCAGGTGGAACAGCAGAGTGCCGAGGCCTGCAAACAGCAGGGTCGTTGCGATATCGATGCCGGTCAGGATAGGAACGAGAACGGTCGCTCCGAACATTGCGAACATGTGCTGGATTCCCAGAACCAGCATTTTGGGAGTGCCAAGGGTGCGTGCGTCGTACACGGGTCCATTAATCACGGTTTTTTCGTTCATTAGTGATTGTACCTCTCTTTGTGTAGTTTTGATTTATATTAAGGGTATTTGCTGACTTATTATTCGATCTCCATAAGATAAACGCCCGTTTCGCCGTCAAACTCCGGCAGGCGAACCTCAATTAGCTCTGCGCGTGAGGTCGGAACGTTTTTGCCGACGTAATCGGCTCTTATGGGAAGCTCACGGTGGCCGCGATCGACAAGGACGGCAAACTGGATGCTGCGCGGACGGCCTGCGGTGAACACGGCCTCGATGGCGGCGCGCGCCGTGCGGCCCGTGTACAGCACGTCATCGACCAGAACGACGTTTTTATCGTTTACATCTGCGCCGATATCGGCCTTTGTTATGACCGGCTGATCGCTCTCGTGCGTGAGATCGTCGCGGTAAAAACGTATATCCACGCTGCCGCAGGGAACGGTCGCATCCTCGATCTTCTTTATGTTATCGCGTATGCGCTCGGATATTGGCACTCCCCTTCTGCGGATACCGATCAGAACGACGTCTTCGACGCCCTTGTTCTTTTCGGTTATCTCGTGGGATATTCTCATAAGTGCGCGGCTCATTGCCGCTTCATCCATAAGTCTTGCCTTGAGCTTCACAATATCACCCCGAACAAAAGAAAATCGCCCTGCCGACAAACCGACAAGACGCACAAGAACATGACCCTCCGCGCGGAGAGACACACTATATCTGCGATTTTGCCGGCTTCTCTGAACCGTCTTAAAAATCTTTTCTATGCGATTATACTTGCTCATTCACAATTTTGCAACACCTTTTTTGCATTTCGGTCAATATAACAAAATCCGAGGCATTTCGCCCCGGATTTTATGATCATTTAGCCACATTGTATATATCTTCGCGCAGATGAAGGAACGTAGGAAGCTGGCGGCGGACGGAATCGACCTCGTTAAGGTCGATATCGCAATAAAGTATCTGTTCCTTTTCGTCGCAGGAGGCTTTGACCATGCCGAAGGGATCGGCTACCGTCGAGTGCCCCCAGCATTCGTAATCAAAGCCCTCGTATCTCGCAGCCGACGCTCCGACGAAGAACAGCTCGTTATCCATAGCTCTTGCGCGGACGCTCAGCTCCCAGTGTCTCGGGCCGGTGGTCATATTAAACTGCGCAGGGCACAAAATGACCTCGGCTCCCCTTTTGGCCATGGCTCGCGCAAGCTCGGGGAAGCGGATATCAAAGCATATCTCAACGCCCATTCTGCCGAATTTCGTATCGAACACCGTGATATCCTCGCCGGGTGCAAAGCTGTTGGACTCTTTAAAGCGCACTCCGCCCTCGATATCTACGTCAAACAGATGTATTTTTCTGTGGCGCGCGATCTGCTCGCCGCTTTCGTCAAACACAAAGCAGGTGTTATAAAGTTTATCGCCGCACTTTTCCGGCACAGAGCCGCCGACAAGGATAACTCCGTTTTCCCTCGCCCAGCGCGACATGGCTTCCCTGCTCTCGCCGTTTTCACTGTCGGCAAAGGCGTGGAAATACTTTTTCGAATACGGGCAGTTCCACATTTCCGGCAGAACTACAAGCTCAGCGCCGTTATCGGCGGCCTCGCTTATCATCTTTTCCGCTTTGTCAAACGTCTTTTCCTTATCCGTTTCCGTGCGTATCTGCACAACGGCAAGCTTGAATTTCGGTTTCATACCCTCACCTCACAGGCAGTTTTCGAGATAGTCGACTATGTCAAATTCCTCGGTGGAAGCATCCTTGCGCAGATACAGCGGATGGTGCGGATGCCCCTTGACCGAGCGCTTACCGGCACTGTACCACTTTGCGCCGTATTTCCGGCCGAGAGACACCATGTCGAGAACGCAATCCTTCAGATACGGGCGCTTTTCGATTATCGTGCCCCATGCCGCCCATACCGACGGCGACACTCCCTCGCCTACATTTTTTAATATGTATTCGAACGCGCGCATATTCTCTCGGTGCAGCGTTTCGTTGAGCGTCAGGTCCATATCGTCGGGGTCAGTTGCCCTCTGGGCATAGACATTGAACATTATCCAGCTGTCGTAACCGTTTCCGGCGGCAATGCGCGACACGCTTTTGAGCGTATTGTCAAGATCGTCCGGCGCGGCGGTCGAGGGATTTATGCCGATGCAGATGAGCGGATCGTTTCCGCGAGTTCCGAGGATATATCGGTAATCGGTATAGTAATCGGGAACATACAGCCACTTTTCGGCGTCATAGTCCCCCCTGCCGCCGGACGATGCAAGCGCATCGTCAAAGCTTACGATATCAAGAAGGCTGCTTTCGCAGGTCGGGACGTGCATTACTTCACAGCCTCAAGCAGAGCGTCGACTCTGTCGGTATCCTCCCAGCGCACGCCGAGATCGGTGCGGCCCATGTGACCGTAGGCTGCAAGCTTTCTGTAAATGGGCTTTGTAAGGTCGAGGTCGCGGATAATTGCGGTCGGACGCAGGTCAAAGACCTTATTGACGGCTTCGGCAAGCTTCTCATCGGAGACCTTGCCGGTTCCGTAGGTATCGACCATAACGGACACGGGGCGAGCTATGCCGATGGCGTATGCAAGCTGAACAAGGCACTTGTCGGCAAGGCCGGCTGCGACGATGTTCTTTGCAACATAGCGCGATGCGTATGCAGCGCTGCGGTCGACCTTGGTGGGATCCTTGCCGGAGAATGCGCCGCCGCCGTGAGGTGCGCTGCCGCCGTAGGTATCAACTATGATCTTTCTGCCGGTAAGGCCGGAGTCGCCCTGAGGTCCGCCGATGACAAAGCGGCCGGTCGGGTTTACATAATACTTAGTGCTCTCATCTATCAGCTCGGCAGGAACGCTGGGCTTTATGACAAGCTCGACCATATCGTTTCTGATCTGCTCAAGGCTTACGTCGGGAGAATGCTGAGTTGAAAGAACAACGGTGTCAACGCGCACGGGCTTGCCTGCGTCGTCGTACTCCACAGTGACCTGAGTTTTGCCGTCGGGACGCAGGTAGTCGACAAGGCCGGATTTTCTGACGGCTGTGAGGCGTTTTGCGATCTTGTGAGAAAGGCTTATTGCCAGGGGCATAAGCTCCTCGGTCTCGCGGCAGGCGTAGCCGAACATCATGCCCTGATCGCCGGCGCCGTTGTCAAGCTCGGCATCTCCGCTTTCCTTGGCTTCAAGCGACTTGTCAACGCCGAGGGCTATATCCGCCGACTGCTCGTCGATATTGGTGATGATGCCGCAGGTGTCGCAGTCAAAGCCGTACTTGGCTCTGTCATAGCCGATATCTCGAATAACGCCGCGTGCTATCTTCGCAATGTCGATATAGCACTCGGTGCTTATCTCCCCCATGATGTGGACAAGGCCGGTGGAAACGGTCGTCTCGCATGCGACGCGGCCGTTGGGGTCCTTCTCGAGGATAGCGTCAAGGATAGCGTCCGATATCTGGTCGCAGATCTTATCGGGATGTCCCTCGGTTACAGATTCAGATGTAAACAGTCTTTTGCTCATTTCTTTTTCCTCCGAAAATAATATTTCCGAACACGCATCAGGCAATTAAAAAACTCCGTCGACCGACGGAGCAACAAATTTGGTCATAAGCCTCATCTTTCGATAATCACCGCCGGATTTGGCACCTTGCCTTCGCAGGTTGCCGGGCTTCACAGGGCCGTTCCCTCCACCACTCTTGATAAGGTGTTCAGTTTTCGTATGAATTATAGCAGATTGACGCACATTGTCAAGTAGAAATTGAAAAACTTCCCGATATACTGTATACTGTGTCTAAGCTGACGAGAGTCGAACACGTATCGGTTTTGACGGACAGATTTCCGCCCATGCCGCGTTAAAGCTCTTGACAATACGTCAGTATTCTCTGCGAGCTTTGCCTTGCCTGAACAAAAATCTGCTCCGGCAAAACTGCAAAGCACCTGTCGGATGTGCTTTTCGAGATATTTTCGGCTTTCTTTGATGCAGGTGGGCTGGCGCCCATCAAGGCAAAAAAGGCGAAAATAGCCGGAAGGGTACGCCGACAGGCGATATGGGTTCAACTCTCGTCAGCTTAAAACGAAATTATATTCGGAGGTCTACGCCATGATAATAGTATTAAAGCCGGACGCATCCCCCGAGCAGGCCGAGGAGCTTCGCTGCTGGATACGCTGCCACGGTCTTGAAGTGCAGACAACACGCGGCGAAAATCAGGCCGTGCTCGTCGTTATCGGCGAGGCCGACAGGCTCGATGCGGCATATATCGAGGATATGGAGATCGTCGAATATGTAAGAGCCATCACGCAGCCATATAAGCTTGCCGGGCATAAAGCGCCGAACGACAGCAGTGTAGTTAACGTAGGCGGCGTTAAGATAGGCGGCGGCACGTTTACTATGATAGCAGGCCCCTGTTCGGTCGAGAGCACTCAGCAGATAATCGGCATAGCGCGCGAGATAAAGCTCGCCGGAGCACAGCTTCTGCGCGGCGGCGCATTCAAGCCGCGCACTTCGCCGTACAGCTTCCAGGGCATGCGTGCCGACGGTCTGCCGCCGCTTATCGAGGCCGGGCGAAAATGCGGCATGCCGATAGTCAGCGAGATAACCGACAAGGAGCAGCTGCCGCTGTTCGAGAATGTTGACATGATCCAGGTCGGCGCGCGCAATATGCAGAACTTCGAGCTTTTAAAGGCGCTCGGGAAGCTCGATAAGCCGGTGCTTTTAAAGCGCGGCTGGGCAAACACGGTCAAGGAGCTTCTGACCTCGGCAGAGTACATAATGAGCGGTGGAAATGAACAGATTGTGCTGTGTGAACGCGGCATACGCACATTTGAAACCACAACGCGAAACACGCTCGATCTGTCGGCAGTCGCTGTGATAAAGGATCTGAGCCGGCTGCCGGTCATCGTCGATCCGAGCCACGCAACGGGGCACGCAAAATTTGTTGAACCCATGGCGCTCGCCGCGGCGGCCGCCGGAGCGGACGGGCTGATGATCGAAGTTCATGACGATCCGGCGCAGTCAAAATGTGATGCGGCGCAGGCCGTGACTCCGGCGCAGTTTGCCGTCATTGCCGAAAAAATCAGCGCACTGCGCAAAGCAATTTTCTGAACATTTTCTCGCAAATAAACTTCTTGACATCGCCGGTGGGCTATGCTATTATATTTCAGCGGCAATGTGCAGAAGTACCCAAGAGGCCGAAGGGGCTCCCCTGCTAAGGGAGTAGGCGTGTAAAAAGCGCGCGAGGGTTCAAATCCCTCCTTCTGCGCCACGAAAAGAGCACACATTTGTGTGCTCTTTTCAATAGTTGAATATTCGGAGAGTTATCGAAGTGGTCATAACGAGGCGGTCTTGAAAACCGTTTGGGCTAACGCCCACGTGGGTTCGAATCCCACACTCTCCGCCAGATATTGTAAAATCCCGAAGTCGTTGAAACTTCGGGATTTTCTTTATTTATCAATGGTTTGCGGCGTTTTTGCGCCGTATATTTTCTAACGTAATCATACAAAAATTAACGTAGATATACACGTTTTAACTTGCAATTTTACGTCAAAATTTACGACAACTTTCTTATGCGTTCTTGAGGATGCTTATTGCTTTCTTGATTGCCATGTGTTCGCTCTCGCCGCCTGCGGTTTTTAGCATCTCTTCGAGCTGTTCTATAGCGTGCTCGCTCTCATCGGCGCGGCTGTAATTTCTGCGGCTATATCCGTCATCCCGGCTATAACGCCCCATGCTGTCGCGCTTGTAGCTGTTGCCTCGCATAAAGCCCTATGCATCCCATTCGCGACTGTACCTTGCGCACTTCTTCCGTTGTACTTCCGCGTTCCCACTCTACACTCGTGGGCTGAATTGCTTCAACCGGCTCAAGAGAATATCCCTTGGTTTTCCCTTCGGCGATGCTCTGCCCTTGTTCGCGGTCTCGGCGGTGTGCTTGCGGAAGCTCTCCTGCACCTTGCCGTAGTTTGCGCTGTCGTGCTCCGTTCCGGCAAAGATGTTTAAGCTGACGAGAGTCGAACACGCATCGGTTTTGACGGCAGCTTTTAGCCCATGCTGCGTTAAAGCTCTTGACAATACGGCAGTATTCTCAGCGAGCTTTGCCTTGCCTGAGCAAAAATCTGCCCGACAAAACTGCAAGGCAAAAGTAGCTGGAAGAGCGCGCTGACAGGCGATACGTGTTCGACTCTTGTCAGCTTATCTCGCCCAGCGCGTCGCAGCACATTTCCTCGAATGCTTCGGCGGAAATACACTCTGACGAAACCGCCAAAGTCATGGAGGCGGATACGTCCCCTGAGGAATATAACGTAAAAGATCTAGTAACGGTATTTATTTTTCTGACGCTGTTTTAGGCATCTGCAACTGCTGCGCTTTGGATGCTGAGAAGGCTGTTCGCGGTGCTGACGAAGTGTGAATCGCCCTTTTGCTGTGAAGTTGTAAATAGAATGAGAAGCTTTGGCTTTTCTCTTCTTCCTGTCGCAGCGTTCGCCTCTATCGGTGAAGCGATGCTGGAAAGCTTCTTGACCGCCGGAAAAAGCACAAATGTCAGTATTCAATGGGGCATTTTGATTGCTTTTGTTGTAACTATGTCCTTGGTGGCTGTTTTCAAGTATGGTGTTCAGTTGCAGAAAGAATCGGATGAGACCCTGTAAGGAGGCGGAGAGATGGGACACATCATTTTGCGGTTAGACCGTGTCATGGCTGACAGGAAAATGAGCCTGAATGAATTATCGGCAAGAGTTGGCGTTGCCAATGTGAATTTATCCAAGATGAAGAACGGCCATATCAGCGCTATCCGTTTCTCAACACTGGCAGCTATCTGTGATGTGCTCAATTGCCAGCCGGGAGATATTTTGGAATACAGTCCGGACGAAAAGTAGATTGTTCTGCGAAAAAAACATCAAGGGGTGCTTCTGAGTATTATTTAGCAGAAACACCCCTTGACAAATCTCGTCTCAAGAGCAAACACGCCTGACAGCGAGCAGATGGTACTCTTATTTATATCATTTTGCCGGCGACAGGTATTCGTCAAGAAGCGCTTTTACATCGGCGCTGTCCGATGCTTTTTCAATCGCAGCGAGGAACTCGGCCGTGGTGACCTCCTTGAACATATGCTCTTCATACCATGCGCGCATGAAAGCATCAAAGCTCTCCTGCCCCATTGTCTGCCGCAGCTTCCATAGGAAAACGGGGCCGACCTTATAAACTGCGTTTATATAGCTGTTGCCGGTATATTCGTCAAAATACTGATCGTAGCTGAGATCAATATATTTTTGCTTTATGCTGCAGTCAAGCGAATCAACGCGTACCTGAACATCTGTCTCGCTTTCGCCGGTGTACAGCTGATACACAAACTCACCGTACACGGCAAAGCTCTCGTCAAGCCACGCCTCGCGGTACTGATCGTTGCCGACGACGGCGTAGAACCATTCGTGCGCGACCTCATGCGCAACGTCAAGGCGCAGGCTCTCATCTCCCTCGGCTTCGATAAGATCGGCATACATCTCGGCAATGCGCACAAGTCCGGGATACTCCATGCCGCCGGCATTGTACGGCGTCTGGACCACATCGAGCGTATCATAAGGATATTCGCCCCACGCATCGCAAAATGCATTCACAGCGTCTATGGCAGCCTTGAGCGACACCTCGCCCTGCTTTTTATTGCGCTCGCTGCCGGAATAATACCAGCTGTTGACGGTTATGTTTCCGGCCTTGCCGCTGAGCTTTTCAAAGCCGTTTCCGGCGATTACGGCGAAATCGCGGACATTGTCGGCTTTGAGTGTCCATGTTCCGTCGGCGCTCTGCGCTTCGCTGCCGGTGGATATTACCATATAGTCCTCGGGTGCGCTGAGGGTCATCTCATAGCTTCCGCAGGGCGAAAAGAAGCACTCCCCATCAGTAAAATACGGTGCCTCATTCCACTTGCCGTCAATATACTCGGCAAGGACAGGATACGCCTGCGACAGGCAGACAGTGTTTTCGCCGGCGAAATCATCGCCATTCGGAGACCAGCACAGCCGCTCAAAGCAGCAGGGTATCTCCGTGCTGTAATCAATGCTTACGCTCGTTCGCTCGCCGGGCTTGAGCGGCGACGGCAGCTGAACATACACGACGGATTTATCCTCCTGAACCGAAAAGCTCAGAGCATTTCCGCGCGAGTCCTTGACCTCGCGTATGCTGCCCGGAGTGTAAGGCTTATCGTCGCTTATACTGTTTTCAAGCTCAAGATTTGCGGCGGCATAGTCGCGCAGGCAAATTTTGTCCCATGTATCGCTGCTCGTGTTTGTAAAACTGATAACACAGTTTTCCGTCAGATGTGCGGCAAGCTCCTTATTTTCGGCATCGGCGGCTGTCAGCTTTGCCGTGATGCGGTACTCGGGCTTGGTTTCGGCAGAACCGTTCGGTGCTGCCGGAGTCGTATCGCTGCCGCATGCGCAGACGCTCATGAGCATCGCAAGAACTAAAAGCAGCGAAATAATATTTTTGGTTTTCATGATTCATGCTCCTTTCAACACGGGCACATGTTACCACCGGAATGCAACAAATCGGCATCAAAAACGCCTGATAAATCAGGCGTTTTTGATGGCTATTTATTTAATCACGAGTGGGGCCTTTTTCTCGCTGCGGCTCGATCACGCCGCGGCTCTGACGTGCCCCCGGCATGTCATTCACTACCGCGCCGCCGCTTCGCTACCCCTCGTGCTCCCCTGTTACTCTATTTTCTTTCATTGCAGCATAGTTTTTAGCAATCTAATGCATTAAAAAATGCACCCTCGGGGTGCATTTTTTGATATTAGATATTATTCACGACGTTTATCGGCGCGCCTTCAATAAAGGCCTTGATATTTTCTTCGGTCATATCCATTATCCTCTGCCTTGCCTCTTTGGGCGCCCAACTGATATGCGGCGTTATAAGGCAGTTTTTCGCCTTCAGCAGCGGATTATCGCCTTTAATAGGCTCTGTGGACACGACATCGACCGCTGCGGCATAGACCTTTCCGGAGTTGAGTGCGTCAGCGAGGTCTTCCTCGACGACAAGGCCGCCGCGGCTGTTATTGATGATAATAACGCCGTCCTTCATCTTGGCTATATTATCCTTATTGATAATTCCCTGAGTGTTCGGGAACAGAGGGCAGTGCAGCGCGATAACGTCGGACTTTGCAAAAAGCGTGTCCGTGTCCACATATTCGGCGATCTCCTCGCCCTGTGGTGTCGGACGGCTGCCGGATGCAAGGATATTCATTCCGAGGGCTTTTGCAATGCGTCCCGTTGTCTGTCCGATCTTTCCGAAGCCGATTATGCCCATCGTCTTCCCTGCAAGCTCAATAAGCGGATGCTTCCAGTAGCACCAGTCGGAGCTGTTCTCCCATTCCCCGGCGTGTACGCTGTCGGAATGCACCTGAACATGGCTGCATATCTCAAGCAGCATTGCAATGGCAAACTGCCCGACCGAGGCCGTTCCGTATGTGGGAATGTTGCAGACGGGGATGTTTTTCTTTTCGGCTGCTGCGCAGTCAACTATATTGTACCCGGTCGCGAGCACACAGATGCATTTGATATTAGGGCAGGCATCCAATGTTGCGCTGCTGATCGGAGCTTTGTTCGTAAGCACGATCTCGGCATCTCCGATGCGCTTTATTATCTCGGCATCTTCATACGGCGTTCTGTCATACACGGTAAGCTCCCCGTACTTTTTAAGTCCGTTCCAGCTGAGGTCGCCGGGATTTTCCGTGTAGCCGTCCAAAACAACAATTTTCATTTGTTTCTCCTTATAAATTTGATATTATGCATTCTGTTTGAACAGCAGCTGCATTTATGGTATAGTGTAGGCATAAAATACGCAGGCAAAGGTGATATCGCTATGGATATGCGCGCAGACGCGAAACTTATCTACACACGGGCAATAGACGCCGCGCTGCCCGACAACGCAGTGAGAGTTGCTCTGAAGGATATTGAGCTTCAGGGAAATATCTACGTTGCCGCAGTCGGAAAGGCGGCATGGCAAATGGGAAAGACGGTATCCGAGGTCTTGGGATCAAGGATAAAAGCCGGCATAGTCGTAACCAAGCACGGCTACGGCAAGGGCGCTATAGAGCGCCTTGAGGTCTATGAGGCAGGGCACCCTGTGCCGGATGACGACAGCTATGCCGCAACTGAGAAGGTGCTGGAGCTGGTAAAGCCCCTCGGAGAGGGCGATACCGTGCTGTTTCTTCTCTCCGGCGGAGGCTCGGCGCTTTTTGAAAAGCCGCTTATCCCGGCCGAGGATATGAGCAGGCTCACCCAGGAGCTTCTTGCCTCCGGCGCCGACATAAACGAGATAAACACGCTAAGAAAACGCTTTTCCGCCGTTAAAGGCGGCAAGTTTGCGCTCGCCTGCATGCCGGCAAAGGTATACAACATCGTTTTGTCCGACGTCATCGGCGACAGGATCGACAGTATAGCCTCCGGCCCGGCAGCACCTGACGGCACAACGGCCGAGCAGGCAAAATACATAGTCGAAAAATACGGGATCACAATGACCGAGCAGATGCGCAGTCTCATTGAAAATGAAACTCCGAAGTCCATAAGCAACGTTGAAACGAAGGTAATAGGCAGCGTAAACCAGCTTTGCCGCTCGGCCGCAAAAACCTGCGCGGAGCTTGGCTATGAGCCTGTTATCCTAACCTCATCGCTCAGCTGCACAGCAAAGGACGCCGGTGTGTTTCTCTCGAACATTGCTCAGCAATACACCGGAGACGCGAAAAAGCGCGCATTCATTGCCGGCGGCGAGACCGTTGTTCATATAACCGGCAGCGGACTTGGCGGCAGAAATCAGGAGCTTGCTCTTGCAGCCGCCGAAAACATCGCAGGCATGCCGAATGTGTGCGTTTTTTCCGTAGGCTCGGACGGGACCGACGGTCCGACCGATGCAGCCGGCGGATATGTTGACGGCAGCACAAAGCAGCTGCTTGAGGAAAAAGGCATCAGCATCTTCCGCACGCTGCAAAGCAACGACTCGTACCATGCGCTCGACGCCTGCGGCGGCCTTATCCGCACAGGTGCAACGGGAACGAACGTAAACGATCTTTCCGTGCTTTTGATCGGATAATTTTGATATACCCTCCTTCTGTTCCGCATCGGGACAAGAGGAGGGTATTTTTGCGCGCTTATTTCAGCAGGAAGTATGCGATGACGACCACGCCGAGAATGATCCTGTACCAGCCGAAGACCTTGAAGTCCTTGCGCTTAATATAGCTCATGAGGAATTTTATCACAACAACGGATACAAGGAAGGCCACAACGCAGCCGACGATGAGCGTTATAAGCTCGGCGCTTGTAAACGAAAAGCCGAAGGCGATTATCTTCAAAAGCGACACGCCGACCATGACCGGCACGGCAAGGAAGAACGTAAACTCCGCCGCCGTAACACGCGACACACCGATTACAAGGCCGCCTATGATTGTAGAACCGCTGCGCGAGGTGCCCGGAATGATCGACAGAGCCTGAAACAGGCCGATGATGAACGCATCCTTATATGATATCTCCTCGAGCGTTTTGACTCTCGGCTCGCGGCCGCGGTTCCAGTTTTCAATGACGATAAACAGAACACCGTAGACGATAAGCGCTGCGGCAACAACATAGCAGTTATCGACAAAGTCAAGCAGCAGATACGCGACAAAGCCCGGAATGCAGGCAATGACGACCTTGAACCAGAGAACAAACGTCTCTTTTTTTATAACGCTGCCGTTTTTCTTTTTGCTCTGAAACGGCCACATTTTGTTCCAGAACAGGATTATGACCGCCAGTATCGCGCCGAGCTGAATGACATACAGGAACATCTCGCGAAATTCCGGCGTGACGTTCATGTGAATAAATTCGTCCACGAGCAGCATGTGTCCGGTGCTTGAAATGGGCAGCCACTCGGTTATGCCCTCGACTATGCCGATGATTATTACTTTGATAAGTTCTATAATGTCCATGCTAACACCATATGCTCTTTTTTACAGCAGCATGACTCCCTTTTCGGCGCAAACCTCTTCGGTGTGCTTATCCCAGATGGATACCTGCACCTCGCCGATATGTGCCTTGCCGAGAAGGAGCATGGAAACGCGCGACTGGCCGATACCGCCACCGATGGTCAGGGGCAGCTCGCCGTTTAAAAGCATCTTGTGATACGGAAGCTCGCGTCGGTCATCACAGCCGGCAAGGCGAAGCTGTCTGTCCAGCGATTCGGGATCGACGCGGATGCCCATCGAGGATATCTCGATCGCGCAGTCGAGCCAATCGCACCAGAACAGAATATCGCCGTTGAGCGCCCAGTCGTCATAGTCGGGCGCGCGGCCGTCATGCGGCTTGCCGGAGCGCAGAGCGCCGCCGATACCGATGATGAAAATAGTCTTATGCTCTCGTGTAAATGCGTTTTCGCGCTGCTTTGAGGTCATGTCGGGATACATATCCTCAAGCTCCTGCGAGGTGACGAATGTGACATTACGCTCAAGCTTCGGCAGGCACTGAAGCTGGGGATAGATCGCCTGCATCGTATCCTGCGTATCGCACAGGGCCTTGACTATATCCATAACGGTTAGCTTGAGATAGTCGAGGTTGCGGTTTTCCGAAAGGATGACCTTTTCCCAGTCCCACTGGTCAACATAGACAGAGTGAAGGTTATCCAGCTCGTCCTCGTCGCGGCGGATAGCGTCCATATCTGTGTAAAGTCCCTTGCCGGGGAAGAAGTTATAGCGCTTGAGCGCAAGACGCTTCCACTTTGCAAGCGACTGAACGACCTGAGCGGTCGTATCCGAGCGGAGAATATCAAACGATACGGGGCGCTCGTAGCCGTTGAGGTTATCGTTAAGTCCGGAATTAGAATCGACAAACAGCGGTGCGGATACCCGGTAAAGATTTAAAAGTGCCGCGAGCCTGTCCTCAAACAGGCGCTTTAAGAGGCTTATAGCCTTCTGTGTGTCGTAAACACTGAGGATACTTTTGTATCCGTCCGGAATTTTGATCTCCATGGTTTTCCTCCTGGTGTACAATAAAAATATATAAACGCCCATCTGTGATGGGCGTTATATTACCCTTTTTTATTTTCGGGCTTCTTATCAAGAAGCTCGATTATTCTGCAATATATCTCTTCTGCCCTGTCGCGGAAGTTTTCTTCGATCCGCTCTGCCTGCTGCTCGCCTGACGAGAGGATATTGAGCCTTATTATCTCGCCCTTACCGTCGCTCATGGCAAGCGTCACAAAGCAGCCGCCCTCACGGTTGCGGTGCTGCGCGGTTATCATGGAAAGGCGGCGCAGACGCTCGGCCTCGGGTGCAATTATCTTCTCTGCCCTCTTGCGAACGGAAAAAGGCAGGCTGCTCTCCACCGTTTCGGCGGCATCGGCGCCGCGCTTGCTGACGCGCAGGCCGGTCTCCTCCTCGATAACAAGCCCGCTCTCTATCAGCTCGGCAAGGCAGTCGGAATATTCAAAATACCCGAAGCCCTCGTCGCACTGCTGCGTAAAGTCCTGAAGGTCAATGGGCGCGACTATGCCCGGCAGCCGGCGAAGAATAAACAGTATCAAAATTTTTATATCAAGCTTTTCATGAATAAAGCCCAGTCGTTCCATAACTTGCTCCTAAAAATCATATATCCGATCGGCAAATTTCCGGCATCAGTCGCTTTTCTTATATGCTTCGATACAAGCAAAAATTATAACAACAGTCGTTATATGCAATATAATGCTCTTCGGTGAAAGCGGCGCAACAGAAGCGTGTATAACGCCGAAATCGGCCAGAAGCATTGCAAACAGTATCAAAACCTCAACGGCTATGAGTATGAGCCAAAGCTGCTTTTTCATTCTTTCGCCTCCTCTGCTATATAATAATACATACTTTTCTTTTTGTAAATCCAATATTCTTCACATTTTGGAACAATACGCATAGACTGTATTGAAGTTTTTCTTCAATTCCATTCTGGGAGGTATTTTTATGGCAGACAGGGTCGTACCCGGTCCGGTCAATGATAATGACTGCATAAAACAGGCCGTTTGCGTAAGCACAAGAAAGATAATGGACGCCTGCCGCGACAAGGACTGCATCGAGGATCTGCGCGTTTACCCCACGGTCAGCTCTCTTCCCTACATAGAGAGCGCATTCAGCGTGCGTCCAAAGTGCGCGCAGCTTCTGCACTGTGAGGTAAAGGTCAATGAGATCTGCCTTAACCGCGGCTACTACACGGTCGATGTGACCTACTTCTATAAGATAAGCGGCGAAACATTCCCGGCAAATCAATGCTTCACGGGGCTTGCCGTGTTCGATAAGCGCGTAATGCTATTTGGCTCCGAGGGCAGAGTCAGGAGCTTTTCTTCGGATGACTGCTGCATCCTCGACGGAGCAAACAGCATGCCATTTGCCGAGGTCGATGCCGTTGACCCGATCGCTCTGCACATGACCCTTGCGGAAACGGCGCTGCCCGACCCCGGCATAGATCAGCGAGATATTCCGCAGCAGATACTCGACTCCTTCGGCGAGGAGATATCAGTTACCGGCGGCACGCGCCATGTCTATGTTACGCTCGGCCAGTTTTCTATCATCCGGCTTGAGCGCAGCACGCAGCTGCTCATCCCGGCATACGACTACTGCCTGCCCGAGAAGGAGTGCGTAGGCTCGTCCGAGGATGATCCGTGCACGATGTTCGGCCGCATATCCTTCCCCGTTGACGAGTTTTTCCCTCCCGATAATCTCGATCCCTGCGAGGAGTACAAGAGCATGGTATAGCCGGTCGGAAGCGCAAAATTTGTTCATTCCTGCAAAATTTTGAAGCATTGCTCGTGAATTTTTTATTTAGTCCGCAATCTTGACGGATCTGCGTCTGCGGTGCTACAATTTGCCCATAAACGCAAGGACACGGAACAGTAAGCGAAAATGCCCTTTCAGAGAAGTGCCGGTTGGTGCAAGGCACAAAGGTTGTTTTTTCGCCGAACTCACCGGATAGCGGCTGTGCTGAACTTCAGTAGGCGCAGACGGGTGCGCCCGTTACAGTGCATGGATATGACTGTATCCTGACTGAGTGCGTCCCACAGCTTGTGGAACGAAGAAGAGTGGTACCGCGGACGGTTTTTCAGCCTTTCGTCTCTTCTGCAAATCGGCAGAAGGACGAGGGGTTTTTTGTTTTTCTGCCGGAATTTAAGGAGGAAAACCAAAATGAACAACAAACCCCAAACCCGCAAGACATCCAAGACCCCGTTTTTTGCCGCATTTTCCGTCGGTGCAGTGCTCTTTTCGGCGCATGCAGGCGGCGGATTTGCAACCGGCAATCAGGCCAATACCTATTACGTCGGCCTCGGCTGGTCAGGCATTGTCGCCGCAGTCATCGCAATGCTCCTGCTCACGCTCACCATGCGTCAGGCGATGGTCATGTACAACTCACGCGGCCTTTCAAGCTATAAGGAGCTTTTCCAAACGCTCTATCACCCGTTTGACAAGCTCGAATGGGTATTTGAAATTTTCTTCTACATAATGGTGCTCATGGCCGTTGCTGCCGCGATATCAGGCGCTGCAAGCGCTCTGCAAAGCTACTTCGGCTTAAACTATTACATCGGCGTGGGAATAGTCGGCGTTATTGTGCTCATGCTCACGATTTTCGGCGCCGGCATCGTGCGCGCCGCATCCACCTGGATGGGCATAGCGATCCTCGTAACGGCGATCAGCATATACGCGATAGGCATTTTCAAAAGCGACAGCGGCCTGTTTACCGTCCTCGCTTCCGACTTTGACAAGACTGGCTTTGGGAACATGCCCAAGGCAATATTCAACTCCTTTGTGTACGCAGGCTTCCAGTGCGTCACACTGCCCACAATGATCGCCTGCGGCACAACGATGCGCTCCGAGCGCGGCTGCTCAAAGGCGATGTGGATATCCTTTGTCATGAACGCCGTCTCACTGACCCTGTCGATATTCATGCTCATGTGCTGGCAGGGCGTTTACAACTCCGTCGACGGCGGCGCGACCATTCCAACGCTCACGGCCTGCAATGCAATGGGCATCCGCGCACTGACCGTTATCTACGGCGCATGCCTGCTCCTGTACCTGATCTCGACCGGCGTCACGACCATCTTCGGCTTTGTTGCCCGCTTTGAAAAGCTGCCGATATTCAGCGGCATAAAGTCCGCCACCACGCGCAGCGCGATCGTGTCCGCGTTTATCATCGTTCTGTCTATGACCATCTCCATGGCCGGACTGACGAACATCATAAAATACGGCTACGGTTACTGCGGATATCTCGGCGCGGCGGCAGTCGTCATCCCCTTCCTCACCGTTGGCGTTTATAAAAACCGCAAATACATCAAGGAGCACGGTTTTGCCGGAGACTCCTCCGTTGAAGCAGACGTGAAATATGAGATAAGCTGCAGCGAAGCAGCCCCGTCAACTGCCGCTTGCGGCTGAAAAAAGCTTTAAGGCAGAGGCAGACTCGCAGAGAACTGCCTTTGTCGCAAAATTTCGTAAACCTGCCAAGCATCTTGCCGAGGCGTGCTTCATCTGATATACTTAACTAAAATATAGAGGAGGCACGATATGGATACTTTGATAATCATCGGGATACTTCTGGCGATCGCAGCAACGATCGTTCTTTACATCAAGGTCATGCCGAAAAAATATGACGGAAAGCTTGAAAACAAGTTCCTGCAATTTCTGCATGACTTCTTCCACTTCAAAACATTTTATATTGAGGCTCTGACTAAGTTTGTGTTCGTGCTCTTGACATGCGCGTGCATATTCGTGGGATTTCTGCTGCTGTTCGGCAAGATCGAATACTACGGCTACTTCGGCGCAACGTTTGAACAGAGCACCTTCCTGTACGGGCTCGGCCTTATGATCCTCGGGCCGTTGGTGCTGCGAGTCACCTACGAATTTGTCATGATGGCGATACTTCTTGTTCAGAACGTTATCGCCATAAACCGCAAGCTGAAAGTGCAGGCTACCCCCGTCTCCCCCGCTCCGGCAGCAAAGGCCGAAGAAGCCGCAGAGCCGGCAGTAGCGGAGAGCGCGGCGGAAGAAGCTTCGGAAGAATAATGGTCTAATAATAAACGTCAAAAGCGCCCTCAACAAAGGGCGCTTTTGCTATGTAGCTATAGACTCAGTCCGAGAAGTGAGACCAGCAGCGGTATTGTGAACATCGAAAGCACCGTACCGACAAAAATCGTTTCCGAGGCTTCAACACCATCGCGGCCGTAATCCATGCCGAGCAGCGCGCATATTATCGCCGGCGGACAGGCTGCGATTATGACGATCGAGCCGAGCATGACGATATCGCTCACAAAAAGCTTGAGCACGAGCCAGACCACAACGGGCGCGACGATAAGACGCATGAAGTTTATCCCGTAAATCCGCGGATGAACGAACGCATCCTTTATCGAAACGCTGCCCAGCGACAGACCGATGCACATCATCGAAAGCGGCGCACAGGCATCGGAGAGCATGTCGGCAACGTCAACCACTATCACCGGCATCGGTATTTCAAACAGGAATATGACCGTTGCGATGACCGTTGCGATTATCGGGACGTTTATCATGCTTTTAATGCTTATCTTTTCTTTCTTTTCTCCATTGCTCTGAAGCAGCATGATCCCGACGGTGTAAAGCAGAACGTTAAACGAGATATTGCCCAGCGAGGCGAAGAAGATCGCGCCCTCGCCATACACCGCCGAGATCACCGGAACGCCCATAAAGCTGAGGTTTGAAAAGGACGTTATAAGCTTATACATGCCATTATCGCCGTCTTTTATGCGCATTGCGGCAGGCGTTATCATGCCGACAGCAAAGCACACGATCTGCATCACAAAAAGCATGGCTATGCCGAAAAGCATATCGCCCTTGCTCATGCTCAGCTCCTTATTCATTACCGAGGCCAGTATCATTCCGGCGAGGAACACGTTTATGACCATTTTGCTCAGGCCCTTATTAAACTCCGGGCCAACGAGCTTGATTTTTGCGCAAATGTATCCGATGGCAAGTATAATTACAAGCAGCGCCATCTTTTCAAACAAAACAAGCATTCTCTGTATAGTATCCTTTTGCTGAGATATGGGGACTAAAAGCTTATCATAAGCTTTGCTATTTCAAAATAAATAAGCAGCGAGACCGCATCGGTGATGGTCGATATCAGGGGATTTGCCATGACTGCCGGGTCAACGCCGAGCTTTTCTGCCGCTATTGGCAGCACACTTCCGACGACCTTTGCAAACATAACGATGAGCACAATCGAAAGGCTGACAACGGCGGCAACGGTGAGCGTAACGCCGTCGTTATGCAGAAGCAGTCTGTCAACCAGAAGCATTTTTCCGAAGTTTACGGCGGCAAGTGTGACTCCGCACAGGATTGCAACGCGGAACTCTTTCCAAATGACCCGGCCGACGTCCTCCGGCTCGGTATCGCCGAGGGAGATGCTTCGTATAACGGCCGTTGAAGCCTGCGCGCCGGAGTTGCCGCCGGTGCCCATAAGCATTGGGATAAACCCGATGAGCACGGCCTGCACGGCAAGCGCATCCTCAAAGGAGTTGATTATCATGCTCGTGAACGTTGCAGAAAGCATGAGGAACATGAGCCACGGTACTCTTCGCTTCCACATGTCCCACGCGCTTGTTCGCGAATAGGGCTTGTCCGAAGGCGTCATTGCGGCCATGAGCTCGAAGTCCTCGGTGGCCTCGGCTTCCATAACGTCGATGACGTCGTCAACGGTGACGATGCCGACGAGGCGGCCTTCCTTATCGACAACGGGCAGCGCCATGAGGTCGTAGTCGGATATCTTTTCCGCCGCTTCCTCCTGGTCATCGTGCGTCATGCAGAACACGATATTCGTGTCCATTATATCCTCGATGACAGTCTCATCGTCTGACAGGAGCAGATCCTTTACGGACAAAACGCCCTCGAGCTTTCGGTCGGCTGAGGTGACAAAGCAGGTGTAGATAGTCTCCTTATCCTCGCCTATCCTGCGTATGCGCGCAATAGATTCGCGCACGTTCATGTATTTTTTGAGATCCACGAACTCGGCCGTCATTATGCTGCCTGCCGAGTTTTCGGGGTAATTTAGGTACTGATTTATAAGCCGTCTGGTTTCCGGCGTTGCAGTGCGCATAACGCGCTTTACGACGTTTGCCGGCAGCTCCTCCATCATGTCAACGGCATCGTCAACGTAAAGCTCTTCGATGATCGCCGACAGCTCCGAGTCTGTGATGGAGTTTATTATCTGCTCCTGCTCGGGAGAATCGAAGTTTGCAAAAACGTCCGCCGCCATCTGCTTGGACAAAAGCCTGAACACCATCGGCATGCGGTTATCGCCGATCTCGGACAGGAACTCGGCAACGTCGAATTCATTCATGTCCTCAAGGCGGAGCTGAAGCTCCTTCATTCTGCGCTCGTCAAGAAGCTGCATGAGCTCGTCGGCCTGCTTATCGCGCATGGCCTCAAAGTCCATATTCTCCATATTATCCATTTAGGAGCCTCCTTTCGCGTTGCTTAGCTTAAAGATCACTTTCCGAGATACTCGGCCTGCTCGCGGCTGAGACTGTCTATACCGACGCCCATCGCGTCGAGCTTGCATCTTGCGACCTCATAGTCTATCTCGCGCGGAACGGAGACAACATCGGCCTCGAGCCTGCCGCGGTTATCAGCAAGATACTTTGCCGACAGCGCCTGGATCGCAAAGCTCATGTCCATGATCTCCGCCGGGTGACCGTCGGCTGCGGCAAGGTTAACAAGCCTGCCCTCGGCTATGGTGAAAAGAGTTCTTCCGTCGGGCATGACATAGCCCTGGATATTGTGGCGCGCTTCGTATTTTTTGACCGCCATTTTCTCAAGCGCCGCCATATCGACCTCAACATTAAAGTGGCCTGCGTTGCTGAGGATAGCGCCGTCCTTCATCAGGGGGAAGTGCTCTGCGGTGATTATGTCTCTGCCGCCGGTGACGGTGCAGAAGATATCGCCGATCTTGGCAGCCTCTTTCATGGGCATGACCTCGTATCCGTCCATTACGGCTTCAAGCGCGCGGATGGGGTCGGTTTCAGTAACGATGACCTTTGCGCCCAGTCCCTTTGCTCTGAGCGAGACGCCCTTGCCGCACCAGCCGTAGCCGGATATGACAACGTATTTGCCGGCGATGATAAGATTTGTCGTGCGGCAGATACCGTCCCAAACGCTCTGGCCGGTGCCGTAGCGGTTATCGAACATGTGCTTGCAGTCGGCATCGTTTACCATGACCATAGGGAAGCGCAGCGCACCGGCAGCGGACATGATGCGCAGGCGGTTAATGCCGGTCGTTGTCTCCTCGCAGCCGCCAATAACGCCGGGGATGAGGTCCGCAAACTCCTCGTGCATGAGGTGGACGAGGTCGCCGCCGTCGTCAATGATAATATTGGGGCCGATCTTGAGCACCTCGCGCAGGCAGTCTTCATACTGCTGCTCGGTGCAGCCGTATTCCGCGAAAACGTTCATGCCGCCGGCAGCCAGCGCCGCGGCAACGTCATCCTGAGTGGAAAGAGGGTTTGAGCCTGTGACATACATTTCCGCGCCGCCCATTTCCATCACGCGGCACAGATACGCGGTTTTGGCCTCAAGGTGGACGGAAAGCGCGACCTTGAGTCCCTTAAAAGGCTTTTCCTCGGAAAAGCGGCGGCCGATACCGCGCAGCACGGGCATGTTGCGCTCGACCCAGTTTATCTTCATCTCGCCGGAAGGCGCAAGGTTTATGTCTTTAATAATGCTCATGAAGTTTACCCCCTTTATTATCAAACGCTTTATTTTAACACTATAATTTAATATCCGCAAGTGTTGAAAATTGTTGAAAGCACCGCTCGTGCATGATATAATTTGTACAGTTACATGCAAATGTAGTATACATTGTTCATCAACGCATTTTTCGAAAGGGGTTTTATTGATATGGGACTTATAAGGGCCGGCGCAGGCGCTCTCGGCGGAACGATGGCAGACCAGTGGAAGGAATTTTTCTACTGCGATGCGATTGATAAGGACACGCTCGTTGTAAAGGGCGCAAAGCGCACAAGCTCGCGCTCGTCGAACACCAAGGGCAATGACAACATCATTTCAAGCGGCTCGGGCATTGCCGTTGCCGACGGCCAGTGCATGATAATCGTCGAGCAGGGCAAGGTCGTTGAGGTCTGCGCAGAGCCGGGACAGTTTACATATGATGCATCGACAGAGCCGAGCATTTTCTCCGGCAGTCTCGGTCAGGCGATACTTGACACCTTCAAGACCATCGGCAAGCGCTTTACCTTCGGCGGCGACACCGGCAAGGATCAGCGCGTTTACTACTTCAACACCAAGGAGATAGTCGATAACAGATTCGGCACCGCAACGCCCATCCCCTTCCGCATTGTTGATAACCGTATAGGACTTGATACGGACACCGAAGTCAGATGCAACGGCGTTTATTCATATAAGATCACAAATCCCCTGCTGTTTTACACAAATGTCTGCGGCAATGTTGAGCAGACCTACGAGCGCTCGGAGATCGACTCGCAGCTTAAATCCGAGTTTGTCAGCGCGCTTCAGCCGGCCTTTGCACGTCTTTCGACATTTGAAATGCGCCCGAATCAGATCCCGGCGCACACCATTGAGCTTTGCGACCTTATGAACGAAACGCTCACACGCAAATGGTCGGAGCTGCGCGGAATAAGCGTTGTTTCCATAGCAATGAACTCCGTCAGCATCCCCGAAGAGGACGCGGAAAAGCTCAAGGAGCTTCAGCGCGCCGCCGCACTTGCAAATCCCGCTCTTGCAGCAGGCGCCGTCATCGGCGCTCAGACCGACGCCATGCGCACGGCAGCAGGCAACAGCTCAGGCGCTATGGCAGGTTTCATGGGCATGGGTATGGCAGCTAACGCCGGCGGCGCAAACGCTCAGGCGCTTTACGGCATGGCGGCAGCCCAGCAGCAGGCGGCACCGGCACAGCCTTCTTCTTCCGCGTGGACCTGCTCCTGCGGCACGACTTCAACGGATAATTTCTGCCCCGAGTGCGGCAAGCCTCGTCCGACCGGCGCTCCGAGATACAGGTGCGATAAGTGCGGCTGGGTCCCTGCCGATCAGTCGCAGCCGCCGAAGTTCTGCCCGAAATGCGGCGACCCGTTCAACGACAACGATAAGGTCTGACGCTTATGGAAACGAAGAATACCGTTCAATATAAATGTCCCTGCTGCAGCGGCTTTATAACCTATGACAGCAAGGTCGGTAAAATGAAGTGTCCGTATTGCGACACGGAGTTTGAGTTTGAAACGCTCAAAAGCTATGACGAGAGCCTGAAAAATGATAAGTCCGATGACATGAACTGGATATCGGACGACGAAAAGGAGCGTTTTGACGGCGATGGCGACGGTATGTGCATCTATGTCTGCCAAAGCTGCGGCGGTGAGATAATCGCGGAGGAGACAACGGCGGCGGCAAGCTGCCCGTTCTGCGGCAATCCCACCATTTTTAAATCACAGCTTTCCGGCGAGTTGAAGCCGGACTATATTATTCCCTTCAAGCTCGATAAGAATACCGCAAAGGAAGCTCTGAAAAAGCACCTTACCGGCAAGAAGCTTTTGCCGAAGCTGTTCAAAAGCGAAAACCACATCGACGAGATAAAGGGCGTGTACGTTCCCTTCTGGCTGTTTGACACCGACGCCGACGCCGAGGCACGATACCACGCAACGCGCACCCGCTTCTGGTCGGATAAGGATTACGATTACACCGAGACCAGCCACTACAGCGTTCTGCGCAGCGGCAGCATGAGCTTTGACCATATCCCGGTCGACGGCTCAAAGAAAATGCCGGACGATCTTATGGAATCGCTTGAGCCGTTTGATTTTTCCGAAGCGGTTGATTTCAGCATGGCTTATCTGTCCGGCTATCTTGCCGACAAATACGACGTAAGCTCGGACGAGTGCAACGAGAGAGCAAACGAGCGCGTTAAGCGCAGCTCGGATCTTGTTTTACAGAGCACCGTGCAGTGCTATGATTCCGTTGTTCCCGAGAATGTGTCCGTGCAGTTTTCCGGCGGCCGGAAGCACTATGCGCTCTACCCCGTGTGGATACTCAACACCACATGGAACGGCGAGAAATACACTTTTGCAATGAACGGTCAGACCGGCAAATTTGTTGGTGATCTGCCGGTTGACAAGGGGCTGTTCTGGACGTATTTCGGCTCTGTATTTGCCGGAGCCTCGGTCGCTGCCTACGCCGTGTTCTGGCTGCTGTTTCATTGAGGAGGTGCGGCATGAAAAAGAAGCTTTTATCTTTTATCCTCGCATTTCTTCTCTGCGTTTCGCTCATTCCGGCCGCTCTTGCCGACAGCGACAAGAGCATCGTATACGATCAGGAGGGTCTTTTTGACGAGTTTGACACCGAGATTATAAGCGGCAAGCTCGCCGAGCTCAACCGAATCTATGGTGTTGATGTCGCAGTTGTCACGGCTTCCTCGCTCGACGGCAAGACAGCCGAGGAATACGCCGACGATTTTTATGACGAAAACGAAATCGGCCAGGGTGAAAACAAGGACGGCATACTGCTTCTTATAAGCGAAAGCGAGCGCGTTTGGGCAATAAGCACCTCAGGCAGCTGCATCGACGCTTTCACGGACAGTGACCTTGACTATATCGCCGAGAATCTGCTCGACTACCTTTCCGACGAGGACTGGTCCGGCGCGGCGATCAGCTTTGCAGACGACTGCGGCCCGTGCCTGTCTGCCTATGAGCCGGATGACGGCAATTACAGCGATGACACAGACGACGATTACGACTACACGCCGAGCGTCATGTATTTTAACAGCGTCTGGCTTATAGGCTCGCTTATTGTGGGACTTATCGTTGCCCTTATCGTCACGCTTTCAATGAAGCGAGGCATGAAGTCGGTTTCTATGAAGTCATCGGCAGCGGATTATCTGCGCGCCGGCAGCTTCACGCCCGGCAGACGCGAGGATCTGTTCCTGTATCACACCGTGTCCATGACGGCAAAGCCGAAGAATGACGATAATGATTGCGGCGGCTTCAGCAGCACGCATGTTTCAAGCGGCGGCAGCACACACGGCGGCCGCAGCGGTTCGTTCTGAGCGCGATATCTTATTTATAAACACAAAAAACGGAGTCACTTGCTAGTGGCTCCGTTTTTTGCGGAAAAGTGCAATTATTTTAACATTTATTATGACCTGTAGAATTTGCTACACGTTTTTATGGACCGAGCGTCTATAATATAACCAAAGGAAATAAGGTAAAGGAGATACCAACATGGAACTGTACAATGCTCTTATAAAGCACACCAACGAGCTGCTTGCAAAAGGCTCTCCCAAGGCATGGCCATACAAAGCAGGCAAGGCATGGCCGGATCTCGGCTCGGCAGAGCTTGTGCTCCAGTCGGACGCCGCGTATGAGCTTGGCGCTCTCGGTCTGGGCTCGGCAAACTACATCTGCACCACAACAAGCTCAGAGCTTGTCAACCGCGACGAGGTCGTGCTCTACGGTCCCGACCTCAAGGCAATAAAGAAGGACGTTCCCTTCGCGCGCATCGTTCTGCTGCGCGTCGGCGTTCTCGACGGCGAGGATGAAGAGGTCTACCGCGCACTTAAAGACATTGAGTTCTGCAAGTACCACGTCTATCCTGAAGGCTACATGGTGCGCATGTCCCCGGAAAGCCACCGCGAGCAGGTGCGCGTTTCCAAAAAGGCGATCAAGCGCGGCATAAACTTCGAGCAGGTCGGCTACCGCTACATCGAGGCATATAAGAAAGACGCAAACGTTCTCAACGTTAAGGTCATTTTCGTCACTGATCCCTCGCTCGACTTCAAGGCAATGCTTGAAAACGCCAAGAAAGCCGATGCAATCACCAACACGCTGACCCACATCATGGAAGGTCTGCCCACCGACTGCACCGTATGCCAGCTCAAGGATATCTGCGACGAGGTCGAAGGCATGAAGGAGCTTCACTTCGGTGTCGGCGACAAAGGCACAAACGCAAAGGATCACCACTGATAAAGCTTATTATTTCAATAAAAAAAGACCGCGAAAGCGGTCTTTTTTTCATCTTCCTGCGCCGATGAAGAACAGCGACAGCATGCCGGGGCCGACATGAATGCCGGTGAACGGCTCGTGCATGGAGATTATAAGCTCCTCCGGTTCGGCAATGGCACGAACCATTTCGGCGAGCTTTTCGGCATCCTCAAGGCAATCGCCGTGGCTTATGGCAACGCGCTGATGCTGCGGATCGACGGCTTTGGCCTCGTACTCATGCGCAATGGCCTCTATCGCTTTCTTCCTGCCGCGGAGCTTTGAGAAAACGACGATCTTCCCTTCCTCGTCGCCGCGCAGGAGCGGCTTCACGTTAAGAACCGTTCCAACCATTGCGGCTATGCCGGACAGTCTTCCGCCGCGCCGAAGATGCATGAGGTCATCGACCGTGAAATACTCGCAAAGGCCGCTGCGGTCGGAGGCAAGGCGCTCGATGAGCGCATTCATGTTGAGCCCCTCGTCCCTGTAGTCGGCAGCTTTCATGGCAAGTAAGCCGATACCGAGTCCTGCACCCATAGAGTCAAACACTTCAATGCGCCGCTCGGGATATTTATCGCGCAGCTCCTCGGCCGCAAGACGTCCGGCATTATATGTTCCGCTTATGCCGGATGAAATACTTATATAGACAATATCGTTGCCCTTAGAAAGCTCGGTTTCAAAGGCCTCTGCAATGTCATGGGAATTTGTCATGCTCGTGCGGAGCTCGGCTTTAGCTCGGAGCATATCATAAAACTCGTGACCGTCAAAGCTCTCGGGAACTAAAGGGCACTTTATGATCTTACCGTCCAGCTCATAGCTGCACGCGATCACATGTATATTCATCTCTTTGATCTTTGCAGCCGGAAGATTGGCCGCCGAATCAGTGAATACTTCAATTGACATCATACACCTCCATGGGTATCTAACATGTTATATCATATTACCGCATTTTTATCTCTAAGTAAATACTTTATTAAGAAATAATAATGAATATTATATTTTCTTGTCACGAATTCAAATCGGTGCTATAATGTATTATATAACACCTTAGGGAGGAACGACCTATATATAACAGCAAATTCGTTGCAGCCAAGCTGCGCAGATGGGATAAATACATAAACCGTTTTTCGCTTCCGACCTGGGACGAGCTTCCCGACTTTGATCTTTATATGGATCAGGTCATATCGCTCGTCGGCCGCTTTCTTGACCTTTTTCCGCACATGCCGGGCAGCGATCCGATAATCACTCCGAGCACGATCAATAATTACGTCCGCATGAAGATTATGCCCGCTCCGGTGAAGAAAAAATACACTAAGATCCATCTTGCGTATCTTATCATGATATGCACCCTCAAGCAGAGCCTGAGCATATCCGTTGTAAGCAAGATAATTCCGATGAATATTCCCGAAGAAGAGGTCAAGGAGATTTACGATGACTTTGTCATGCGCCACCGCAGTCTGTGCCGCCTGTGCACAGAGCAGGTCAAGCAGCTCGCAGCCGACGTATTCGACCCCAACCGCAGGGATGACAGCTCGGTGAAGCACCTGGTAGTTGAATCTGCGATATACTCGCATCTTTATAAGCTGCTGACGGAGAAGATCGTCGCACTGAGCATTGAACCCAAGCCCGAACAGGAGCCTGTTCCGGAGACTACGGTCGAATCCGTTTCCAAAAAAAGCGAAAATGAATAACACTATCCCGAGTACAATGCACTCGGGATAGATTTTATTCAGTTACTATTTGATACTGGTGCTCACCGGTGAAGCTTGAAGAAAGGCCGTCATCAATATAAACAGTCTTGAGCGCAGTGAGCATATCGAGAACTGACCAGTCGGAAACCCCGCGTGTTCCTGTAAGGCGAAGCATCGTTAGGCCAGTGAAGTCCTCAAGGCCGTTCGTTGTATCAACAGTGCAGCTTACAAGCTCCAGCTCGGTTATTGCCCGTTCGCGGTCAAACGACTTAAAGAATCCACCGCTGAGATTGCAGTCATACAGCTTCACGCTGCGCAGCGAGCTCATATCCAGCACCTGCTTGATATCGCTCAGCGAGCAGTTTGAAAACGCAACGCTCTGGATATTCACCAGCGGCTTGAATACCGAGAAGTCGGTGCAGCTTGCGCCGATGAAGCTCGCGTGCGTCAGCTTCTGGCACTTATTCAGATCACCGAGTGAGCCGAGCGGATTGTAATTTGCGCTGATTTTCCGAAGCTCGGGCAGATTGCCGACGCCGTCGAGCGCCGCGACTCTGCTGCCATCGATATTAAGGCTCGTTATCGAGCAGGCCGGCATCGTTTCGAGGCTGCTCAGGCTCTGGTACTGAAGCCAAAGCGTTTTGAGTCCTGTGAAATACCGCAGATCCGACAAATCGTTTACGCTGCCGCGGCTGACGGTCTTTTCATTGCCCTGCCAATCGGTGTACGCTGCGGATTTGTCGCTCTGGCTTACGCTGCCGACTCCGGCTGTAGGCTCATGCATGCTGTATTCATTGCCGCAGATATAAAGCTCGGTTATGCCCTTTAGCTCCCCTACCGTTATATCGCCGCTCTCCTTGCCGGTATACTCGCGCGCGGCATTTTCAAAAACGGCGTTTTTGAAGTCGCACACCGTATCGTCGGCAAGCGTTTCTATCTGCGTTGTCGGCGTGAGCAGCTTTTCGAGATAGCCCGTGAAGTAGCCGACAATGAGCGCAGCCAGCAGCACGCCGAACACGGCGACAGCTATCGACCAGCGCGCGATCTTTCTCACCTTGCCTGGCTTTTTCTTTTCCTTTTTCTCTTTCTTGGGCGGCACGGGCGCAGCTTTTGCCGTTTCGGTTGTCGGGCGCGGCGAGGCATCGGCAAAGTTTTCGCTGTTTAAAAGCGGCGCGCTGTACAGCTTATCATAGAAATACTCATCGCTCGGATACGTGTATTTCATCAGGGCAAAAATATTGCCTATCTGAAGCTCCATGCCGGGTGTGAGCGCCGTTTCCTCGATAAAAATGTTTATGGTCTTTATCTTTTTTGACTGCGCATAGTGCATCTCGCGCCGGCAGTTATCCGAGCGCATGTACGCATTGGATATGAACGCAACGACAAGGTGAGCATCGGCAAGATGCGAGGCTATGCACTCCTGCCACTCGCTGCCGACCTCGATGCCCTCGTCATACCAGATGTTATATCCGCGGCGATGCATGTCGCTGACGATGGGCAGGACCGCGTCGTCATCCGCGTGCGCATAGCTTATAAATATGTAAGGCTTATCGCCCTCGTATGGCTTGAAATACTCAAAATCGCTCATAATTCTCTCCTTTTGACAGAAGAATTATAGTCTCACGGGCGAAAAAATGCAATTACAATTCTGTAAATAACAGCATCTGTATTCTGCGCATAAAATGTATAGCAGGCATCAGAGTCTGCAAAGGAGGATATAGATGGCTCAATTCACAAACCAGGCCAGCATAAGCTACAACGGCTTGACCGCCAATTCAAATATCGTAACAGGCGAAATCACACGAGTGCTCAGCGTGAGCAAGACCTCGGTTTCCGGCAGCTATCGCCGCGGCGATACGCTGACCTATGCCGTGAGCATCAGCAACACAGGCTCAGCGCCGTACACCGGCCTTACGGTCACCGACGATCTCGGCGCGTACACCGCCGGCACCGCATCGGTAACGCCCCTGACGTTTGCCGGCGATTCGGTTCTGTATTATGTAAACGGCGTTCTTCAGGCCGCGCCTACCGTTGCGGCCGGCCCACCGCTCACGATAAGCGGCATAAGCGTGCCTGCCGGGGGCAACGCGCTTATAGTATACAGAGCCGCGGCAAACGACTACGCCGCGCCCGGCACAGGCGGCAGCATAGTGAACACCGCATCCGTAAGCGGCGGCGGACTGACAGAGCCGATAAGCGCAAGCGAGACCGTCACGGCCGATACTTCTGCGCTTTTGAGCATAACCAAGGCGCTGAACCCGACGGTAGTTGCCGAGAACGGGCAAATAGCGTACACCTTCACTATCCGCAACACCGGCGCGGAGGCCGTCGATGCCGCAGCCGCCCTCGTTGTAAGCGATACCTTTGACCCGGCTCTCAAGAGTCCTATAAGCGTAACGCTAAACGGCAACGCGTGGCCCGAGACCGGAAACTACAGCTATAACGCCGCAACCGGCGTCTTTGCCACGACAGCAGGCCGCATCACCGTTCCTGCCGCGATCTACACGCAGGATGCAGCTACCGGACTTTGGACGATCACCCCCGGCACCGCCGTTTTGACCGTGACCGGCACGATCTGACGGCAGCAGCACGAAAAAAATGCAGCGTCCCCGTGGGGCGCTGTCAGCGTGTCAAAAAAGTCTTTGACTTTTTTGCACGCTTCAAAAACGCCACATTT
>ENA-UOJG01001106-UOJG01001106.1-human-gut-metagenome-genome-assembly--contig:-C47-NODE-1106-length-30970-cov-25.284813_pt1 | contig 30970 bp, 24 predicted proteins | sample MGYA00242340_ERZ723887 | MGnify/ENA metagenome assembly ERZ723887 | reverse complement strand
GGGTCGGTGTCCCCCTCGGTGCTGAACATCAGGACCACGCTGTTCTCGTCCAGGCCTATTGCTTCCTTAAGCTCCTTGTACTCCGGGTCCGTCATGAGCGTCGCCACAAGGCCCATGCCAACGGCGCCGGACTCGCCGGAAACGACCTGCGGGTCGCCCTTCACCGGAGCGCCCAGCATCCTCATGCCCTTCGCAGCAACCCAGTCCGGGCAGGAGACGAAAAAGCTCGTGTGGTTCTTCAGTATGTCGAAGCCGATCGTGTTCGGCTCGCCGCAGGCAAGGCCCGCCATGATCGTCTGCAGATCGCCCGTAGCAAACTTGATGCTGCCGTCGCCGGCCGCTGCGCTCCTGTACAGGCAGTCCGCGACCTGGGCTTCCATGACCACCGTCGTCGGGCAGTTGTCCGGGTACAGGTTCGCGAAGTAGCCCTGGATGGCTCCCGCCAGGCTGCCCACGCCCGCCTGCACGAAGATGTGCGTCGGCCGCTCGCCCAGCTGCTCGGACGCCTCAGAGGCCATCGTGCCGTAGCCTTCCATTATCCAGGCCGGGATCTTCTCATAGCCGTCCCAGGCCGTGTCCTGAACCATGACGCCGTGCTCTGTGCTCTCCGCCAGCGCGTTCGCCCGGCGCACGCACTCGTCGTAGTTCACTTCCTCGATAGTGACCTTCGCGCCTTCCTTCGCGATGTTGTCGAAGCGGGTCTTCGTGCTCCCCTTCGGCATCAGCACTACGGCCTTCTGGCCCAGCTTGTTCGCCGCCCAGGCCACGCCGCGCCCGTGGTTGCCGTCCGTCGCCGTGAAGAACGTCGCCTGGCCGAACTCCTCGCGCAGTTTCTCGCTCGTCAGGTAGGCGTAGTCGCACTCCGACACGTCCTTGCCTACCGCCTCCGCTATGTAGTTCGCCATCGCAAAAGAGCCGCCCAGTACCTTGAACGCGTTCAGACCAAACCTGTAGCTCTCGTCCTTCACGAACAGCTTCTTAAGCCCCAGCTCCTTCGCCATCCCGTCCAGCTTCGCCAGCGGCGTCTCCGCGTACTGCGGGAAGCTCTTGTGGAACGCTCGAGCCTTCTTCACATTCTCGAGACTCATCACCGGCAAACTCAGGTCCCCAGTCTTCGGCATCCTGTTCGCTACCCACTTGATCTTCTCCATTGCTCAGCGACCTCCGTTAACCAAATTTTATTATGCTAAAAAACTTTTAGTTCCAGGCTCATAATACCACACTATATTTAAAATGCAAGAGCAAATCTAAAAAATTTTTAGCTCAAGAATAAGTTTTTTCAAATACCTGCCCGGCGCCATAGATCAGCGGCCTGCTGTCTGGATTCCGAGAGCAACGCTTCCTCGTCTGCGACCTTTAGGATGCGGTTTTCCATGAGCACTTTGCCGGCGACGACAGTAGTCGTGACGCTTCTGCCGCAGACGCCGCGGAGGATGTGGGAGTCCGCGTTCGCAGCGCTCAGGGGAGTGGGCGGCTGGTAGTCACAGACGACGATGTCCGCTGCCGCGCCCGGCTTTAAAACGCCCAGCTCCACGCCGAAGAAGCGGCTCGCCAGGGAAGGGTTAGCCCGGAAGAGCAGATCGGACGCTACTCCCGCGCCTGAGAGCGCGTCTCCGGAGTTGTGGCGGCAGAGCAGGCTAGCCGTGCGCATGCCGAGGAAGAGGTCCGAGCTGAAGCCATCCGTTCCCAAGCCGAGGGAGAGCCCCGCACGCGAATAGGCCTCTATGTCCGCACAGCCGACAGCGCTGGCCATGTTGCTTTCCGGGCAGTGAACGACCGCCGTATCCGTCTCGCGCAGGATCTGAACGTCCTCCCAATTGAGGTGCGTACAGTGCGCGGCGATGGTTTTACGGCCGAGCACGCCCCGTTCCCTCAGCCGCCGGACTATCGAGCGTCCGTAGGTCTGCAGGCTGTGCGTGGTGTCCTCAAGCGACTCGGCCACGTGGATGTGGCAGCCCGAAGTCGCCGGAAGCGCCTCCATGCAGGCCTCAAGCGTCCGGTCAGAGAGCGTGAAGCTGGCGTGCATGCCCATCATGCCACGGCGCAGGCTGTCCGTGCGCCGGGATATTTCGCGCATGAAGGAGAGGTTTTCCTGGATGGCGGCCTTGCACTTGCTCTCGCCCTCGCGGTCCGAGACTTCGTAGCCCAGACAGGCGCGCAGGCCGAGCCTGTCCGCCGCGCGGCTGACCTCAGAGAGACTGCCGGTGACGGCGCCGTAGCTGGCGTGCTGGTCGAACACCGTCGTCACGCCGTTCCGGACGCAATCCAGAAAGTCTGCTGAAGCGCCGCAGTATACGTCCTCGAGATTCATGGCCCGGTCCAGCTTCCACCAGCAGCTTTCCAAGAGCCCCATATAACGCATCGGCCGGACCCCGCGCGGCTCAAGGCCGCGGGAAAGCAGGGCGCAGGCGTGGTGGTGGAGGTCCACGAGTCCGGGCATGATGAGCCCGCCTCTGGCGTCCACATATGCAGCGCCGGGGTACTCGCGCCTCAGCCGGGACACAGGACCCAGCGCAAGTATCAACCCGTCGTCACCGGCGGCCACGCCGCCGCCGGCCATGAAAGGCTTTTCGGGGTCGCGGGTCAGGACGGCCCCGCCGCCTATTATGATCATCTCCGACTTCCTCCTTAACTGGAAAACCTAAAAAATATTTTTGGAAATCTCGCGTTTTGTAATAATTTCGCTTGTACAAAGGGCCGAGCTGTGTTAAAATGAGTGCTAAAGTTGCAAAAAGGAGGTCCCGGGATGTTGAACGAAGCCACGCTGCAGATGCTCAGGCAGCTCGCGCACGGGCTGTGCGTACATTTTGGCAGCAACTGCGAGGTGGTTGTCCACGACCTGAGCAGGAATCAGCCGGACAGCAGCATCGTCCTCATTGAGAACGGCCACGTCAGCAGCCGCAAGGTCGGAGACGGGCCGAGCCACATCGTGCTGGAGGCTCTGCGGGCCGATCCCGCCGTGCTGGAGGACAAGCTCTCATACCTGACCCGTACTCATGACGGGCGCATCCTCAAGAGCAGCACCATCTATATAAGGGACGAGGAAGGCGGCGTCGCAGCTATCTTTGCGATAAACTACGATATCACCGGCCTTCTCGCTGTTGAAGGCAGCCTCCATTCTCTCATATCCACTGGCGGCGGCGACCAGAACGACAGCGAGCCCGAGAGCATACCGCTGAACGTCAACGATCTCCTGGACGAGCTCATCAGCCAGTCCATCAAGCTCGTGGGCAAGCCTGTGGCCATGATGAACAAGGACGACAAGATAAAAGCCATCCAGTTCCTCAACAACGCCGGAGCCTTCCTCATCACCAAGAGCGGCGACAAGGTCAGCAAGCAGTTCGGCATAAGCAAATACACACTATATAACTACATGGATGCCAGCAAAAACGAATAAAATCAGCACGGACGCCCCGGAGCCGCAAACGGCCCCGGGGCGTATTTTGTTATGGTTGCCAGACGGAGTAGCCGTAGACCATAATGACTATGCTCACGATGAGCAGCACATTGCCGACGGTTATGTAGGCGGGTGTCACGCAGAGGCAGGCCATGAACGCGCCGATGGCCATGATGACGGTACCGATGAGCGCTGCCAGCTTGTAGCGCAGGAGACTGCGTTTGTTGTTTTTATCAGTCATATCAGTTCGCCTCCGTATTCACGACTTTGTTTTTGCCCGCGACCAGCGAGAGCACGACATAGAGCAGGGCTCCGAGCACAAGACTGTTGAGCGAGGGCAGACCCCAGGGAATGACGTAGACCAGGACTGCACTCACGACCCAGCTTATCCAGGGTATGGCGTTCCATTTTACAAAGACTGCGGAATCCAGGCTGCCGTATTTGCCCCTGTGGATGATGAAGTAGTCCGCCAGGATGATGCCTGCCAAGGGCGGCACTATGTTGCCGAGGACGTTCAGGAAGGAATAGAAGAAGTCCACCTGATAGGGCTTGAGCAGCGTCGCCAGGGCAGAGATCGCGATGACGACTATGAGGGTCTTGTTCCGGCCGGCCTTGAAGCTGTTGGCGAGGTTGAGGCTCGTGGAATAGAGGTTTGCGACGTTCGTTGTGAAGATATTAGTCGTCATGAGGATGAGCGCCGGGATAACGAGGCCGAAGCCGAGCAGGACATTCGTCAGGTCGTAGTCGTTCATGGCGATGGTGGCGATGGCGCCGCAGACGATCATGAGGATGTTGCCGAAGAGCAGGCCGGTCAGGGCAGAGGCGACGGCTTCCTTTGTGCTGCGGGCGTAACGCATGATGTCCGCAATGCATGTTGCCGTAGAGAGTATCCAGGCGCCGATGACAGTTGTGACGCCGGCGGCGAGGGTCATGGGGACGGAGGGGCGGTAGGCCATGAGGGCCTCCCAGCTGCCGAGCACGCCCATGGAGCGGATCGTCGTTGCAATAGAGAGAAAAACGATGGCGGGGATGGCCACGTAGCCGAGGATCGTGATGGCCTTCACGCCGTAGAAGGCAAAGACGCCCATTGCTATGGCGCTGAGCACCATGCAGATGGCCTCGCCGACCTCGCCCATGCCGAGGGCTGTGGCGACGAAGTGGCCGTAGGTCGCGGCCTGGATGGTGTACCAGCCGATGTTTACGATAGGCACGAAAATGGAGGCGACCTTGGAGCCCGTCACGCCGAAGCTATAGCGCGTGAGCAGCGCGAAGGTGAGGCCCGTTTTGCTGGCGATGACGCTGACCGCCACCGCGATGAGGCAGAGAAAGACGTTGCCTATGAGCGTGGCGTAGATGACCTCTTTAAAGCTGAGGCCTACCGCCAGAGTTCCGCCAGCCATCATGGAGACGATGACAAAGACGAAGCCCGTCCAGATAATGGTGAGGCTTATGTAGCTCTTGCGCTCGCTTTCCGGGACTGCTGAGAGGGAAAATTCGGTATCCTGCTGGGCTGCCTGGGGTTTGCTTTCCTTCACGCTCAGGACCTCCTTGAAAGTTGTTGTAGGCCTTGGACAATTATACAAGTAGCACAAAAAATCCTTTGCCTTGGCCCAAAAACTGTTTGCATTTACAGTATAAGCCTCGTATAAAGAAAAGTCAACAAAAATTTTTTATAATCTAAAATTTATTTTGACGCAGACGCCGGAAAACTGTCGATTCCGCTAAAAAAACGCCTCCCCCGCATTGAACGGGGGAGGAGAAGCCTATTTTGTTACTATTCTTGCCAGCAGCGGACGGTGGACGCTGACCGCGCCCTTGGGGCAAAACTCCTGGCAGCAGAAGCAGCGTATGCAGAGCTTGGTGTCAATATGTGCTTTGCCGCGGCTGACTTGAGCGGCTCCGGCGGGGCAGACCTCGCGGCACTTTCCGCAGCCTACGCATTTTTTGCGGTCTATTTTCGGTCCGGTGCCGAAATTGCGCCTTATAAACGCGTTTATCAGCGGGAAGCCGCGGTGGAACGTGATGTCCTGCGAGATCGGCAGTTTCTCAAAGTCTGGCAGAGCGAAGCTCCGCGGGTCGCCGGATATCAGGAGCTTTTCGGCTGAGTCCGGACAAAGCCCCCTTTTGATGGCGGCAGCGACAGTCGGCGCGTCAGCCGGATTCATGCCGATAAGCCCGGCGCAGACGAGGTCAGCGTTGAATGGCGTATCCGCCGCGAGCAGGGCGCCCATGTGCCTGGGCTTGCCCTGGGTTGGACCATTGCCCTCCATGCACAGCACTGCGTCCACCAGGGTGAGCCTGGGCTTGACGAAGGCGGCGAGGTCGCAGAGCATGTCGCAGAAGTCCGCCGTGTTGGGGTACATATAGTGAAATTCCGGCTTTTTTGTACCGGGTATGACTCCGAAAAAGTTCTTGACGGCGCAGGTCATACCTGCCATGCCGTGGGTCTTGAGCTTGGCGAAGTCTATTACGGCGTCTGCCTCCAACAGCCAGCTGGTGAATGGGAAGCTCTTGACGGTGTTGCCCTCCGGGAAGCTGACCTCACAGGTCGAGTAGTTGGAGTTGAGCTTTGCGCCGGATTCCTCGACCATGCGCATACCCGTGCCGCTGTAGATGCCGCCGACCCAGGCGGCGGTGAAGGGGCCGCCCGGGCTGTCCCCCACGACGACCTGCGCGCCGCGTCCGACTAGCATGCGGCAGAGCTCGGTCACAAGGACGGGATGCGTTGCGGCGGCGGTCTCCGGTTTCATACGAGCGACGAGGTTTGCTTTGACGGCGATCTTCATCCCCGGCTGCACCCAGTTCAGGCCGCCCAGAGGTTCGAGGACCGCCTCCAACGCGGCCTTTGCGGTTTGCGGCCCATAATCCGGGCAAGCGACGATTGAGACATTAACGCACATTACGGATACCTCCGTCGATTTTTGTATATTTTAACCTAAAATTCCATACAACGCAAGATTGTCTATTGCAATATCGCCAAAACGTGGTAACATTAAATAGGGGGGAGCCTCCGCGCAAGAGAGAGGCGTGGAGAGCCCGCCGAAACTCTGAGGGAAGGACAGATAAAATGGAGGAAATCAAAATAATAAAGACCACGGCCCCCAAGGCAAAGACCCCGTCCGACAAGCTCGGCTTCGGCAAGGTTTTCTCAGACCATATGTTCCTTATGAATTACGACGAGGGCCAGGGCTGGCATGACCCGCGCGTGGTGCCCTATGGGCCCATCGAGCTCATGCCCTGCGCCAACGTTCTGCACTATGCGCAGGAGATATTTGAGGGCCTGAAGGCCTACAGAACGGCAGAGGGCGTTGTCCAGCTCTTCCGCCCGACGGAAAATATCGCCCGCATGAACAACTCTGCGGCACGTATGTGCATCCCGCACATCCCCGAGGACCTCTATCTTGAGGCGCTCAAGACTATCGTCACGGTTGACGCGGACTGGGTCCCGCATGAATACGGCACCTCGCTCTACCTGCGTCCCTTCGTAATCGCAACGGACGCAGTCCTGGGCGTGCACGCCGGTCACCACTACCTCTTCTGCATCATTTGCTCGCCCTCCGGCAGCTACTACGCCGAAGGTATCAACCCCGTCAAGATCATGATCGAGAGCCGCGACGTCCGCGCTGTCCGCGGCGGCACGGGCTACGCCAAGTGCGGCGGCAACTATGCGGCCTCCATGCGCGCCGGCGAAGAGGCCGAAAAGAAGGGCTTCTCCCAGGTCCTCTGGCTCGACGGCGTCGAGATGAAATACATAGAAGAAGTCGGCGCGATGAACGTCATGTTCAAGATAGACGGCAAGATCGTCACCCCGGATATTTCCGGCGGAACGGTCCTGCCCGGCATCACTCGCAAGAGCTGCATCCAGGTCCTGAAGGACTGGGGCTACGAGGTCGAGGAGCGCAAGCTCTCCGTTGACGAGCTCATCGAAGCCGCCGAGAGCGGGAAGCTCGAGGAGGCCTGGGGCTGCGGTACTGCCGCCGTCGTCTCGCCCATCGGCCTTCTGAGCTACAAGGACAAAGACCACATCATTGCCGACAACAAGATCGGCCCCGTCACCCAGAGACTCTACGACGAACTGACCGGTATCCAGTGGGGCAAGGTGCCCGACACCCGCGGCTGGATCGTCAAGGTCTGCTGACCCCGAACTTACAGGGGGCGGAAGTGCTTCCGCCCCCAGGCCGCAGGCTCCCGAAAGCGCCGGCTTTCGGGAGCCTTTTTTATACGAATGGGCGGTCTATGTGTACCTTCGGGTGCGAGTTCTGCCAAAGACTGTGGACCAGGGCCGCAAGCTGGGCGACCGCCTCTTCCTCCGTGAGCTTGCTGTCATTCGGAAGGACCGCGTCGAAGATGACGTTGGTGTGCGTGGGGCCGTCCACGATGCGGAAGTCGTGTATGCTGAGGCGGGGGTCGATGGACTTGGCCGCCTCTGCAAGCTCGTCGCGCATGTGCGCGGTCTTGGTGCCGTCCGGGCTTACTGGGTCCATATGTATAACGGCGTCGCAGCCGAGCTTGGATGACAGCTCGTATTCGATGGTGTCGATCGTGTCGTGGAGGGCGTAGATATTGCCGTTGCCGGGTACCTCTGCATGGAGCGAGACCATGAGCCTGCCCGGGCCGTAGTCGTGGACGATGAGGTCGTGCACGTTCATGACCTCGGAATGGGAGAGGACGATGCTGGTGATATCATGCACGAGCTGTGGGTCCGGCGGGTTGCCGAGGAGCGGGCTGAGGGTTTCTTTTGCGGCCTTGAAACCGGAAAAGATGATAAAGCACGCCACGGCGATGCCGCCCCAGCCGTCCGCGTTCACTCCGGCGAAGCGGGACAGCAGCATCGAGACGAGCACGACGCTGGTCGCTATCGAATCCGAGAGCGAATCCATGGCAGTTGCCGCCATGCCGGGGGAATTTATCTTCCGGCCTATGCCGCGGTTGTAGGCAAACATATAACCCTTCACGCAGATGGAGGCCACGAGCACCAGCATGGGCAGCAGCCCTGCGTCCACGGGCTGCGGATTCATGATCTTGTCGATAGATTCCAGGCCCAGCTGCACGCCCACAACGATGATGATGATGGACACAGCCACACCGGAGAGGTATTCGATCCGGCCATGACCGAAAGGATGCCCGGGATCCGGCTTTTTCGCCGCCATCCTGAAGCCCAGGAGCGTTATGACGGAGGAACCGGCGTCAGAAAGGTTGTTGAAGGCGTCCGCCGTCATGGCGATGGAGCCGGAGAGCCGTCCGGCCAGGTATTTGCCCAGGAAGAGAAGCACGTTCAGGCCGATGCCGGTAAGCGAGCAGAGCATGCCGTAGGCGCGGCGCACGGCGGCGTCCGCCACCTTGTCCCGGTCTTTGATAAAAAGCCTTGCTAGCAGAGTTATCACGCTCTAACCTCCCAAATACGCCGGGAACGGCCCTCTTTCAGGGCCGTTCCCGCGTTTATCTCAACAAACTCAATAGGCTCCGCGCTCGATATAGTCCGCGAGCTCCCGGAGTTCGGGGACCTCAAGCGCTTCGATCTTGCCGGCGTCGCAGGCGGCGGCGTAGCCGGGGTCTATGGGCAGCTTCGCCACCTGGCCGATACCAAAGCGGGCGGCGATCTCGTCTATATGGCTCTCACCAAAGACGCTGTGCCTTCCTCCGCAGTCGGGACAGACGAAGTAGCTCATGTTCTCCACCAGGCCCAGCACGCGCTTATCCATCATGGAGGCCATGTTCACGGCCTTCTCAACGATCATCCCGACCAGCTCCTGGGGGCTCGCCACGACGACAATGCCGTTTACGGGCAGCGACTGGAAAACGGTCAGCGGTACGTCTCCGGTCCCGGGAGGCATGTCGACGAACATATAGTCCACGTTGTCCCAGATGACGTCCGTCCAGAACTGCTCTACGGCGCCGGCGATGACGGGACCGCGCCAGACCACGGGGTCCGTCTCCTTGGGCAGGAGGACGTTCATGCTCATCATCTGCATCCCGCCGCGGCTCACGACGGGCAGGATGAAGTTCTCGCCGCCGCGGGCTCCCTCGTGTACGCCGAACATCTGGGGGATGGAGGGGCCGGTTATATCTGCGTCCAGCACGGCGGTCCTGTGGCCGCGGCGCTGCATCTCACAGGCGAGAAGGCTGGTGACCAAGCTCTTGCCAACGCCGCCCTTGCCGCTGACCACTGCGATGACGCGGCCCACGGCCGCGCCCTCGTGCAGGGGCTTCAGAAAGCTCTGCTTGCGGCTCTCGCAGTTTTCGGCGCAGGAGGAACAATCATGATTGCAGTTTTCGCTCATTAATCTATACCTCTTTTGTAAATAATAGTACACAACAGCACTGATTATTATATCCCAACTTCGAAATAAGTCAACAGCCCAGCACCACCCTGGCGAGCAGTGCACGTACCGCGGGATAGATTTCGTCGAATTCCGAGATGGGCAGAGGGTTTTCGCCCAGTCCGCACTCGATCGTATAGCCCGGCTTGTCGTACTCGAGAATGAACCAGTCCTTGAAGCCCGCGTGTCCCGAAGCGTAGGGCGTATCCTCCAGCGCATAGCCGGAAGCTGCGGCCATTGCCTCTCCGCAGACTCTGGCGCCGGGCGGCTCTATGTCCAGGTATTTCCAATAAATCACTTCTCCCTGCGTGTGCAGCGCCAGAACCATGTCCGGAGCTATGCGTTTAGTGAGCCGGTAAAGGGCGCGGCTCTCCGGCGCGCATAGCGGAGCTCTGCCGACGTAATCCCTGGGCGCGGGGCCGGTCCAGCCCTGCGCGAATTTTATGCGTTTGGCCTCCTCCCAACCGGCGGGGAACTGAAGATTCAAGTCAACTCCGCCGATGTTTGCCTTCCAGCCGTCGGGGAAGGGGATGTCCGGATACTGCGCGGCTATGCGTTTTGCGTTTTCCCAGAGCGGACCAGAGCTGAGAGCTCCGGTCACCAGGTCAGTCCCGTCCGGGTTTGCGAGGGGTGCGAACCAGACCTTTACCTCGTCCAGCACGCCCGGCCAGACTCCGGAAGCCAGCTCGTGCGCGAATTTCATGAGAAGCGGCGCGGTGATCCACTCGTTTGCGTGCAACGCGGCCGTCAGGAGCAGACGGCGCCTGCCCCGGCCCAGCGAAAACCAGTGCAGCGCCCTGCCGGCCACGCTCCTTCCGTATACACCGGCAGCGCCGTAAGGACCCTGCGCCGCTGTGCGCAGCACCTCCGCCGCCAGCTGCCGTGAGCTCCATTGCGATGAATTTTTCATGGTATGATTTTCCTTTCGCTCAAACTTCCCGCATTATAATGCTATCGCGCTTTGGAGGAAATGATTCATTAAAAAACCGCCTTTATTTTTCTCGGCTCGGAGCATAATGATAGAGCCGGACAAAGCGAGAAATTGAAAAATATTCCGCTGCGACTGGGTAGAAAAAGAGCGGGGGGAGACAAAAAGAGATGGAAAAGACGAAACGTTTGTGCCCACGGGCCGCGCTGGCCATGCTGCTGACGCTGGCGCTGCTGGCCGTCCCGGCGCTGGCGGACGGAGCTAGGGCTCTGGTACCGGTGGGGCGGACCGTGGGCATTGAGGCACAGACGGCGGGACTGCTGGTGGTCTCGCTTTCCGAGGTGGAGACTGCGGAGGGCAAGGTGAGCCCGGCGGCGGACTGCGGTATCCAGCCGGGAGATATCATAGTCCGGCTCGGGGCGTGCGAGGTTTCGACCTCGGCGGACTTTGCAGAGGCCGCGGCCTGCCTGGACGGCAGTCCCGTGGCGGTCCAGCTGACGAGGGCGGGCCAGCTCATACAGTACACGGTGACGCCGGCGCTCTCGACTGAAGACGGATGCTGGCGGCTCGGGCTCTGGCTGCGGGACGGCATAGCGGGAATAGGCACGGTGACGTTTTACGACCCTGAGACCGGCCTCTTCGGCGCGCTGGGACACAGCATCAACGACGTGGATACAGGGGTGGTGCTGCCTCTGGGAGAGGGATTCATAAGTTCAGCGACGGTGTCGGACGTGCAGAAGGGAGAAAAGGGCCGCGCGGGCGAACTGCATGGGGCGTTTGACAGCGGGACAAGGCTCGGCAGCGTTACGAGCAACACCTCGAGCGGCATTTTCGGGCAGGCAATGAGCGGCTTCGAAGGCACGGCGATGCCTGTGGCTGAGGATGGCGAGATAAAAAACGGTCAGGCGACTATTATGGCTAACGTGTCCGGCAGCGAGGTGAAGGAATACTCCGTTGAGATCTCGCGCGCGCAGTCCGGAGGCCGGCTGATGGTCACGGTGACGGACCCGGAGCTCCTTTCTGCTACGGGCGGCATAGTGCAGGGCATGTCCGGCAGCCCGATCATACAGGACGGAAAACTGATCGGCGCGGTGACGCATGTTCTGATCTCGGACCCCTCGCGCGGCTATGGGATAACGATAAGCTCGATGCTCTCCGCAGCTGAGGAGGCTGCAACAATGGCGATAGCGGCATGAACTGAAACGGGGCGCCTCCGAGGCGCCCTGCTTTTTCGCGCGGCATTGCGGGCCGCGCCCCCGAAACGGAAAAGGTACATATTCGCCAGATTGCGCGTGGCTCATAAAATGCAAACGGCTTGTTGACAAGTTGGGCCAAAAGTGTTAGTTTATATTTAGTCACACGGTTGCATTAGAATATTTTTGAGTAAATAATTATATCCACAAATTACGCGAGAAATTTTGTAGATATTCTACAAATAGCTCATATAAACAAAGGCAATTTGGGGCTAGAGTTTCAGCAACCGGTTGCACAGGAGGGCTTATGTCTGTCACAATCCGCGACGTGGCAAGGCTGGCGGGGGTGTCGGCTTCCACGGTGTCCAGGGTCCTGAACGGAAAAGGAGCTATCTCGGAGGAGACCAAAAAACGAATATTCGACGCGATGGATGAGCTGCGATACGTGCCAAACGACTTTGCGCGCAGCTTTGCCAGCGGCAGCCCGCGCGCCATCGCATTGGTGATAGACGTCGCAGACCCGGCGGCGTATTCCAATGACTTTTTCAACAACACGGTGTTCGGACTAGAGACCGTGGCACACAAGCGGGATTACAGCCTCATGGTAACGAATGGTTCGCGCGCCTCGGGCGGGGTCTCGGGTGTGGAGCGGCTCATCCTCGGCAAAAAGGTGGACGGGGTGGTTTTCCCCATCTCGCTGGTGAGCCGGGAGTTCATACGCAAGGTCGAGGAACTGAACTTCCCCTGCGTCATCCTGGGCCGGGCGGAGGACGTTGGCGCGGAGACAAGCTGGCTGGATATAAACAACACCCAGGCGGGCGTCATCGCCGTGCGGCACCTTGTGTCTAAGGGCTACCGGCGCATCGGTTACCTCGGCGGGCCAGAGCGCGACCTCTTCTCGCGCGACAGGCTCTCAGGCTGCTGCCGCGAGCTGGATGCCTGCGGGCTGAGCGTGGACCGCGGCCTCATCCTGCACAGCGAGGCGAAAAGTATAGACGACGTCATAGCCCAGGTAACGGCGCTGCTCACGTCTGAAAACCGGCCGGACGCCATGGCCTGTGGCAGCGACATGCTGGCGCTCGGCGCTCAGCGGGCGGCGCAGAGGCTGGGCCTGCGCGTACCGGAGGATTTCGGCGTGCTCAGTTTTGACGACACCGCCGTCACGTCCATGGCGGAGCCGGGCATCACGAGCATAGAGGTGGACACCTTCGAGCTCGGCGTGCAGGCGGCGGAAATACTCATCGACCAGATAGAGAATCCCGAGACCAGCATACGCCAGACCCTGCTGTCCACAAAAATAATCGCACGCGCCTCAACGGAGCGTGCTTGAGAGGAGGTGCGCCATGGATCACGCAGCGGTCGCCCACCGCGCCACGGCCGAGTATATCTATCCAAAGTCGAGAAATTCGCTGGCCGTGCGGCTCTTCACCGCGAGGGGCGACGTTGACGAGGCCGCGCTGCTCTGGTGGGAGCGCGGCGAGACGGACCCGGCTGAGCGACGGGAGGCAGCAATAAGGCCCGTGCTCCGTGACCGCTGGCGGGACTGCCATGAGGCGGAGATCGTTACGGAACACATCTCCGCGTACATACGCTACTGCTTCCGCCTGCGCTCGGGTTCCCTTGAACTTTGGTACGGGCCGAACGGCTTCCGTGACACGGAGCCGGGCATGGATGAGGACTTCTTCGAGTTCCTCTGGCCCAATCCCGAGGACGGTTTCAAGGCCCCGGACTGGAGCTCGGGCCAGGTCTACTACCAGCTGTTTCCCGAGAGGTTCAAGAACGGCGACCCCTCGCTCACGCCGGAGGGCGCGGACGCCTGGGGCGCTGCCCCGACGCGCGAGAATTTCATGGGCGGCGACCTGCGCGGCATACGTGAAAAGCTGCCCTACATAGCGTCCCTCGGCGCGACCTGTCTCTACATCACGCCGGTGTTCGAGGCTCCGTCCAACCACAAGTACGACACGGTGGACTACTACCGCATCGACCCGCACTTCGGCACGGAGGAGGACCTGAGCGCCCTCGCCTCCGACGCGCACGCGCTCGGCATCCGCGTGCTGCTGGACGGCGTATTCAACCACTGCGGCTACTGGTGGCCGCCCTTTCAGGATGTGGTCAAAAACGGCGAGGCCTCGGGATACCGCGACTGGTTCTTCATAAACTCCTACCCTGTCACGCACGAGACGCGCACCTACGACTGCGTCGGCCACTACAAGTGGATGCCGAAGCTGAACCTGGCAAACCCGGAGCTGCGGCGCTATTTCATCGAGGTGGGCAAGCACTGGCTCCGCGTGAGCGGCGCCGACGGCTGGAGGCTGGACGTGGCCGACGAGCTGCCCGCGGTGTTCTGGGAGGAGTTCTCCCGGGAGCTGAAGCTCGAAGCGCCGGACTGTCTGCTCCTGGGCGAAACCTGGAGCGACGCCTGGCGGCTGGTGAGCCCCGGCAGGCTGGATTCCGCGATGAACTACCTCTTCCGGGACGCCGCGCGGGACTGGTTGGCGATCTCGAAGCTCGGGGCCTCGGGCTTTGCGGACAGGGCGAACCGTCTTCTGGCGCTCTACCCCTACGAGGTCTGCCTACGGATGTACAATCCCCTGGACAGCCACGACACGCCGAGGTTCCTCACCCTCTGTGGCGGGGACGTGGGAAAGTACCGTCTCGCCGTGGCGCTGCAGATGTGTTTTCCCGGCTGCCCCGCGGTCTACTATGGCGACGAGCTGGGCATGGAGGGCGAGAACGACCCTGACTGCCGCCGCGCCATGGACTGGGGGGCGGCGGAGAGACAGCCGGAGCTGCTCGGCTGGTTCAGGGAGCTCATAGCCCTGCGGAAAGGCTCTGTTGCCCTGCAGAAAGGCGGCTTTTACAACTCCGTCTGCGACGACGGCGCCAACGTGTTCGGCTTTTGCCGCACGCACGAGGCGGAGGACGTGCTCGTGATCATCAACGCAGGAGAGCGCTGGTACAAGGGCGAGGCCCGAGTGCCGGACGGCTCCGGCGAGTGGCGCGAGGCCTTTTCCGGAGAGACCGTAACTTCTGTAATTAACCCCTCGAAGGACCCGTATTCGGCGGGCTGCCCGGCGGTGCTCAGTCTGAGCATACCGGCGCGGACCGTGAAAATATTCAAACAGGAAAGAAAGCGAGGTCAGAAATGAAAATGAAGAAGTACGTAAAAATGCTGGCGCTCCTGCTTGCCGTGGCAGTAATGGTAGCGACATTAGCTGCCTGCGGCAATGAAGCGCCAGACACCAGTTCACCCCCGCAGGCCAGCGAGACGCCCGGAAGCAGCCCGGACGCCGGAGAGCCGACTGTCATCAACTTCTGGCACCATTACAGCGCCCAGTCCGCGGAGAATGAAACCCTTATGAATGTGCTCATCCCCAAGTTCGAGGAGGAGCATCCCGAGTACAAGGTCAACGCCGTCTCTCACGAGTGGGCGGACCTGCACGACAAGATCCTGATAAGCGCGAACTCCAACACCCTGCCCGACGTGGCGAGGCTGGACATAGCCTGGGTACCTGAGTTTGAGGCAATGGACATCCTCGTACCGCTGGACCAGGAGATTGCCGATTTCAGTGATGTCGCCGCGACTCTCCTGCCCAGCGCCATGAGCACCGGCCAGGTGAACGGCAGCTACTACGCCCTCGCGCTCAACACGAACACGAAGATACTCTTCTATAACGCTGAGGCCTTTGAGAATGCGGGCCTTGCCGCGCCAGAGACCATCGACGACATGCTCGCGGCTATCGCCGCGCTCTCCGGCACGAATGAGAACGGCCAGCAGGTTTGGGGCCTGAACGAGCCCGCGCTCGCCGGATGGAACATTCTGCCCTACATCTGGAGCATGGGCGGCGAGATAACCAACGAGGACTACACCCAGGCCACCGGCTTCCTCAACAGCGCCGAGACCGTTGCGGCGGTGCAGATGCTCGCAGACCTCTATAAGAACGGCCAGCTCACAGGCTTCAACAGCGGCGACATCCCGATGACCGACGGCTTCGGCACAGGCCGCTACATGATGCTGCTCGAGGGTCCGTGGAAGACCGCCGAGATGGCGGGGGCCTACCCCGACTTCAAATACGCCACGACCGAGATGCCCGCGGGCTCCGCCGGCTCGATCTCCGTGCTGGGCGGCGAGGACATAGCCATGTTCAACACCGCGAACAAGGAGGGCGCCTGGGAGTTCATGAAGTTCATGACGAGCGAGTTCGCCCAGGAGGAGATGGCCAAGGTCGGCCAGATCCCGGTGAACACCACGGCGCTCGAGAGCGACACGGTCAAGAACGCGGACTACGCGCCCTTCCTCGAGGCCATCACCACTGCGAAGGCCCGCCCGCCCGTAGCCGCCTGGTCCGACATAGACAGCGAGCTGACCACCGCCGTCACCGACATCATCGTTAACGGCGCGGACGCCCAGACCACACTGGACGAACTGGCCGCGAAGGTGGACGTGCTCCTCGCTGGATAACATTCAAATTATAACAGGATACACCATACATCGCAACTGCTTTGTGCGCGGGAGCGCCCACGCCGGCCCTCCCGCGCGCTTTTTTGGAAAGGAGCCCCGATATGCAGCTAAAGCCGAGGCGAAACCGAATCCAGCTCATTGCCCTCCTGCTGCCGGGCGTGCTTGTCTTTGCCCTGTTCACGATATATCCCATTCTGAAGCTGCTGTACATGAGCTTCCTGGAGTGGAACCGCGACAACATGTTCGAGCACAGCTTCGCCGGTCTTTCTAATTATGCAGCCGTGCTCGGCGACGCCACCTTCCGGACGGCCTTCGCCAACACGCTCATTTACACCGTCGTAACCGTTCCTGGCCAGATGGCGCTTGGGCTGCTGGCGGCGGTGCTCATAAACTCCATCCCGCGCTTCCGCGTGACCTTCCGGGTCGTCTACTACCTGCCGGTCATAACCTCCTGGGTCATCGTGTCGCTGGTGTTCCGGTACATCTTCAACACCGAGGGCATGCTCAACTACCTGCTCACGAACGTCCTGCACCTGAGCGAGAGCAATATCCGCTGGCTCGATACCCGCTGGGGCGGGCTCACCGTGGCGATGATGCTCGGCATCTGGAAGGGCGTGGGCTGGAACTTGGTCGTGTTCCTCGCCGCCCTGCAGAGCGTGCCGCAGGAGCTCTACGAGTCCGCGTCCATGGACGGCTGCGGGCCTTTCGCCCGGTTCTTCTACATCACCCTGCCCAGCATAAAGCCGACCATACTCTTTGCCCTCGTCATGCTGACGATAGGCGGATTCAATGTGTTCACTTCCATCAAGATGATAACGGACGGCAAGCCCATGCATGAAACAGAGGTCGTGCTGACCTGGATGTACTCCAAGGCATTCGGCTCCGGCGACTTCGGCTACGCCGCGGCGCTGTCCTTCATCGTGGCCGTGACGCTGGCCTTCCTCGCAGTTTTGCAGTTCAAGGCAATGCGTAAAAACGGCGAGAGCCAGTTTTGAGGTGTGATATGCACAAAAGATTTACAAAGAAAAACGCGGCCAACGCCGTAAAATATCTGCTGCTGCTTTTGGGCGGCGCGGTGTCGGTGCTGCCGATGGTATATATGATAAGCACCTCGCTCAAGCCGAATGGCGCGCTCTATGAGTTCCCGCCCAGGTTCTTCCCCTCCGTGGAGGAGCTGACGGCTGAGAACTACCAGTATATCTTCGCGCAGGAAAAGTTCTACCAGAACTTCCTGAACAGTGCGGCGGTCACCATACTGACCGTGCTCATCGCGGCCTTCATAGCGACTGCGCTGGCCTTCTGCCTGGCGCGCTTCCGCTTCCCGGGCCGGAAGCTGCTCTTCGGCCTTGTCATCGGCACAATGATAATCCCGGGAACGACGCTCATCATTACGCAGTACCAGCTGGCGACTTTCCTCAAGCTCACGAACAAGCTCTTCGGCCTCGTGCCCTTCTACGTCGCCTGGGTCATACCCTTTTCGACCTTCATGATAAAGGGCTACATCGAGAGCATACCGCGCGACTATGACGAGGCGGTATACATGGACGGCGGCAGCGTGTTTACGGTGTTCTTCAAGGTCATCTGCCCGCTGGCGAGTCCGGCCATCGCCTCCGTTAGCATCTTCAACTTCCTGACCGCCTGGGAGGAGTTCCCCTGGGCCATGACGGTCATCAACGACAATGCCAAGCGCACTCTTCCCATAGCCATTTCCGGTTTCTTCGGCCAGCACCAGTTTACTCAGTGGGGCTATGTTTTTGCAATGAGCGTTGCAAGCCTTGTGCCGGTGCTCATAGTTTTTGTCTGCTGCCAGAAATACTTCGTCTCCGGCCTGCAGGCAGGAGGTATAAAAGGCTGAGAGTGTGAAAGAGCTACGCGACGCATGCCCGCTGTTCCTATCGGAGCGGCGGGCTTTGCCGGCTCTTGCAATATTTGGCCGCGTGGCTTATTATATTGCCGCAATAGCCGCATGGAAAGGGAGATGATCTCATGCTTTGGCTCTTTTTTTGCTCTGGGCTCGGCCCTGTTTGCCGGCCTTACCGCCATTTTGGCCAAGATCGGCATTGAAAATGTCAACTCTACTTTTGCAACTGCGCTGCGCACCGTGGTGGTGCTCGTTTTCTCGTGGGTCATGGTTTTCATCGTCGGCTCTCAGTCGGGCATCGGCGATATCTCCGGACGCACACTGCTCTTCCTTGTGCTTTCGGGTCTGGCTACGGGCGCCTCGTGGCTATGTTATTTTCGCGCGCTGCAGCTGGGCGACGTGAACAAGGTCACTCCGATCGACAAGTCCAGCACCGTGCTCACCATCCTGCTTGCCTTCATACTGCTTGGCGAGCCCATCTCCCTCCCTCAGGCGGCGGGCGTTGTCGGCATAGGCGCCGGCACGCTGCTCATGGTTTCTAAAAAGGAGACGCAGAGCGAGGTCAAAGGCGGCAAGTGGTTCATTTACGCCCTGCTCTCCGCAGTTTTTGCCAGCCTGACTTCCATCTTCGGCAAGATCGGCGTGGAAAACGTGGACTCCAACCTCGGTACCGCCATACGCACCATTGCTGTGCTGGTCATGGCGTGGCTGATGGTGTTTATCACAGGCGAGCAAAAAGAACTAAGACAGATCAGCCGCAAGAGCTGGATCTTCCTGATACTGTCCGGCTTTGCCACGGGCGGCTCCTGGCTTTGCTATTACCGAGCGCTGCAGGATGGACCTGCCAGCGTCGTTGTGCCTATTGACAAACTAAGCATACTCGTCACCATTTTCTTTTCCCGGGTCGTGCTCAAGGAGAAACTCAGCCGCCGCGCGGCGGTCGGTTTGGTGCTGATAGTCCTGGGAACGGGAGCCATGCTGCTATAAAAACAAACACAGGTGAAAAAACAGGCGCCGACCGCGGCGCCTGTTTTTTCTTCATGCGCGGAGAAGTGGGCGCTCTGGGAATTGTGAGGCTGCGGAAGTTCTGTTATAATGTGGTCAGTATGCTCTAATTTTCCGGTAATGGAAAGGACGGTGCCGAACTTGAACTATAAAACGCTCTACACCGTGATAGTCGCAGACGACGAGGACGAGCTCAGGGACGCCGTTTGCAGCATGATACCTTGGGAGGACTGCGGCTTTCGTCTGGTCGGCAGTGCCAGCAACGGACTGGACGCCTTGCAGCTGGTGGAAAAACTGGAGCCGGACCTGCTCCTCACGGACATAAGGATGCCCTTTATCTCCGGTATCGAGCTTGCGCGCCAGGTGCGGGAGGTACGCCCCGCGACGAATATCGCCTTCCTGAGCGGGTTTGACGACTTTGAATACGCCCAACAGGCAATACAATACAACATTATCAGCTATATGCTCAAACCCCTTACGGTCGAGGGACTGGGCGCCGAACTGCGCGTCATCCGCCAGAAGATAGACGCGCAATTTGCGATGTTCCGCCAGGCCCCCTCCAGAGCGGACGGCCCGGACCTGCGCGCGGCCATGCTCATGCCTCTTGTCCTGGACGACTTTGCGGAACCGGAGGGCGATTCGCACGCGGAGGCCTATGCCAGGCAGTGCGGACTCCTGCGCGACAAGGGGGACAGGCCCTTTTACACGGTCATGGTGTCGATCCTTCTGGGAGAGGACGGGACAAACCGGACCCCTCCGGCCTTTGTCGCCTCCGTGGACAGGCTGGCCGCGAAATATATGCGCAGCGTGAGCTTTTTTGCCTCGGGCAAGGTCATCACGGTCCTGCTGGGCAACCCTTCGGATTTTGAAGAATACCTGCACATCCTTGCGGACGAGCTGCCGCAGATGGCGGACAGGGTCCTGGGAAGACGCTGCCGGATCGGAGTGAGCCGTGCGGTGCGGAGCCTGAGCGAACTGCACGGAGCTTATCGAGAGGCCATGGAGGCGCTCAGACAGGGGGACCGTTCCGAGAGCGGCGCGCAGTTTATAAGCGACCTGGCCCCCGCGGTCAAGGGCGGGAATCTCCTCTGCAAGAGGGCGCTCGAGGCGCTTGACCAGAACTATATGGACGCCGGCCTCTCGCTCGTGTCGCTCAGCGGGATGTTGGACGTCAGTCCGAACCATCTCAGCGCCTGCATAAAGAAATACGCCGGCGAGACCTTCATAAACATCCTCATCCGCAAACGAATGGAGGCTGCGCGCGAGCTGCTCGCTTCCTCCAATCTCAAGATACAGGAGATCTCACTGCGCTGCGGCTACACGGACCAGCACTATTTCAGCTACTGCTTCAAGAAATACTGCGGCGAGTCCCCGAACGCGATGCGGCGCAGACTGGAGACGGGGAAAGCAGGTGAGGGGGCTTGAACGGCAATACCTCACGCAGGGGCCTGCGCATCACCACAATACTCGTGACCATGGTCGTGGGAGTTGTGGCGATCATCCTGGTCTGCTGCATCCTGCTTTTTTTGAACCGCTACCGCAGCGCGATGGTCCAGAGCGCGCGGACTAACAGCGCCCAGGCAGTGAGTCAGGTATCAAACACGGTCGGCAGTTACATGAGAGACATGTACCAGGCGATGGAACTGGTGGAGCAGTCAGTCTCCGAGCCGGGAGAGAACCGGGACAAGCTCCTGGCCGCCTTTTTGAAGTTCCGGCCGGACGTCGTCGCTGTGACAAGCTATTCACCGGAAGGCAGCCTGCTTGACTGCTGGTCTCCGGGCCGGGAACCCAGGGAGGAGATATTCAGAAACCTCTCTTTCGACCTTGAACTTGCTCAGAATGCGGAGAGCTCATATATGAGCGCCCCGCACGTGGAGACAATTTTTGAGGGCTACTATCCCTGGGTCGTCACCATGACCTCGCCGCTGGAGGCGGGGGGAGAGGCCGCCTGGGTCTCTCTCGACCTGAGCTTTTCCAGCATATCGAGCTACATAAAAAACGTCAGCATCGGCCAGCGAGGCTACTGCTTTCTCATGGACGCGGATGGCAACACCGTCTACCATCCGCAGCAGCAGCTGCTATATGCCGGACTCAAATCTGAAAACACGGAAGCCCTCGCCGCGCTGGAGGACGGCGCCTATGCGGACGACACCGTCATCTACTGCCTTAACAGCGTGGGCGACAGCGGCTGGAGAGTCGTCGGCGTGAGCTATGTGGACGAGCTCGTTAACCGGAACGTGAACGAGATGATAAACCTCTCCTTCTGGCTGGCGGCGGCGGTCCTGGGAGTGGCGCTCCTGACGAGCTGGCTGCTCTCGAAGCTGCTGGGCAGGCCGCTTCGCGGCCTTGCCTCGGCTATGGAGAGCTTCGAGGCTGACGCCGACCATTTCACCTACCGTCCCGTCGGCGGTACGCGGGAGGTACAGGAGCTCTCCGCCTCCTTCGAGCACATGGTGCTGAGGATACAGCAGCTCATGTCCACCGTCCGCGAGGAGGAGATAAACCTCCGCAAGACGGAGCTCAAGGCCCTCCAGGCCCAGATAAACCCCCATTTCCTCTACAACACCCTGGACTCCATCGCCTGGATGTGCGAGCAGGGCCGCAACGCGGATGCTGTGAAAATGGTCCACGCCCTCGCCCGGCTCTTCCGCATCAGCATCAGCCGCGGACACGAGCTCATACCGATCGCCAAGGAGATAGAGCATGCGGAAAGCTACCTCCAGATACAGATGTACCGCTACAAAAACCAGTTCACCTATGCCTTTGACGTGGACCCGGACTGCCTGGGCTACTACTGCAACAAGATAACCCTGCAGCCCATCATCGAGAACGCCATCACCCACGGCCTTGACCTCATGGTGGAGGAGGGACGCATAGACGTCCGCGTGCGCTCGGACGGGGAGGACATCGTGTTCAGCGTCCAGGACAACGGTGTGGGCATGAGCGAGGAGCAGATCGAGGCGACGATGCGCCAGGAGCCCACGGACAGGACGGGCATAGGCATCCGCAACGTGAACGACAGGCTGAAGATATATTTCGGCAGGGGCTACGGCCTGCACATTACGAGCGAGCCGGATGTCGGCACCTGCGTGGAGATAAGGATGCCGAAGATAAGGGAGGGCGACTATGAAAAGAAATAAGGCCGCTGTGCTCTGCGTCCTCCTGGCGGGAGCCCTGTTGAGCGGCTGTACGGCGCCCGGCACGGCGGCGGAGCAATACTCCGTCGCACTGGTGGCGAAGTCCACTGAGACGGAGTTCTGGCTCTCTGTCTTTGCAGGCGCAGAGGCCGCCGCGACGGAATATAACATAAGGCTGGACATCACCGGTCCGGAGACGGAAGAGGATTATGAGGCTCAGAACCGCATGATAGCGGAGGCGGTCTCCGCCGGGGCGGACGCTTTGGTGTTTTCGGCCATAGACTATGAGAACAACGCCTCGGCCATAGACGCAGCGGCGGAGGCGGGTGTAAAGGTCGTCGCCATAGACAGCAGCGTGGCCTCCGGAATGGTCAGCACCTACATAGGAACGGACAATCACGCGGCGGGAAGGATGGCGGCGCAGGCGGCGCTTGACGGCGTCGAGGGTCAATTGACGGTAGGCCTGGTGAACTACGATATCAGCAGCGCAAACGGGCAGGAGCGCGAACTCGGCGCGCGGGAACTGCTTGGTGAGAGCGGAAGGGCGGAGGTCGTGGCGGTCATCAACACTCTGGCTGAGGCCGGTCAGGCCCAGAAGGACGCGGAGGCGATGCTCCGGGAGCACCCGGAGATAAACGTGCTGATAGCCTTCAACGAGCCCACCAGCGTCGGAGCGGCATACGCCGTGGATTCGCTGGACCTGTCCGAGAGCGTGTTCCTCGTGGGCTTTGACTCGAACGTCGCTACGGTGGATGGCTTGCAGGACGGCTGCGTGGACGCGCTCATCGTCCAAAACCCCTACGCCATGGGCTACCTCGGCGTGGAGAGCGCCTATAAACTGTTATCGGACGGGGGAGAAGAACTGGAAACGGTCGTGGATACCTCTACCCAGATCGTGGATAGAGAGAATATGTTTACCATGGACAGCCAAAAGGCTTTGTTTGCATTTGAGCAGCGATAAAATTGAGCGTATTGCACAATTAGTAGGGGGTGTATTTTGATAAATTATTATAATCGAATAAAAAATCACACTTCCTTTCGGTAAAATTTAACCTTGTATTCCAAAAAATATTTTAATAAGATTATGGTAGAATGGATGGGTTTTAAGAGGAAACCCGTTCAGAATAATGAAATGAAAGAGGTTGATTCCGGTGAAAAAGTTTCTTGCGCTGATCCTCGCCCTGGTCATGGTATTCTGCCTGGCGGCCTGCGGCGGCACGGACAGCACCCCCAGCGATGCTCCCACCAGCGATGCTCCCACCAGCGATGCCCCTGCCAGCGATGCCCCCGAAGGCGGCGACGGCACCGTTGCCAACAAGGATAAGCCCCTTGTCTGGTTCAACCGCCAGCCCTCCAACAGCACCACCGGTGAGCTGGATATGGCGGCCCTGACCTTCAACGAGAACACCTACTACGTCGGCTTCGACGCCAACCAGGGCGCCGAGCTGCAGGGCACCATGATCCTTGACTACATCAAGGCCAACATCGAGGACCTCGACCGCAATGGCGACGGTATCATCGGCTACGTCCTGGCTATCGGCGACATCGGCCACAACGACTCCATCGCCCGTACCCGCGGCGTGCGCAGCGCGCTCGGCACCGCCGTCGAGGTCGACGGCGTCATCGACAGCACCCCTGTCGGCACCAACATCGACGGCACCTCCACCTACGTCAAGGACGGCACCCTCGAGATCGACGGCACCACCTACATCGTGCGTGAGCTGGCCTCTCAGGAGATGAAGAACTCCGCCGGCGCCACTTGGGACGCCGCCACCGCCGGCAACGCCATCGGCACCTGGGCTTCCTCCTTCGGTGAGCAGATCGACATCGTGGCCTCCAACAACGACGGCATGGGCATGTCCATGTTCCTCGCCTGGTCCAAGGCTGAGGGCGTGCCGACCTTCGGCTACGACGCCAACTCCGACGCTGTCGCCGCTATCGCCGAGGGCTACGGCGGCACCATCAGCCAGCACGCCGACGTGCAGGCTTACCTGACCCTCCGCGTCCTGCGCAACGCCCTTGACGGCGTGGACATCGACACCGGCATAGGCACCGCCGACGACGCGGGCAACGTGCTCTCCGAGGACGTCTTCTACTACGACGAGGCCTCCCGCAGCTACTACGCCCTGAACGTTGCCGTCACCGCTGAGAACTACGAGAGCTTCCTGGATTCCACCGTCACCTACGAGCCCGTTTCCAACCAGCTCGACGCGACGGCCCACCCGACCAAGAACGTCTGGCTCAACATCTACAACTCCGCCGACAACTTCCTGGGCTCCACCTATCAGCCGCTGCTCCAGAAGTACGACGATCTGCTGAACCTGAACGTTGAGTACATAGCCGGCGACGGCCAGACCGAGTCCAACATCACCAACCGTCTGGGCAACCCCGACATGTATGATGCCTTCGCCATCAACATGGTCAAGACCGACAACGCCGCCTCCTACACCGGCCTCCTCAGCCAGTGAGCCGGCGCGCAGTAAAACTCGCAGTTAACTGAAACCTTTGCTATTAGGGGGATCAAGCATCCCCCTGATAGCAATTTGTGATGAAAGCCGGGGAAAGCCGGCAATTCTTAAACGGGAGTAACTAGAATGGCAGATGCGAAAAACGACATCGTCCTGTCAATACGCGGTATGAGCAAGTCCTTCGGCAGGAACCGGGTGCTTGACCATATCAATCTGGACGTGAAGCGCGGTACTGTCATGGGGCTTATGGGCGAGAACGGCGCCGGAAAGTCGACGATGATGAAGTGTCTTTTCGGCACCTACCAGAAGGACGAGGGGAAGATCTTTCTGAACGGCAAGGAGATCAGCTTCTCCGGGCCGAAGGACGCGCTGGAAAACGGTATCGCCATGGTGCACCAGGAGCTGAACCAGTGCCTGGAGCGGAGCGTGACGGACAACCTGTTCCTCGGCCGCTACCCGACGAACGGCGCGGGCATCGTGGACGAGGGCGGGATGAAGAAGAAGGCTTCGGAGCTCTTCCGCAAGCTGGGCATGACGGTGAACCTCAGCCAGCCCATGCGGAACATGTCCGTTTCCCAGCGGCAGATGTGCGAGATAGCCAAGGCCATCTCATATAACTCGCAGGTCATAGTGCTTGACGAGCCCACCTCTTCGCTGACAGTGCAGGAGGTTGACAAGCTCTTTGAAATGATGCGGATGCTGCGGGATCAGGGCATCTCGCTCATATATATCTCTCACAAGATGGACGAGATATTCGAGATCTGCGACGAGATATCCGTGCTGCGCGACGGCAAGATGATCATGACGAAGCCCACTGCGGAGACGAACATGGGCGAGCTCATAGCCGCCATGGTCGGCCGCTCGCTGGAGAGCCGCTTCCCGCCGGTGGACAACTCCCCGGGCGACACGATCCTCTCCGTGCAGCACCTTTCCACGAAGTACGCGCCTTATTTGCAGGACATCAGCTTCGATGTGAGAGAGGGCGAGATCTTCGGGCTCTACGGACTTGTCGGCGCAGGCAGGACGGAGCTTCTGGAGACCATCTTCGGCGTGCGCACCAGGGCCGCCGGACGCGTGTACTTCAAAAACAGGCTCATGAACTTCTCGAACGCCAAGGAGGCCATCGAGCACGGCTTTGCAATGATAACCGAAGAGCGCAAAGCAAACGGCCTCTTCTTAAAATGCGACCTCACCTTCAATACGACCATCGCCAACCTCAGGCAATATAAGGCCGGCCCCGCGCTGTCCACGCCCAAGATGGTGAAAGCCACCAACAAGGAGATCAAGACCATGCGCACCAAGTGCATGGGTCCGGACGACATGATAACCAGTCTCTCCGGCGGCAACCAGCAAAAGGTCATCTTCGGCAAGTGGCTCGAGCGCGAACCGCAGGTCTTTATGATGGATGAGCCGACGAGGGGCATAGACGTCGGCGCGAAGTACGAGATATACGAACTTATAATCAAGATGGCAAAAGCGGGCAAAACTATCATAGTCGTCTCCTCCGAGATGCCCGAGATCCTGGGCATCACGAACCGCATAGGCGTCATGTCCAACGGTCACCTCTCCGGCATCGTGAACACGAAGGAGACAAATCAGGAAGAGCTCCTGAGACTCAGCGCAAAATACCTGTAAGGTAGGAGAAAATGCTTATGGCAGCAGAAATCACGAAAATTTTGACGGCTGAGCAGGAAGCTCAGCTCCTGCAGCCGATCGACGAGTATGTGGGCGCCATACAGGAGAAGATAAACGCCCTGCGTCTGAACGGCACGGACAAGGTCCTGGATATACAGAACAGCCTCGAAAACCTCAAGCGCGACCGCATCTATACGGCTGATGAAAAGCAGAAACGCGCCGCAGAGCTCAAGCAGGAGCTCGCCAAGGCCAAGGAGGTCGAGGCGAAGAACAAGGCCGAGGTCTCCGAGCTCATAGCAGAGGCCGAAAGCTACCTCAAGGCCAACTACGGCGCCTACTATCAGGCCGTCTGCGCAAGCTGCAGGGATGAGAACGTCCTCGCCCAGACCCACTATAAAGAGGCAGTCGAGCAGCTTAACCGCGAGCACCAGGAGACGGTGGCGAAGCTCTCCGATCAGCAGGAGCTCAAGGACGAGAAATACGTCCACAAAAACCGCCTCTTCGACGCGAAAATGTCCCTGCTCAAGGAAAAGCAGAGCATAAAGGACAGGCGCCACGTGGCCTTCGACCACAAGTACCACCTCATCGACCTGCTACGCATGTCGAAGTTCACCGCCGGAGAGAGCCTGGCCCAGAAGGCGGAGAACTACCGTTACACCTTCAACCGGCGCGACTTCTTCCTGCGCAACGGCCTGTACATAGCAATAATCATCATCTTCATCGGCCTGTGCATCGTGACGCCCATCATAAAGGGCGTGCCGCTGCTCACCGTGAACAATATCCTGAACATCCTGTCCCAGGCCTCGCCTCGCATGTTCCTGGCTCTGGGCGTCGCGGGACTGATACTGCTGGCCGGCACGGACCTGTCCATAGGCCGTATGGTCGGTATGGGCATGACCGCCGCGACCATCATCATGCACAACGGCCCCAACACCGGCTCTGTATTCGGCAAGGTCTTCGACTTCACCGGCGTGCCGCTGCTCGGCCGCGTGTTCCTCGCGCTCTTCGTCTGCATCGTGCTGTGCACCATCTTCACCACGATAGCCGGATTCTTCACCGCGAAGTTCAAAATGCACCCCTTCATCTCGACCATGGCCAACATGCTCGTCATCTTCGGCCTCGTCACCTACTCGACGAAGGGCGTCTCCTTCGGCGGCATCGACAGCACTATCCCCACCATGATAATCCCGCGCCTGGGCAAGTTCCCGACCATCATACTCTGGGCGGCGGCTGCCGTTGTGGTCGTGTGGTTTATCTGGAACAAGACCACCTTTGGCAAAAACCTCTACGCCGTCGGCGGAAACCCTGAGGCGGCCTCCGTCTCCGGTATCTCCGTGTTCAAGGTCACGGTCGGCGCCTTCATCATGGCCGGCGTGCTCTACGGCTTCGGCTCTTGGCTCGAGTGCATCCGCATGATCGGTTCTGGGTCCGCGGCTTACGGCCAGGGCTGGGAGATGGACGCCATCGCGGCCTGCGTCGTCGGCGGTATATCCTTCACCGGCGGCATCGGCAAGATCTCCGGCGTCGTCGTCGGCGTGTTCATCTTCACCGCGCTGACCTACTCCCTGACCACGCTGGGCATCGATACCAACCTGCAGTTCGTGTTCTCCGGTATCATCATTCTCGTCGCGGTCATGCTGGACTGCCTGAAGTACGTCCAGAAGAAGTAATCGAAAGAGAAAAAGCAGTAAACCGCTGCAAGACGCGCACAACGCAGTTTGCAGCGGTTTAACTCTGCGGAAAGAGGTTCGTTATGACATTACAAGAACTGGGCGCGGTGCGCCGTGCGCTGGATGCGGGCGAGCTGGACGAAAGGCTGGCTCAGCTCAGATACGGCGAGACGGAAAAGGCCCGGGCGAAAGTCAGAAACGTGCTCGAGGGTTTCGAGCGCAGCTTCAGCGCGGATGATAAGAGGCCCGTGGCGCTCTGCTCTGCTCCTGGACGTACGGAGATCTGCGGTAACCACACCGATCACCAGCACGGCAGGGTGCTCGCCGGGGCGGTGGACCTAGACTTCCTCGCCTGCGCGGCCAAGAACGGTACGAACAGGATACGCTTCCAGTCCGAGGGCTGGCCCATGGTTGAGGTGGAGCTCGACGAACTCATCCCCAAGGCCGCGGAGCGGGAGAGCACCGCGGCCCTCGTGCGCGGCATGGCCGGGCTGGTGAAGGAGCGCGGTTATGAGGTCGGCGGTTTCGACGCATACGCGGCTTCCGAGGTGCTTCCGGGCTCGGGCCTGTCGTCCTCGGCGGCCTGTGAGGTGCTGCTGGGCGTCATTGAAAACCGACTCTTTTGCGGCGGCGAGCTCGACGCCGTGACGATAGCCCAGCTGGGCCAGCGGGCCGAAAACGTCTATTTCGGCAAGCCGAGCGGGCTTATGGACCAGATGGCCTCCTCTGTAGGCGGAGCTGTGTCCATAGACTTTGCGGACCCTGCCTCGCCGGTGGTACGGAGCGTCAGGGTGGACCTGGAGGCGCTGGGTTACGCCCTCTGCATCATCGACTCCGGAGCGAGCCACGCGGCGCTCACCGGCGAGTACGCCTCCATCCCGGAGGAGATGGCGGCGGTCTCGGCCTATTTTGGCAAGAGCGTCCTGCGCGAGGTGGACGAGGCGGAGTTTCTGCGCGCCCTTCCGGAGCTGAGGAAGGTCGCCGGCGACCGCGCGGTACTGCGCTGCCTGCACTTTTTCGCGGACGACAGGCGCGCCGCGGAGGAGGCGGGCGCGTTGGAGCACGGCGACATGAACGCTTTCCTCGCAATGGTGAGGGAGTCCGGACGCTCGTCCTGGCAGCTTTTACAGAACATCACGCCGACGGGCGCGGTGAAGGAGCAGACGATAGCCGTCGCGCTGACCGTGGCCGAACGCGCGCTGGCGGGCAGGGGCGCCTGCCGCATACACGGCGGCGGTTTCGCGGGGACCATCCAGGCCTTTGTGCCGCTGGATATGCTGGAAAGCTTCAAGGCGGAGACGGAGAGCGTCCTTGGCGAAGGGAGCTGCAAGGTGCTCAGCATACGCCCGGTGGGCGGCACAACACTCTGGCCCTGAACGGAATGAAAGAATAAAGGAGAGCGTATCGTGAGATGCGCTCTCCTTTTTTTGTTCGGCGCAAGAGACCGGCGCTGTTTGGAGCCGATTGCGAAACGTACGCCCATGTACGACTTGAAAAACTAATACTAACGTGCTAGAATAGTTCAGGTTTATTTACATAAAGTTCTAGTTTGCTGGAGCAGCTGGCGCTGAGACCGGCCGGCTTAGAAAAGCTGAAAACACAGGGTGCCGGCGTTTTAGAATTCATGGAGAGTTGAGGGTGGTAAAAATGAAAAGCAACAGGCTCAACTATACGCAAGTTGTATGGGAGATAACAAAGCTGCTGCAAGAGGCGGAGTCTCTTGAGGACGCGCTGCGCACCAGTCTGAGCGAGGTAGTAAAAGCGGTGGGCGCCGAAGCGGGGACCATCTGGTTCTACAACTCTGCCGGGGACAGGCGCATATATCCCTCTTTCATCATAGGCGGGGCAGACCTCACGGGCATGAGTCTGGCTGAGGGCGAGGGCATCGCGGGCCAGGTCGTGCAGTCGGGCAAGACCACAGTCGTAAAGGACTGCCAGAAGGACGAACGCTGGGCCGGGCGGTTCGACGAGGCCACGGGCTTTGTGACGAAGAGCATGGTCTGCGTTCCGCTCATCAACAAATATGAGACCATCGGCTGCATCCAGATAATCAACAAGAAGGACGGCTCACTCTACGACGACGCGGACGTGGCGCTCTGTGAGGACCTCGCCATGCTCACGGCCATCGCCATCGACGGGCGCGGCCTGAATCTCGGCTTTGCGGAGGAGAAGAAGTCCATCATCTCACTGCGCGGCGTGACGAAGGTTTTCGGCCAGGGCGACACGCAGATACAGATACTCAAGGGCGTGAACCTCGACGTGCGCGAGGGAGAGTTCCTGGTCATCCTCGGCGAGTCCGGCTGCGGCAAGAGCACCATGCTCAACATCATAGGCGGCATGGACCAGCTCACCGGCGGCACCTTCCTCTTTGACGGCGAGGACTACTCCCACGCCGACGAAAAGACACTCACCATGTACCGCCGGCACTCCGTGGGCTTCATATTCCAGGCCTACAACCTCATGCCTACGCTGACGGCCAAGGAGAACCTTGAGTTCATAGGCGAGTTGTGCGAGGACCCGATGGACGCCGAGGCCGCGCTCGAGCGTGTCGGTCTGCTGGGCAGGAAGGACAACTACCCCTCCCAGATGTCCGGCGGCCAGCAGCAGCGCGTCTCCATCGCCCGAGCGCTCATGAAGAAGCCGCGCCTCATCCTCGCCGACGAACCCACCGCCGCTCTCGACTACGAGACCAGCATCGAGGTTCTCACCGTGCTCGAGGAGGTAATCAAGGCCGGCACGACCATGCTCATGGTCACGCACAACGAGGAGATCGCCAAGATGGCCAACCGCGTCATCCGCATGAAGGGCGGGGTGGTAGCCGAGATCATCGTGAACAGGCATCCCGCCGCCGCGAAGGAGTTGGTCTGGTGATGAAAGCCACAGGTCTTAAACAT